>Ga0247608_10007553_pt1 | contig 11126 bp, 11 predicted proteins | sample 176DNAGHGlowgp2_FD_193490 | JGI IMG/M metagenome (GOLD analysis project Ga0247608, IMG submission 193490) | Sheep rumen microbial communities from Palmerston North, Manawatu-Wanganui, New Zealand - 1766 DNA GHGlow gp2 | ecosystem: Host-associated > Mammals > Digestive system > Stomach > Rumen ... | reverse complement strand
TAAACTTGCAACATCCCCCATTTCATCATTCAAGGTTGCATACATGAAAGAGGATGAATCACTCGGTTACACCATACAATGTGCAGAAGATAAAGAACCTGTATACATTGCAGCAGGTAGTGCGATAACATCGTACAGTAGAAACTTCACAATCAGAGCAGCACAGGCAAACTATCACGGTGCAAATGCCCGCGGTTTCAAATATGCCGATACAGATTCTATACATTGTGACCTTGACCCCGAAGAAATAAAAGGCATAAAAGTTGACGACAACGCATTCTGTTGTTGGAAACTTGAAAGTCAATGGGATGAAGCAATATTTGTAAGACAGAAAACATACATAGAACACATCACACACGAAGACAGAAAACCAATCAAAAACCCATATTACAATATCAAAGCAGCAGGTATGCCCCAATCATGCAAAGACCTGCTAAATATCAGTATGAATGGTGCAAAAGCAGAGGACATTGAGAAATACAAAGACGACAAAGAAAAGTTGGATTTTATCACCACCAAAAGAGGGTTAAAAGATTTCAAAGTTGGTTTAACAATCAGCGGCAAATTACTTCCCCGTTGCATCAAAGGTGGTGTTGTTCTTGAAGAAAGCTACTTCACACTAAGAGAAATAAATATGTAAAGTAAGAGGGCTACATCCATACAGATGTAACCCTCTAATATTATTCTTACCTGTTGGTGTGCAAAAGCGGAGGACAAAACCGAAACCGTTTGCAGAGGTATCTTGCAACCTTGTCGCCTGCATTTACGTCAAAAGCACTAGCAACAGGGAATAACCTTAATTAAACATGTTATACTTCATCAGATTGAAGAAAACCGCTTTACATTCTTGATTTCTAAATCTGACAAATCCTTTTTCAAAAGCCATGCGCAAACTTGACATCAAAATATTTGACCTGCCAAGAAGCATATACCCTTCTTCCTGCTCATTAGCATTTGGAACAATCTTGTCGGGGTAAGTTTCATCAGCACGGTTGTCAACATAAAACAAACCTGTATCTTGGAAACGGCGTATACCATAAAACTTCCCGTCCTTCTTAATTGTGACGATATAATCACTTATACCCTGCATCTTTTCAATCAGATTAAGATTATCATTAAGGTACACATTCTGCGCAGCATATTTCAAATATCCCTCACTCTTGAATGCCCTGTTGAATCCGCTTTCTTTCTGCATATCTGCAACATTCTGATAGAATCCCTGCTCAACAACAAACCCATCACCGCGCAAATAGTTTGTATCTGTTTTGAGTCTGTCTGCGATATTTAGTGAAAGATAATATGGGTTGATGATTGAAACAGCATTGCTTATCATATACACAGGAAGGTAACGTACCTGTTCACCGCCACCACGGGCAAGTGATGTGTGGATAGACATTAGCTTAGAAACCTCATTGTCGCAATAGTGATTATTCTCACTTTGAAATTCATCAAACAGAATACAATCAACATCAGACAAAAGGTGAGATTTTTTCTTGATTTGGTCTGCATAATTAAGTGATATACAATAACCACAGGGCTTTTTATTTAGGAACAACTCAACGTATATCCCATTTGCCCTTCTTACTTCTGTCATTTCATCGCCCTTAAAGAACAATTGTCCGACATCTTTGAAAAACTGTTCGGAACAGCCAACAAGCTCATAGTTGTAGCGATAAAGTAAACAGAATTTCTTACCCTGTTTCTTAAACCTGTTAACAACCATTCGGTTAAAATATGTAGTTTTACCTGCACTACGGTTAGAAGTTGATATGAAGATTTCGGGCGTTAACCCGTTTATATCCTTCATAGAAAGCAACTTAGTACCGTCATAAAAGGTCTTTTCTTCCATACTATTACCTCTTGACATATTTACATTCTCATTATATCATATAAGATTGACTTTTACAACGTTTACCTGTTATAATATTTTTAAGAAGGGTGTCGCTAAACCTGTATTTAAAAGAAAGGAGCAGAAAATGGACTTATCAGCTTTGAGTAGTTTAATCAGCGCAGTTGGTTTTCCTATTGTTTGTTTTGGTGCTAGTGCTTGGTATGTAAAATATCGTGAAGATAAGAATGACACAAAAATCGAGAATCTTACTATCATGCACGATGAAGAAAACAAACGCATGGTTGAAGCATTAAACAATAATACTTTAGCCTTGCAGAAGTTGACAGATATGCTCGGAAAGGGGTAATGCATGGCAGCACAAGATACTGAGCATCTATATACGCTGCCGTTAGAAAATATGCCCCAATATTCTGACTATGACAATTTAGTAAATAAACCTAAGTTGAATGGTTACACATTGGAAGGTGATAAATCAGCAGAAGATTACGGAATAATTGTTCCGATTAAGGTGTCTGATTTACCAAACGATGCACATTACGCAACGGAATCACAGATTCCCACACAATTGTCACAGTTAACGAATAATGTGGGGTTTACTACACAAGCGTATGTAGATGATAAAATTTCACGCGTTAGGGGTGATATTCCCACTAAGACAAGTGACTTAACAAATGATAGCGGTTTTATAACATCCTCAGCTTTACCCACAAAGACAAGCGACTTAACCAACGACAGCGACTTTACAACTAAGACGTATGTGGATGCAGAACTTGCTAAGTATGCAGCACTTGACGGTGTAACAGTTGTTACTAACATGTTAGGCACAGAACAGTTCACTTCAACCTTTGACAATTTGATTACAAACATTCAGACAAAGTTAGCAGCTTTGAAAACAGCTTTATCAGCAGGAGAATCAATTGAAATAAAAGGATTAAAAATAAACACAATTGGAAACTTAAAACCAACATCTACAATAATCATAAACTCAACCACAGACCTGTTAACTCTTGTCATTGAATGGCAGGGATTTACTTATTACAATAATGTTGTTAAAGCAATCGATATTGTAAATAAGAAGGTTCTAAATCTGACAATGACAAATGACACAAATGACGATAGTTTTGTTTCGTATTTTAATGATGCAGCTACTTACGATTTTACCATTGAATATACGAAATATAAAACGCTTGATTTATCTTAAAGGCGGTGTAATTATGAGAACAAGCAAAGCAGGAATTGATTTAATCAAAAGTTTTGAAGGCTTACGTCTTAAAGCATACAAACCTGTCGCAACCGAAAAATATTACACAATTGGCTACGGTCACTACGGTGCAGATGTAGAAAAAGATATGACAATTACGGTTGAACGTGCAGAAGAATTGTTGATACAAGACCTTATCCGATTTGAAAGATGCGTTATTGCATTAAATCGCCCCTTCAATCAGAATCAGTTTGATGCACTTGTTTCATTCACCTACAATTGCGGCGCGGCTAATCTTAAACGGTTAGTCGCTAATCGCACAAATGCACAGATAGCTTGTGCAATACCTAAGTACAACAAAGCAGGTGGAAAAGTGTTAAAAGGTCTTGTCCGTAGACGCGCAGCAGAACAGAAGTTATTTTTATCTTAAATGGGTGATATAAATGGCACAGATTTATTTTGATATAACAGGAAATGGAACTGCATATTGTGTACCTTTTATGCCCGAAGTTGGTGAAACATTTGATTTCTATGCTACACCATTTGTGGGTGAATCACTTGTTGATGTAACATGTACAGACGACCAAGGGTATTATGTTGCCGTACCTGTGGCAGAACATTTCCAAATGCCTATGCCAAACACAACATATATCACATTTCATGTTGAGTTCACAGAGTACGGACCACCCCCAACACCCACATTAAGAAAAAGACACCGTATGCCATTATGGATGTACCCAATGTTTCGGTCTTGAATTATACGGGATAAAGTATTATAATATAAGTAGAAACTGTTTACTTATTTTCAAGCGGAAAGGACAAATCTATTATGGCAAAATTAACAAACACAGAATTTATGGACAAACTCAAAAACATCCTTGGTGACAGAACTGACGATGAGGCATTATCTTTTATCGAGGATTGTAAGGACACCATTACGGGTGACAAAGATGATTGGAAACAGAAGTACGATGATGTTGTCAAAGAGAAAGAAGAACTTGACAAAACATGGCGGCGCAAATATGCAGACAGATTCTTCTCACCCGATTCCCATAATGACGACAACAAAGACACCCACGAAAACAACAAAAGAACCAATCCTGCAAATGTACCAAATGAAGTTGACGAGGAAGAACAAAAAATGGAACAGGCAGAAAAGATACGTTTTGACGACCTTTTCAAACCTGCCGACACATAAAGAAAGGAGCATAAAATTATGCCTACAAGACCAAAGAAAGTTACTATGGATACACAGGTTCTTAATATCCTTAATGCCATCAGAAATAACGCATCTAATGAGTACAGAGATTACGTTCCACCCATTACAGATGTGTCACAGCTTAAACAGATTGGTAATATCATCATGGATATGCCTGCATTGCAGAATCAGTTCCTATCTGCACTTGTTAACAGAATCGGACGTGTAATTCTTAGTACAAGAATGTACGAGAATCCTTGGAGCAGATTCAAAAAGGGTATGCTTGATTATGGTGAAACTGTAGAAGAAATCTTCACCAACATTGCAAAGCCTTATCAGTTTGAAGGTTCACACACCACACCCACATCACAGTTCAAGAAATATATGCCCGATGTTAGAGCAGCATTTCATGTAATGAATTATCAGAAATACTACCCTTATACAATCGAGGAGCAGAAACTTAGACAGGCATTTCTTAGTGCTGATGGAATCTCAAATCTTATTGGTGACATTGTAAACAGCATTTACACAGCAGCATCTTATGACGAGTTCCTCACAATGAAGTACCTTCTTGCTAGAACAATCCTTAATGGCAGAATGTACCCAATTGAAGTTGCACAGGCAACAGCAGCAAATGCAAAAGACATTGTTACAACCGTAAAGGCTAACAGCAACGTTCTTGAGTTCCCATCAACCAAGTACAATCCTGCACACGTATTTCAGCATACACCTAAGTCAGAGCAGATTATCTTCATTAACGCATCCTTTGATGCAGTTGTTGATGTAAATGTTCTTGCATCTGCTTTCAACATGGATAAGGCTCAGTTTATGGGTCAGAGAGTTCTTATTGATAGCTTTGGTGCTATGGACACAGACAGACTTGCACTTCTGTTCGGTGATGACCCTAATTATGTGCCACTTACAGACGCAGAAATCGCAGCACTTGATGCAGTTCCTATGGCAGTAGTTGGTGAAAAATTCTTCATGGTATTTGATAACCTTAACGAGTTCACAGAGATTTACAACGGCGAACTTCTGTATTGGAACTACTTCTACCATCAGTGGAAAACATTCTCAACATCACCATTTGAGAACGCACTTGTATACGTTCCTACAACACCAACAGTTTCAAGCGTAACAGTTACACCCGACACAGCAACCGTATCTGCTAATTCTTCACTTCAGCTTACAGTTACCGTTGCAACCACAGGATTTGCACCTAAGACAGTTGTTTACGAAAGCGACACAGAAGGTGTTACAATTACCGAGGGCGGTGTAGTTCAGATTGATGCAGGTGTAAGCGGAACAGTTGAAATCACAGTTACATCCACATTTGATGCAACAAAATCAGACACAGTTACTCTTACAGTTGCGTGATTATTCTCTAACAATAGGGCGGCGTTTTAAATCAGACGTCGCCCATTTTTAATAAAGAAAGGGTTTAAGATATGGCTTATATTGTACCAAATACAGATGTGTATTTATTGAAAGACATTAAAATTACACCTACTTATACGGACACAATATATTTTGCAACAAAAGCTGCACAAACCGCTTACTTTACAAATCCCCTTAAAAGAGTTGCCACTCTTACTGCTCAGAGCTATCAAAGACATAGCAGAGGATGGCTAAAGGTTGGTTTACCTGCTAGTGTTGTATCACAGGCAAATTATATGATGTTCAAAAATAGCACATTTGAAAACAAATGGTTTTACGCATTTATCATCGATTGGGAATATCTGAATAATGGCAATACGCTGATTTCATACATGATTGATGATATTCAGACATGGTTTTTTGATTGTGAACTTGGTGATTGTTTCGTTGAACGTGAACACACAATGGACGACACAGTTGGCTCAAATAGGATTCCCGAACCTGTTGGTAGTGATAGGGTTATAATGAACACCCGTTGGGAATGTTCTGATATGACAGATTACACCGTTGTTATACAGGCATCACAGGAAAATCGCGGTGAAAGTGGTTGGGAAACGGACGAGTTACACCAAGGTCAATATAACGGACTTGCTATTTCACGTATGCCATGTAATACAATTGAAGAAGCAGAAGATATAACAAACCTGCTTAATGATATGGTAGGCGATGGGTCATATAGTGAAACAGCCACAGAACAGCAGCAGGTAGTTTCTGTGATAATGATGCCGAGTAGATTCACTAACACGGGTGGTTCAAAAACTGTTGGAAGTATTACCGTTGATAACACACCATTTAGCGTTACGGAAGGTTTCCAAGGAACACGTACAAGCGTAAATGGTTATGTGCCTAAAAATAAGAAGCTATTGACAGCACCTTATAAAACACTTCTTTTGACAAATGGTATCGGAGCAAATGCCACCCTTGATTATGATGAATTTGTGAATCCACAGGGCACAAAAGTTTCACCTAGTTTCAAGGTAAGCGGCACAATGAATGGTAGCGGTCAAATGATGTGCGTACCACAGAATTATAAGGGTGTAGAAAACAATTATGATTATAAGATTGTTATATCCGAATTTCCTCAATGCGGTTACACCCTTGATGCGTACCGTGCTTGGGTTGCAGGTGGTGGAGATGTAAGGCAGAAAGTTGATGCAGTAAAAGGTATCGCAAATGGTCTTTTTGGTGCGTTGAATCTTATCAACAACGTTGGAAAAGCATTTAACAGCCTTTGGAATCACAACTACGAAGCAAATTATGAGCAGAGAACAAAAGGCAAGAATCTTAACCAAGGTGCATTAAATGCCGTAAGTGTTGGTGCAACAAACTATGCTAACAAAAATACATCAGTTGCCGAAGCAGTTGGTAATAGCAATGCCGTTTCAGCAGGTGGCAGCATAATTGGTGGATTGGCAAATACCGCAGTTAACTACATGGAAACTGAATACAATGCAGGAGTACAGGCTAACATCCCTGTTGGTATGACAGCAGGAAATGTGATGGTTGGTTTAAGAGAACTCAATTTCAGGTGTTTTGATGTTGATGTGAACGCTAAAGATGCTCAGATAATTGATGAATACTTTAGCAAATATGGCTATCAGACAAACAGGCTAAAAGTACCCAATATTAGTGGTAGACCACAATGGAATTATGTTAAAACCAAAGATTGTGAGATTATCGGTAATATTCCTGCCGCAACAAAAGGCGCAATCATGGACATATTCAATGGTGGTATAACATTTTGGAAAAATGGTGACAATATTGGTGACTATTCACTCAACAATCAGATTGTATAAGGGGGTATACAGATGGGAAAAAATAAAATGCGTGATATTACCTGCGGAATAAAAGGTGATTATCAGTTTTGGGAAAGTGCAAATGCCAACTCTATTGCAGAACAGTATTATCTTAGCAGACTTTCAGAACTTGCCATGAGTATGTTCAAATGGAAGAATATGCCCGATTCAATTGATGTTCGTTTTCTTGAATATACTTTGTTCTATGAGGGCGCAGCAGTTTTCTTTAAGGATGATGATTTAACTATCGCAAACACAAATGACAAAGATGGCACATATCTTGCTTTGCAGGTTGTTCTTGGCGGTAAGCTGAATGTATACAGAGTTCCCGACAACAGAAAAGCCTATGCAGTTAACACTTACAATAAGCAGCTTGATGCAGATAATTCTGTGATTATTTGGAATAACATGATTAGGTTGCCCGAATATGGAAGAATGATGTTCTACGCATCCAAACTTGCACAGATTGACCGCGCTATTGATGTGAATGTAAAAGGTCAGAGATTTCCTATTGCAATCCTTTGTGATGAAACACAGAGGTTGACAATGAAGAACGTGTACAAGCAGTATGACGGAAACGAGCCTTTCATATTTGGTGACAAAAATCTTGACCTTAGTGCTATACAGGTTGTCAACACAGGCTCACCGTATGTGGCAGACAAATTGCAGCAGTTAAAGAATAATATTTGGGCAGAAGCTATGATGTGTTTAGGTATACCGAATAGCCCATCAGAAAAGAAGGAAAGACTTGTTGCAAATGAAGCTAAGGTATCACAGGGTGGTACACTTGCATCTAGGAGTTCAAGACTTGAAATGCGTAAGATAGCTTGTAGGGAAATAAATAATATGTGGGGGCTTGACACAGATGTAGAGTACAACCAAGACCTTGATATGACAACAGAAGATGGCGATAGTTCAGAACTTGAAGAAAGCGAGGGATTTGACAATGAGTAAATATACTACCGAAGTTAGATATATCTGCGAAAAAGCAGCAGGTTTGGATAGTAGTGTTGGTTACAACGATGTGAATGAGGTTGTCACAAAGGCGTATCCAAAGATATTTGATGATTCACTTGTTTTCCATAATGAGGAAACTAAGAGTAGACTTTTACCGAAAATTCTGTTACACTATTATCAGAGGGAAATCGGTTTTGAAACAGTTGGGCTTTGGAAACTGAAACTCAATCAGAAGCTCAGAGAGATTCTTCCTTATTATAATCAGCTTTATGCAAGTGAAGAGATTGAATACAATCCGCTGCAAAATGTTGACAATATTCATAGTCACGAAGGTACAGATGTTGACAACGAAACAAGGAACTTAAAAACCGTTGATGATGGGCGTAGTTCTTATGATAGGAATGAAGATACAATATTACGCCATGACAGAACCACAACCCGTGGTAATGACACAAACACAAGAGTTATTGATTCCCCATTAGACCATTGGGAAATGTTTAGCGACACACCTCAAGGTGGAATCAATGGCGTACAGTTGGCAGGTGGTGTAAGTCAAAGTGGTACATTGTCAGACAATGCGTACTTGACAAATGCAACCCATATTACTGAAAGTCCTGCGGCTACCCACGATACGACACAGCACGGAAATATAGTCGAAACATTCAATAAGGATGGCGACAAGGCAGACCATGTTGATGCAGATGGTTGGGAAAAGACAGATAACACAAGCACACATACAGGCAATATCGCAAATAACCGCACAAGTAATTACGAGAAACATGAGCATGGGAAGATTGGTGTACAGACATATCAAGAAATGATTATGAAATGGCGTAATGCTTTTCTAAATATTGATATGCAGATTATTGATGAACTTGACGACTTATTTATGAAAGTGTGGTGATAAAATGTATACAGGAAAAGGGAACATCGAAAAACTCAGATTTTGGTGTTTTAAAGTTTTACCACTTGTCTATGATGATTCACTTTCATATTATGAAGTGTTGTGCAAAGTTAAAGAAAAAATCAACGAACTGATTTCAGCTACGGATGAACTTTCTGATGCAGTAAAAGAAATGCAGGAAGTTATAGCGCAGTTGCAGGAGTGGATTGATAATTTTGACACAACTGTAATTGAGAAGTGGATTAGTGAGCATCTTGCTAATTCGATATATGTGGAAATAAATGATGCAGGGTATTTTGTTATTTATGTCCCCGAGAGTTGGCAGGATATTACGTTCAGAACTAGCGGTTGGGATGAAGTGCTTGACCCTCCACTTGATTATGGACATTTAATTCTATATTATTGAAAGGAGTAGTTGATTATGGCTACAAGACAATATATTGGTGCTAGATATGTACCAAAATTCTATCAGAACAGCGTTGATGGTAGTGCGCAGTGGGAAAGCAATGTTGTCTATGAACCGCTTACATATGTTACTTTAACTAATAGTCATATGTATATTTCTAAGAAGCAGGTACCTGCCACAGTTGGCTCACCTGTTAACAACATTGACTATTGGCTTGACATCGGTAGTTACAATGGATTTATCGACCAACTGCAGGATGAAATTGACACAATCAATAACACAACAATTCCTGCAGTACAGGGTGAAATTGACACAATCAATAACACAACAATCCCTGCCGTACAGGACGATATTGCGCTTAAACAGAGTATCACTGATAATAATTTTGCTACAACAAGTAAAACTGTTGTTGGTGCTGTCAACGAACTTGATTCAGATATTCAGACTTTAGAAACAAGTGTTGATGATAAATTCGACAAGTTGGATGTAGCAAACAAAAAGGTTATTTTTGTGAGCGATAGCTATGGTTCTGTTGGAAACAGCTTTATCGACAAATGTGCTGAATATCTTGGTATAACAGATTATCAGAATTTAGCTGTTAGTGGCACATCATTTAAGGATAGCGGTTTCTTAGCACAAATTAGTGGCTATACAGGAAACAAAGCTGATGTTGATTTGATTGTTGTAGCGGGTGGTCTTAATGATGCAGAACTTGAAACATTAGATACACCACTTACAACCGCAATGACAGCATTTAATGACTACGTTGTTGCAAATTACACTAAAGCTAAAGTTGTTCTGTGCTATATCGGAAACGGTCTTGATAATGCAGTGCTATTAGATGGAAGGACATTAAATAAGCGTCTTTGGACAAGTTATCAATATCAGCTTTTTGCTGAAAGTCATGATTGGGTGTTTGATGATATTTCTGATTCACTGAAAGTAGTTTCGGGCTTAATGAATAGCGATGGAGTTCATCCAAATACGTTTGGACAGAATGCCCTTGGTGCATCATTAGCATCGGTACTTTTGACAGGAACACATAGCGTGCAGTATCCACCTTATCAGGTAGCGCCTACTTTTACAAGTCCTTGGAGTGCAGTTAGTACACTTAATTGGAAATTCAAGGTTAAGGATGGCATTGTTTCAATGCAGACACCAGCAGACAACTTGTATCTTAACTATGCTGGAGATATTACAGGTGGACAGACAATACAGATCGCTACACTTGCTAGTCTGTTCTTCAATAAGAAGTATGTCATTAAGGACGTTAATTGTAGACTTGATGGCTCTACAAACGGACTATTTTATGATACAAAATGTGACATCATTTTTGAAAATAATACAATGTCAGTGATGTTCACAGAAGTAAATT
>Ga0247608_10007551_pt1 | contig 11127 bp, 10 predicted proteins | sample 176DNAGHGlowgp2_FD_193490 | JGI IMG/M metagenome (GOLD analysis project Ga0247608, IMG submission 193490) | Sheep rumen microbial communities from Palmerston North, Manawatu-Wanganui, New Zealand - 1766 DNA GHGlow gp2 | ecosystem: Host-associated > Mammals > Digestive system > Stomach > Rumen ... | reverse complement strand
GTAGCGGATTATCTGGGCCATGGCGGTGGCCACACACCCTGTGACGCATCGGCCGTTGTCGGCGCCGCTCCATTCGGGACAGTAGTTGTTGTAGCCCGAACCCTGCGCCCACTGGGTGCTGAGCAGCTGGGCTACGTTTTTGCCGTCCTTGGCGCTGTAGTAGCCGCTGTCGCCGCTTTTCAGCGCTTGCCATTCTGCTTTCCATTCTTTTTGCGCTTGGCGTGCTGCATCGGTGTGGGTGGAGCTCGCCAGGAAAGCCTCCATGTCGGTAACGGTACTCTCCATCCAGCCTTCGAAGTTGGTGGGCAGGGCGTCACGTTGGTAGACGCCGTTGAAGGAGTAGCCGATGATGGGGGTCAGGTCGTCGTTGCCGCTGACGATGACGAAGCCTTGGCTGCCGATGTTGAAGACAAACATCAGCGTGTCGCCCGTCGAACTCTGCCAGCTGTCGCAGAGTGCTATGGGTTCGGCGTTGGCCCTTGGACAGTTGGCGTCGATGAACGAGACTGCGACATGCTTTGCCGTTGATGACGGCACGGGCTTGGCCACGGCGGTCTGCAAGGTGAATAGGGCGATGATGGCCAAAAGAATGGGAAATCTATACATTGGTGTTTCTTTTTAACGGTTCAGATATTCTTTGACATGGTCGATGACGATGTTGGCGCGAATGTCGAAGGCTTCGCGGGTGGCGTAGCCAATATGGGGCACCATGACGCAGTTGGGGGCGCTGTTTAGCGGGTGGCTCTCCGGAAGTGGCGGCTCGCATTCATAGACGTCGATGCCGGCACCGGCGATGGCGCCTTCTTTCAGCGCCTGCGCCAACGCCTCGATGTCTACGACATTGCCTCGGGCGGTGTTGATCAGCAGGGCTGTGGGTTTCATCAGCTTCAGTCGGCGGCTGTCGATCAGGTGGTGCGTCTCGGGCGTCAGCGGCACATGGAGCGTCACGATGTCGCTCTCGGCCATCAGCGTGTCCAATTCCTCGTAGCGTACACCCAGTTCCGTCACCTCCTTGTGTTCGCTGCGGTTGTATGCCACGACGTTGCATCCGAATGCCTTCAGCAGCCTGATGGTGGCGGTGCCTATGGCTCCTGTTCCGACCACGCCTACGGTCTTGCCCCGCAGTTCGCGGCCCAGGAAGTTGTTGCGGCTTCCTCCGTGGCGTATTGTGCCGTCAAGGGCGGTGACGTGGCGCAGCGTGTCGAGCATCAACCCGATGGCCAGCTCGCTCACGGCGGTGGTGGAGTAGCCGGCGGCGTTCTGCACCTCGATGTTGTGAGCCTTGCAGTATTCCAGGTCTATGTGGTCCAGGCCGGTGAAGGCCACCGACAGCATCTTCAGTCGGGGGCAGCTGGCCAGCACGGCTTGGGGCAACTTGATGTTGGAGATGATAGCTATCTCACTGTCTTTCATTCTTTCGACGAGGGCTTGCTGCTCCTCGTTGCGGTCCAGGTAATAATGAAAAGAGTGACCCTCGGCGGCAAAGTCCTTGCGGATTTGCTCAAAGTCCTCTCTGCTGATGCCAAGGGGTTCGACACAAACTATATTCATATTGTATTACTGTTAGTTGTAGGTGGTGTGTTATCTTTTTTTGGCGCAAGCTTTGCGCTTAAGGCAATAAAAAAACGGTAAAAGTATAAATTTATTTTACCGTTTCTTTTTTACCGAAAAACCAAAGGAGCCGAGCTTCTCGCCGAGCCCGTAGTATTTGCCGTGCGAATAGGCTATGGGGGCGGCATGGTTAAGTTGGAAAGCACCTGTGGTTTTGTCAATCAGCTTCTCTTCGGCGTTGATGGCCACAACGCGGGCAATGAACATGTCGTGGCTGCCCAAAGGCTTTACCTCCGTCACTTGGCATTCGATGTTCAGCGGCGATTCGGCGATAAGAGGTGCTTTGACAATCTGTCCCGCTTCGGGCGTCAGGTGAAGCTCTTTGAATTTGTTGTGTTCGCGTCCGCTTTTCACTCCGCACCAGTCGGTGGCATTGACCAGCGCTTCGGTAGTGAGGTTGATGACAAACTCACGTGTGCGTTCTATGATGGTGTAGGAGTGACGCTCTTTGCGCAGCGATATGTAGCACATGGGCGGGTCGCTGCAGATGGTCCCGATCCAGGCCACGGTGATGATGTTGTAGTCTGCCTCGTTGTCGCCACACGAAACCATGGCGGCGGGCAGCGGATAGATCATGGTGCCGGGTTTGAAAGCTACTTTGCTCACGGGTAGGCTGTTGGTGGGGGGGAGACTATTCGCTGAGCTTTTTCTCCAACTCGTCGACCCAGTAGTGGAACTGTTTGTCGGTCTCGTTGAGGTTGGCAACGGTCTTGCAGGCGTGAAGCACGGTGGCGTGGTCCTTGTTGCCGCACTGCAGTCCAATGATGGCCAGCGAGAGCTTGGTCTTCTTCTTGGCGAAATACATGGCCAGCTGTCGGGCTTGCACTATCTCACGCTTGCGGGTGGGCGACTGGATGCTGTCGATAGGCAGTTTGAAGTAGTCGCAGACCACCTTCTGGATGTAGTCGATGGTGATTTCGCGCGAGGTGCTCTTCACGAACTTGTCTATCATCTGTTTGGCCAAGTCGAGCGTAATCTGGCGATGGTTCAGCGACGACTGGGCGATGAGCGAAATCAGCGCACCCTCCAGTTCGCGGACGTTGGTGTTGATGTTGTAGGCGATATATTCGATGACGTCTTGCGGCATCTCGATGCCGTCGTTGGCCAGTTTCTGCTTCAGTATCGCCATGCGGGTCTCTACGTCGGGGGTGCCCAGGTCGGCAGCCAGTCCCCATTTCAGTCTCGACAGCAGGCGCGGCTCCAGGGTGCCCAGCTCTGAGGGCGCCTTGTCGCTGGTGATGATAATCTGGCGGTTCTTCTGGTGCAGGTAGTTGAATATGTGGAAGAAGGCTTCCTGGGTGTGGATGCCTTTTGTAGCCCAGAACTGGATGTCGTCGAGAATGAGGAAGTCAACCATCTCGTAGAAATGCACAAAGTCGTTGGTGTTGCGGTTCTTCACGGCCTCGACATATTGTTGGAGGAACTGCTCGGAAGTGACATAGAGCACCGTCTTTTCAGGGTCTATCTCTTTGGTCTTGATGCCGATGGCATGAGCCAGATGCGTCTTGCCCAAACCTACGCCGCCATGGAGCAGCAGCGGGTTGAACGACGTGCGTCCGGGATTTTCGGCCACGGCATATCCGGCGGCGCGTGCCAGACGGTTGCAGTCGCCTTCAACGAAATTCTCCAAGGTGTAGTTCCCGTTCAGCTGGGAGTTGATCTTCATTTTCTGGATGCCGGGATAGATGAAGGGGTTTGGTAACTCCTTGTTGTTTTCGTCGGCACTGATGACAAGAGGCACATCCTTGGCCCTGTTGTAGGTGGCCTGGCGCCCTGTCGACGGTATGTTGGTGGTCAGCGGGGTGTCGCGAATGCTGGTGTCCATAAGGATACTGTATTTGAGCATCCCGTTGGGGCCCAACTGCAGGCGGATGGTGCGTTTCAGCAAGTCGATGAAATGCTCCTCCAACCACTCATAGAAAAACTGACTGGGGACTCTGATTGTGAGCACGTTGTCTTCAAGCTGGATAGGAACGATGGGTTCAAACCAGGTTTTGAAGACTTGTTCGTTCTCCGGCCCCAAGTTGTCTTTTATTATTTTTAAGCAGTTTGCCCAAACGGTTTTGTAACTCTGTGTCATTTCAAAAATGTTTCAAGTTGATTTTACGATTACTTATCTCAGACTCTGTGTTTCTTTTTCGTGTTGCAAAGTTCCACTATTTTTTTTTCACCGTGTTTGAAAAATATTTTTGCACATGTCAATTTTTTTTATTAAACAAACCGCCACTTCTATTTTGGGAAACACTTAATGACATTAAAATTAACTAATCCACAATATTTTGCTGAAATCTTATGTGATTTGCCACCCCCATAATATACACAATTTTTTTTATAGACAAAAAATCTTTTTGGTTTTTTGACCTTTTTTTTGACCTTTTTTTCTGTTTTTTGCTAATCGTTTGTGTTATAAATCAGTGCTGATTATTGGGTGTACAAGTAGTTGTAAAACAATTATATATATTAAAATATTGAAAATGAGAAGCCGCAAAATCCCCCTTTTTTATATGTCTCAGATTTTCATTTTTTTTGGATTTTCAAATATGCTTTATCAACTGTCGCGCGGTTGATAAATAATTTTTTTCTTCGTTTTTTTTTCTGTTGTTCATAACCTGGGGTAGGGGGCCGCTCCTCGTCGATGAGGTTATTTTTCCGGTTGAAAAATATATTTATGAATTATTACTATATATATAAAAAAAAGACGTACCTTTGTAGCACTCAAAAATAAAGGAATTTCTGAGTAAATAATTATAAATTAACTTTTTAAAATAAAAATTAAGAATGAAAACAGCTTATAATTTCAACGCAGGTCCTTGCGTCCTGCCCAAAGAGGCCATCGAGTCCACCATTGCCGCTATCCGCGACTTTGACAACACGGGCATCGGTCTGCTCGAAATCTCTCACCGTACTCCCGGTTGGGAACGCACCATGGAAGAAACCCGTCAGCTCTGGCGTGACCTTCTGAATATCCCCGCTGAATACGAGATCCTTTTCCTCGGCGGCGGTGCCAGCACCGGTTTCATGGATGTCCCCGCTAACCTGCTCAACAAGAAAGCTGCCTACCTGCAGACTGGCGTTTGGGCTAAGAAAGCTGCCAAAGAAGCCAAGAACTTCGGCGAGACCGTCATCGTGGCCTCCAGCGAAGACAAGACCTACAGCTATATCCCCAAGGGTTGGACCGTCCCCGCTGACGCCGACTATTTCCACATCACTACCAACAACACCATCTACGGTACCGAGATCCGCAAGGACTTCGACGCCAGCGAAATCAACAACGTCATGCTCGTTGCTGATATGAGTTCCGACATCATGAGCCGTCCCGTCGACATCAAGAAGTACGGCCTCATCTATGGTGGCGCCCAGAAGAACGTCGGCCCCGCCGGTGTTACCTTCTACATCGTCCGCAAAGACATCCTCGGCAAGATCACCGACCGTCAGTATATGAACCCGCTGCCCACTATGGTGGACTTCCGCACCCACGCCGCCGAAGAGGCCAAGAACATCTCCATGTTCAACACTCCTCCGGTGAGCGCCATCTTCGTCATGCACGAGACCCTGAAGTGGGTTAAGAACACCATCGGTGGTGTGAAAGAGATGGAGAAGATCAACCTCAAGAAGAGCGCCATGCTCTACGAGGAAATCGACCGCAACAGCATGTTCCGCGGCACTGCCGTGAAGGAAGACCGTTCCATCATGAACCACTGCTGGGTCATGGCCGAAGGCCGTGAGAACCTGCAGGATGCCTTCATGGCCTTCGCCAAGGAGCGCGGCATGGTCGGCATCAAGGGTCACCGTTCGGTTGGTGGCTTCCGCGCCAGCCTCTACAACGCTTGCCCCGTCGAGGCCGTCGAGGCCCTCGTCCAGTGCATGCAGGACTTCGAGAAAGCCAACAAGTAAATTGAGTGAATAGTGACCAGTGAACTGTGACACGAACACGTATCACTGGTCACATTTCTTTGACAAGGATGTTTCATAATGATCTCAACGTCTGGAAGGAAAGTATAAATCTTGTAAAGAAGGTTTATAGGATTACTTCTTTGTTCCCTGCTTCAGAACAGTTTGGGCTAACATCCCAGATCAGACGGGCTGTGGTATCGATTCCGTCAAACATTGCAGAAGGCTGCGGCCGTAATAGCGATAAAGAACTAATCCGTTTTTGTTGGATTTCAATGGGTTTACTTTCAGAAGTCGAAACGCAGTTTATAATTGCCCGTGAACTTGGATTTGTCAACAATACGGCAGAAATTGAGCAAGACATCCGTAATGTCAGAAAAATTCTCTCTGGTTTTATAAATTATATTCAAAGTAAACAATAATTGACTTGTAAAGACCTTAGTGCTCGTGTCACAGGTCACAGGTCACATATCACAAAACAATGAAAATTTTAGTTGCTACTGAAAAACCTTTCGCAAAAGTTGCTGTTGACGGCATCCGCGAAGTGGTTGAGAAGAACGGCCACACCTTGGCTCTTCTCGAGAAATATACCGACGTGAACGACCTCTACAAGGCCGTCGAAGATGCTGACGCTCTGATCGTCCGCAGCGACAAGGTGACCAAAGAGGTTATCGACCACGCCAAGAACCTGAAGATCGTCGTCCGCGCCGGCGCTGGCTACGACAACCTCGACCTCGAGGCTTGCACCGCCCGCGGCATCGTCGCCATGAACACCCCTGGCCAGAACAGCAACGCTGTGGCTGAGCTCGTTATGGGTCTGCTCGTTTTCTGCGTCCGCAATTTCTACAACGGCAAGAGCGGCAGCGAGCTGATGGGCAAGAAACTGGGTATCCTCGCTTTCGGCAACGTGGGACGCAATGTGGCCCGCATCGCCAAAGGCTTCGGCATGGATGTCTATGCTTACGATGCTTTCCTCACCGCCGACCAGATCAACCAGAGCGGTATGGCCAAGGCTGTTGCCAACCAGGAAGCCCTGTTCGAGACCTGCGACGTGGTCTCCCTCCACATCCCTGCAACGGCAGAGACCAAGCAGAGCATCAACTACGCCCTCGTCAACAAGATGCACAAGGGTGGCATCCTCGTCAACACCGCTCGCAAGGAAGTCATCAACGAGCCTGAGCTGCTCAAACTGATGGCCGAACGTACCGACCTGAAATACATCACCGACATCATGCCCGATGCCGATGCTGAATTCAAGGCTTTCGAAGGACGCTACTTCGCAACGCCCAAAAAGATGGGTGCCCAGACCGAAGAAGCCAACATCAACGCTGGTATCGCCGCTGCCAACCAGATCAGCGAGTTCTTCAAGAATGGTTGCACCAAATTCCAGGTGAACAAATAAGATATAAATGTAATACATTTATAAAAAAGGGGAGGCCAAACTCCCCTTTTTCTTTGTACAGTTGAATTGCCCTATGAGCAAATCGGTGCTCTATATCTTCAACCCCGAACATGACCTCTGTTTGTCGAATGGCGACCGTCATTATGTGCCGCCGGCATCGGCATTGGCATTTGCGAAAGCGGGTTGCGAGGTGATGCGTATACTCTATGGCCTTCGGGCACAGGTGACAACGGCCGATGACTATGCCTTGTGGCGCGCCGAGCATCGTGATGTGGACATCCAGCAGATAGTCCCTTGGGGATGGGACCCTCGCCTTCGTCAGCGCTTGCTGGATCAGGGCGCCGACAGCTCCCTTCTGCCTGCCGAGGCTGACTTGACGACTATTCGTGACCTGCAGCACCGCGCCACGGTGTTGCCGTTGCAACCTCATGCCGTTGCCTGTGTTTCGCTGGGCGAAGTGCAGCAAGCCTTGACGCAATGGGACGATGTGGTTCTGAAATCTCCCTGGTCGGGAGCGGGACGTGGCTTGCGATGGGTTTCGGGCTGTCTGACAGATGCCGACAAAGGATGGGTGAACCGTGTATTGCTGTCGCATCAGTCTGTTATCGTGGAGCGACGGTTCCGTGTGGCTCATGATTTTGCTTTGGAGATGATGGTGGAGCATGGCGCGACGCATCTGGTGGGCTATTCGCTTTTCCTGACTCAGTCGGGCGTCTACCGCCACAACCTGTTGCTCGCCGACGATGCCATCAAGCAGCGGGTGGGCATGACCGATGCGATGGAGCAGCGTCTTGCGGATTGGGTGTCTGTGACTGTGGCACCCCAATACGAGGGTCCGCTGGGCATCGACCTGTTCACTACTCCGGAGGGGCATTGCGTGGTGAGCGAGATGAATTTGCGTCATACCATGGGCATGGTGGCCCATAGCTACCTTCAGCGGCATCCCGAACAAGAAGGCCAGTTGTGGATGCCGCCCCGTTAATTTTAATCTTTTACTGTTTTTTAGCTATGAAACTGATTATAGAAGTGATATTGTTGGCTTTGGCGTTGTGTGTTGACACCTTGGTGGTCTCCACGTCATGTGCTTTCAGCAGCAAGATGAGCTATCGGCGCGGATTGCTGATGGCGGCGGTATTCGCTTTGTTTCAAGGTGCTTTCCCTTTTATAGGAGCTTTGCTTGGCGAGGCTTGCAAGGAGTGGATGGATGCTGTCGACCACTGGGTGGCTTTCGCGTTGCTCCTGTTTGTGGGAGGCAAGATGATTGTCGATGCCTTGCGCAATACCCCTGTCCAGCAACGCCTCGACGTCAGCAGCATCGGCACGATGTGTCTGCTGGGCGTGGCTACCTCTATCGACGCTTTCGTGGTCGGCGTAGGGCTGGGGCTGAGCGGCGACATCAGCGCTGTCGTGCTGGACGTGGTGGTCATCGCTGCAGCTACATTCCTTACCGCTATTCTTGGCGTTTTTTTAGGCCGTAGGAATGTCCCTATTCCGGAACGTATGGCTTCCATGATGGCGGGATTGGTTCTTGTGGGTCTGGGTGTTGCGGCTTTGTTTGGCGCTTGAAAAACAGGATGCCTCTTCGTTTTTCCTTTTTTTTATTATCTTTGCAGATGGATTGGGTCGTGGTACGACGCAGTCCGATAGAATGCAATATTCGTTGAATGTGTTGAAAAACAAATGTTTGAATAACTGTTATAAAGATGCCAACCTGTAAAATCACGCGCCGTATGAACAAGCATAATCCCTTTCGCCAGCTTTCGCTTCTCATAGTGATGTTGTCACCACTCGTTTCTCAAGCCCAGTTTTCTGTCGGTCTGCGACCGTCGCTCTCCTCTTATGGCGGTTTCGACGACCGCCGCCGTGCCGAGATCAGCATGATGACAGGCACCTTCGGCCAGCAGTCGCGTATGGAGTTCGACGTGGGTTGGGGTCACCGTATGCTGACATCGTCGTCGGTGGTTACCCTCTCCGACGGCCAACAGACGCTGTTCTACAATGAACAGCGCCAGAATTGGGGCAGCCTGACGGTGCTTTACCAGCAAAGTCATAAGGTGTTGTGGAAACTCTACTATTATGCGGGCTTCGGAGCCTCGGCTTTTCTTACATCCGACAGGCTTGAGATATTGGGTGTCGACGTGCTGCTGGGATTGGAACTTCGGCTCAAGGTGCCGCTGCAGTTGACGCTCGACTACCGGCCGATGCTCGACGTGCTCGACGGGATGGCGTATTACCACACAGTAGGTCTCGGCGTCAGGTATCAGTTCCGAATGCCCGAGCCAGAACCGGAGCCCAAATTCTGGAAGCATCTGAAGCAGAAACTCCTTTGATGCCGAAGTTTGAAAGTCTCGCAGTGAATACAGAAGAAATAAAAGTCACCTTAAATAAAGAAACTCCTTTGATGCCAGGGCTTGAAGGTCTTGCAGGACCAAGAAAGCTTATTGTTTGAAAACAATAACGATGGGGTAGTGGTTTGAAATATAGGGGACGCCATACCCTTTGCGGATAGTCTTGAATGACTCGATGTTGATGCCACGCGACATGAAATGGTCGTTCATCGCGCCATGATCTTTGCCGAAAGCGTTATAGGAGTTGCGATAGTCCGTGCGATAGGCGATGCGGCGGCTTTCTTCCATGCCGATGTCGAAGAGGGGCTTGAAGAGTTCAGGGTCTATTTCAGAGTTCATGTCGCCACCCAGGATGACAGGTATGTTGGGCGGTACGGTGTTGTTGATGATTTGAGCTATCTGTTTGATGGACTCTCTGCGCGCCGTGGTACCCTCGAGGTCCAGATGGGTGTTGATATAGTAGAATGTTTCGCCGGTTTCTTTGTAGCGGAACGACGTGACGGTGACGGTGCGCATGCAGGAGGCATCCCAACCTTTGGAGACGCGGTTGGGAGTGGTGCTGAGCCAATAGGTGGCATAGGATGTCAGTTCCACCTGCGAGAAGTCATAGAATATAGCCAGGTGTTCACCGCGGCTGCGACCGTTGTCGCGGCCTTTGCCGTAGTAATAGTATTGGCGGCCTAATTTGCTGTTGAGAAAATTGATTTGGTTAAGGAGCGCCTCCTGAAGGCCAAACACGGTGGGATGTTCGCTTTCAATCATATTGACGATGGCGTTGCGACGGTTGATCCATTGGTTGTCGCCATCCTGATAGGAAAAATTGCTGTTGCGTATGTTCAGCGACAGTACCTTGATTTCCTGAGCGTGAAGCCCGGTAAACAATGCCATTGTGGTGAACGTGAAGAGAAGCAAAAGCAGTTTTTTCATTGTGCAGCGTTGTGGGTGTTAGATGATTTCGAAATGTTGTAGTGCGTGGAGTATGCCTTCACTGTCGGCATCGTCGGTGATGTATTGTGCGTGTTGTTTGACGATAGGAGCGGCGTTGCCCATGGCTACGCCAATTTTTACATAGTCAAGCATTTCTATGTCGTTGGCGCCGTCGCCGAAAGCCATTGTTTCATCGGGTGAGATGCCGAAATGGTTGATAATCTTTTCTATGCCGATGGCTTTGCTGCTGTTGTCGGGAATCAGGTCGGTGAAGAGCCTGTGCCAGCGGGGCATGCGGCAGTGGGCCAGGTTGGCGAGGACGGCATCGTCGTCTTCTTGAGGCTGTATGGCGATAAACTGGTACACCTCTTTGCCTTCCATCTCGCTGAGAGGGGAGAGCGGGGGCATCTCAAAACCCAATTCGTCGCGCAAGGCAATGGCAACAGGGTCGGCCTGGTTGATATACATCTCTTTTTCGGTGAAGCACATCGTTGTCAGATGGTGCTTTTCGACGTAGTCGAGCCACCGCTGACAGTCTTCGGGGGCGATGGCATTACGGTAGATCACCGTGTCGTGAACAGTGCACAATCCGCCGTTGACGGTGATGTAACCGTCGAAGGTGACAGGGAGTGAAGGTATCAATACTCTTGGACGACCTGATGAAATAAAGGTTTTAATACCTTTTTTGCGCAGTTGGTCGAAAGCGGCGAGTGTCCCTTCCAGTATCTTATGTGTTCGGTAGCTGAGCAGTGTTCCGTCGATGTCGAAAAAGATGGCTTTTATCATGCTTTCAAAACGCACTAAATCTTTTCAAGTTGTGTTTTATATATATGTTTTATATTTTTTTAACGATAAAAAAAAGTTTGATTTGTCTCATTCAGTAGACAATTTCTCCATTTTTTGTTTTGTTTTTCCTTTTTTTTAGGCTTTTCAAATTTTTCCTTTTTT
>Ga0247608_10007550_pt1 | contig 11127 bp, 5 predicted proteins | sample 176DNAGHGlowgp2_FD_193490 | JGI IMG/M metagenome (GOLD analysis project Ga0247608, IMG submission 193490) | Sheep rumen microbial communities from Palmerston North, Manawatu-Wanganui, New Zealand - 1766 DNA GHGlow gp2 | ecosystem: Host-associated > Mammals > Digestive system > Stomach > Rumen ... | reverse complement strand
AAGTTCTGCTTCATCAGCCATATCCTCAGGGATGGGGCCAACGGTTATGTTGTCACCCTTATCGTCGTTGTAGATATATGACTGCATTTCGAACAGATCGATAATGCCCTTGAAGTCATCTTCCTTTCCGATGGGAAGCTGAAGGCAGATGGCGTTCTTTCCGAGTCTGTTTCTGATCTGATCTACGGCGCCGTAGAAGTTGGCGCCCAAAATATCCATCTTATTGATGAATGCCATACGGGGAACGTTGTATGTATCAGCCTGTCTCCAAACATTTTCAGACTGGGGCTCAACGCCGCCCTTTGCACAAAAGACTCCGACAGCACTGTCAAGTACACGAAGCGATCTTTCAACCTCTACGGTGAAATCTACGTGTCCGGGGGTATCAATGATGTTGATACGGTGCTCTAAAGCGCCTTCCATGGGCTTTGTTTCTTTTTCCAATGTCCAGTGGCATGTAGTAGCAGCGGATGTGATGGTTATACCTCTTTCCTGCTCTTGTTCCATCCAGTCCATTGTGGCATTTCCTTCATGTGTATTACCGATCTTATAGTTAACACCGGTATAGTAAAGGATACGCTCTGTAAGTGTGGTCTTACCGGCATCGATGTGAGCCATGATACCGATATTTCTGGTCCTTTCAAGCGGATATTCTCTACCCAAGGTATTTTCCTCCTTATTCTACCCGACAGATGATTAGAATCTGTAGTGAGCAAATGCCTTGTTTGCATCTGCCATCTTGTGCATATCTTCTTTCCTCTTTACGGCAGCACCCGTGTTGTTTGCTGCATCCATGATCTCGTTTGCAAGTCTGTCGACCATTGTCTTTTCACTTCTCTTGCGTGAGAACATTGTAAGCCATCTGAGGCCGAGAGCCTGACGTCTGTCAGCCTTAACCTCGATAGGAACCTGATATGTAGCACCGCCGACTCTCTTGGCCTTAACCTCGAGAAGTGGCATAATGTTGTTCATGGCCTCTTCGAAAACCTCTACTGCGGGCTTTCCGGTCTTTGCCTCGACCTTTTCAAATGCGCCATAAACGATCTTCTGAGCAACTCCCCTCTTACCGTCAAGCATGATGTTGTTGATAAGCTTTGTAACAACCTTTGTTCCGTAGATGGGATCTGCTAATACGTCTCTTTTCTGGATATGTCCTTTACGTGGCACGTTCCTTCCCTCCTTAATTAATGATAATTAGATCATCGGTACTCACTTTTTTTGTGTTCGCGCGCGGTTCTTGTTTCTTTGCTCTATCTGCAACCGTCAGAAGGCCTGTGTTCGAATGCCGGCACAATTATTCGATGTCTTATTTAAAAAATGATTAGATTATTTTGCGTCCTTAGGTCTCTTGGCGCCGTACTTGGAACGAGCCTGACGTCTCTTAGCAACGCCTGCTGTATCAAGTGTACCTCTTACGATGTGGTAACGTGTACCGGGAAGATCCTTAACACGGCCTCCACGGATAAGAACAACGCTGTGCTCCTGAAGGTTGTGACCTTCTCCGGGGATATAGCTTGTTACTTCGATTCCGTTTGAAAGACGCACTCTGGCGATCTTACGAAGAGCTGAGTTAGGCTTCTTAGGGGTAGCTGTCTTAACTGCTGTGCAAACGCCTCTCTTCTGAGGAGCGGAAAGATCTGTCTGCTTCTTCTGAAGTGAGTTGTATCCCTTCTGCAGAGCAGGTGCTGTACTCTTCTTTTCAGCTGTCTGTCTACCCTTTCTTACTAACTGGTTAAATGTGGGCATCCTTTTACCTCCTGTCGATTTTAAACTTTGTTGTGTGTCCGCGGGCCGGTTGTTCCCTTTTTTGCGTGCAAAAGAAAGCATCGCAAAGCGACACGTAAAACACATTATATTTAAAAGATATGAACTTGTCAATAGAAAAATAAAGATAAGGGGGAAAATATCCCCCTTATCCGGAAAAAACATTAATTTTTAGCTTCCTGCATCGCCTTTGCAAAGGCTGCGTCGAATGCTTTCTTTTCAGCTTCTTCCCTTTCTATCTCTATATCGGTAGAAAGTCTTACGTTTTCATATCTGCTCATACCCGTACCTGCGGGGATAAGCTTTCCTATGATAACGTTCTCTTTAAGTCCCGAAAGATTGTCGATCTTTCCCTTTATAGCCGCATCGGTAAGGATCTTTGTGGTCTCCTGGAATGATGCTGCCGCAAGGAACGAATCATGGTTCAGTGCCGCCTTGGTGATACCGAGAAGTATTCTTGTTCCGACAGCAGGTGTCTTGCCCTGAGCGATAAGCTCTTCGTTCATGGTCTCAAAATCAAGGAAGTCCATGGTGTTTCCGGTAAGGTATCCGGAATCTCCGGGCTCGTCGATGCGAACGCGTCTAAGCATCTGGCGAACGATGATCTCGATATGCTTGTCTGCGATATCAACCGACTGTGACTGGTAAACCTTCTGTACTTCACGGATCATATAATCCTGAGCCGCACGCACACCGTTGATGGCAATGATATCATGAGGGTTAACGGAACCTTCTGTAAGAGGTTCACCTGCTTCTACATGATAGAACTCCTCGGCACGCTTGGGATGTGAATTGTAAGGAAGTACATATGTCTTTGTCTCGCCTGTCTCGTCGCTTGTGACAACGATCTCGCGCTTCTTCTTTGTATCGCGGTACTCTGCCATTCCGGCGAAATCGGATATGATAGCCATACCCTTAGGCCTTCTGGCCTCAAAAATCTCCTCTACACGGGGAAGACCCTGAGTGATGTCGCCACCTGCCACACCACCGGTATGGAAGGTTCTCATGGTCAGCTGTGTACCGGGCTCACCGATGGACTGGGCAGCAATGATTCCGACTGCCTCGCCTACCTGAACGAGCTGCTGGGAAGCCATGTTGGTTCCGTAGCACTTCGCACAGATGCCGCCCTTGCATTTACAGCTTAAGATGGTCCTGATCTTTACGGAATCCCTGGGCTGTCTTACTTCCTTGCGGTTTTGGTTCAGCTCACCTGTTGAGATCTCGTATTTGGGGCCTTCGTATTCTGCGCCTTCCTTGCCGTTTCCTGCACATCTTGCGAATGCTGACATAACTGCGGCAACTCTTGCGGGTGTAAGAATGTGGTTAGCCTTTACTATCCTCTCGCCTGTATCGGGATCGTAGATACTTTCGGCGATGAATCTGCCGCGCATACGTGTCTCAAGCTTTTCGGTAACGGTGATCTTTTCGCCGCTTCCTTCGGTAATGGCTTTTATCTCCATATAAGGAATAGCTTCGGGACCGAACTTTGCGATCTTTTCTTCGCAGCAGTCCTTTTCTTTGATGATCATCTCCTGGGAAACGTCTACGAGACGTCTTGTAAGATAACCGGAGTCGGCTGTACGAAGAGCTGTATCCGAAAGACCTTTACGTGCACCGTGAGCCGAGATGAAGTATTCCAAAACGTCAAGACCTTCACGGAAGTTTGACTTGATAGGAAGTTCGATGGTCTGACCTGTGGTGTTTGCCATAAGTCCACGCATACCTGCAAGCTGCTTGATCTGCTTGTCGGAACCACGGGCACCTGAATCGGCCATCATCTTAAGGTTATTGGTAGGATCAAGGTTATCAAGCAGCTTCTTTGTAAGAGCATCGTCGGTCTTCTTCCATGCTTCGATGACTGCCTTGTAACGCTCTTCTTCCTTTAAAAGACCTCTCTGCTTCTTCTTGCCGATCTTGTCAACAAGAGCCTGAGTATCCTCTATCATCTGCTGCTTTTCTGCGGGAACGATCATATCGCTGACCGAAACCGTAAGAGCGGCAAGCGTTGAATACTTGTATCCCATAGCCTTGATACGGTCAAGCACTTCGGCTGTAATGGTAGCGCCGTGCACATTGATGACCTGGCCGAGGATCTTCTTTAACTGATTCTTTCCTACGTGTTCGTCGATCTCGAGAAGAAGCTCGTTTCCGGGGATCTGTCTGTTGACATTTCCAAGATCCTGAGGAATGATCTCGTTGAAGAGGAATCTTCCGTAGGTGCTGTTTACAATGCCTGTTACTTCCCTGCCATCGGGCATGGTCTTTGTCATGCGGACATTGATGCGCGAATGGAAGGTGATGTCCTTGTTTTCAAAGGCAAGCACTGCTTCGTTGAAATTGTGGAAATATCTTCCTTCTCCCTTTGAGCCGGGACGTTCCTGGGTAAGATAATATATACCGAGGACCATATCCTGTGACGGTACGGCAACGGGTGCTCCGTCGGAAGGCTTAAGGAGGTTATTGGGCGACAGAAGCATGAAACGGCATTCTGCCTGTGCCTCCATTGAAAGAGGAAGATGCACTGCCATCTGGTCTCCGTCGAAGTCGGCGTTGAACGCTGTACATACAAGGGGGTGAAGCTTTATAGCCTTACCTTCTACAAGTATGGGCTCGAATGCCTGGATACCGAGACGGTGAAGTGTAGGCGCACGGTTGAGCATTACGGGATGCTCTTTGATGACTTCTTCAAGCACATCCCAGACTCTTGAGTCCTCCATGCGCTCTACCATCTTCTTTGCGCCCTTTATGTTTGTTGCGATCTTCTTTAATGTGAGTTCCCTCATGACGAAGGGCTTGAAAAGCTCTATGGCCATTTCCTTGGGAAGACCGCACTGATAGATCTTGAGTTCGGGTCCTACGACGATAACCGAACGTCCGGAATAGTCGACACGCTTTCCGAGAAGGTTCTGACGGAAGCGTCCCTGCTTTCCTTTAAGAAGGTCTGAAAGGGACTTAAGTGCTCTTCCTCCGGGACCGGTCTGCGGCTTGCCGCGGCGACCGTTGTCAAACAGTGAGTCAACAGACTCCTGAAGCATACGTTTTTCGTTTCTTATGATAAGATCCGGAGCGCCCTGCTGGATGGCAATGCGCATACGGTTGTTTCTGTTTATTATCCTGCGGTAGAGGTCGTTAAGGTCGGATGTTGCGAAACGTCCGCCGTCGAGCTGTACCATGGGACGAAGATCGGGAGGGATGACCGGAAGAACGTCAAGCACCATCCACTCGGGACGGTTTCCGGACTTCTGGAAAGCCTCTACGACTTCAAGCTTTTTGACAAGTCTCTGCTCCTTCTGTGAAGTTGTGCAGGCTGCTATCTCCTCGCGAAGCGCTGCTGCCTCCTTGTCAAGGTCGATCCTCTTTAAAAGCTTCTGAATTGCTGCGGCACCCATTTCGGCTGTGAAATATGTGCCTTCTTCGGCGCAGAGTCTCTTTGCTTCGTCATATTCGGTAGAGCTGAGTACCTGGCAGTTTGCAAGGTTTGATGTGCCCTTGTCGGTTACGACATACGAAACAAAGTAGAGTACCTGCTCCAGTTTTTTGGGCGTGATATCAAGGAGAAGTCCCATACGGCTGGGAACTCCCTTGAAATACCAGATGTGTGATACGGGGGAAACAAGCTCTATGCTTCCCATTCTGTCACGGCGGACATTTGACTTTGTTACCTCAACGCCGCACTCGGAACAGATGATGGGTGTATTCCCCTTGTAATGAACCTTTTTGTATTTTCCGCATGAGCATTCCCAGTCCTTTGTGGGTCCGAAAATACGCTCGCAGAACAGGCCGCCCTTTTCGGGCTTCAAACTCCTGTAGTTAATGGTCTCGGGCTTTGTAACTTCACCGTATGACCATTCTCTGATCTTCTCCGGAGAGGCCAGATCTATCTTGATCGAGTCAAATACCAAAGGCTGATAAGTCTCGTTGCTTATTTCAGGCATGTGAAAAACTCCCTTCAAAAATCATTTTAATTAGTCTTCGTCAGAAAAATCATCGTCATCATCGTCATCATCACGATATGCGGTGGCATCCTGCTTCATGGCCTCTTCTGCCATTGAAGCGTCCCATGCATCAGCGCTTGCCTCGTCGATATCAAGATCATCGTCCATATCACGGTCCTGATCCGAATCATATTCGGAAACAAGCTCTCCGTTTGAATTGAATCTCTGCGAATCAAAGCCGGATGCTGCAAGCTCCTTGCGGCTCGGTGCCACTCTCTCGTCGTTCATGATAGAGCGGAAATCGGTATTGCCGTATTCGCTGCTCTCCTTGATCTCGACTACCTCTCCGTCCTTCATTACCGAAACGTCAAGGCCGAGTGCCTGCATTTCCTTAAGAAGAACCTTAAAGGATTCGGGAACTGACGACTCGGGCGTATTGAGGCCTCTGACGATGGCTTCATATGCCTTTACTCTTCCGACAACGTCATCCGACTTGATGGTAAGTATCTCCTGAAGCGTATGAGCTGCGCCGTAAGCCTCGAGAGCCCAAACTTCCATCTCTCCGAAACGCTGTCCGCCGAACTGTGCCTTACCGCCGAGAGGCTGCTGGGTAACAAGTGAGTAAGGACCTGTCGAACGTGCATGGATCTTATCGTCTACAAGGTGATGAAGCTTTAAGTAATGCATGTGTCCGATGGTAACGGGGTTGTCGAAATACTCACCCGTACGTCCGTCACGGAGCCATACCTTACCGTCGCGGTTGATCTTGACGCCCTTCCAGAGCTCTCTGTGCTCTAAGTGGCTGCCGAGATATTCCATTACCTCGGGGTGAAGAATATCCTTGTATTTTTCATGGAATTCTTCCCATTCGGTATTTACATAATCGTTTGCAAGCTCAAGAGTATCGCCTATATCGTTTTCCTTTGCGCCGTCAAAGATGGGCGTTGAAACGTCAAAGCCAAGAACTCTTGCGGCAAGAGAAAGGTGGATCTCAAGGACCTGTCCGATATTCATACGCGAAGGAACGCCCAGGGGGTTTAATACGATATCAAGAGGACGTCCGTTTGGAAGGAAGGGCATATCTTCAACGGGAAGCACGCGGGATACGACACCCTTGTTTCCGTGACGACCTGCCATCTTGTCTCCGACGGAGATCTTTCTCTTCTGTGCGATATATACGTGAACGACCTCGCGCTCGCCGGGCTGCATATCATCCTCGGTCTCACGCTTGAATACCTTTGTATCTATAACGACACCGTAAGCGCCGTGAGGCAGCTTAAGGGAGGTGTCTCTTACATCTCTTGATTTGTCACCGAAGATGGCACGAAGAAGTCTCTCTTCGGGTGTTGCATCCGTTTCCCCCTTAGGAGTAACTTTTCCTACAAGGATATCTCCGGCTCTTACCTCGGCACCGATCCTGATGATACCGTTCTCATCAAGATTCTTGAGTGCGTCCTCACCAAGTCCGGGAACGTCCCTTGTTATCTCTTCGGGTCCGAGCTTTGTATCTCTTGCGACCACATCATAGCTTTCGATGTGGATGGATGTGAATACATCATCCTGAACCATCTTTTCGCTGAGGAGTACGGCATCCTCGTAGTTGTAACCTTCCCATGTCATGAAACCGATGAGAGGGTTCTTTCCGAGTGCGATCTCTCCGTTATGTGTGGATGCACCGTCTGCGATAACATCGCCCGCAACCACTCTGTCGCCCGCAAATACAATGGGCTTCTGATTGTAGCAGTTGCACTGGTTGCTTCTCTTGAACTTTTCGAGGATATATTCGTCCGTGCCGCCTTCATCGTTTCTTATAACGATGCGATCTGCGGCGCTTATTTCAACTGTACCGGATTTCTTTGCGACAACGCATACGCCCGAGTCGACAGCTGCCTTTGCGGCCATTCCCGTATCTACTACAGGAGCCTCGGTGATCATAAGCGGAACTGCCTGACGCTGCATGTTTGAACCCATGAGGGCACGGTTAGCGTCATCGTTCTGAAGGAAGGGGATCATCGCAGTCGCTACGGAGAATACCATCTTGGGAGATACGTCCATCAAGTCTACCGATGTCCTCTTGAATTCCTGTGTGATGTCACGGTGACGTCCGGAAACGTTCTCGTGAACGAAATGACGGTTCTCATCAAGGGGCTCGTTAGCCTGTGCTACGACAAAATCGTCTTCCATGTCGGCGGTAAGATATACTCTTTCCTCTGTTACAACGGGGTTTGATGCATTCTCGCCTGTTCTGTCAACCTTATAATAAGGAGCTTCTATAAATCCGTAGCAGTTGATACGTGCATAAGAAGCGAGTGAGTTGATAAGTCCGATGTTGGGACCTTCGGGGGTCTCGATGGGGCACATTCTTCCGTAGTGAGAATAATGTACATCTCGAACCTCGAATCCGGCACGGTCTCTTGAAAGACCTCCGGGACCGAGCGCTGAAAGACGTCTCTTGTGAGTAAGCTCTGCAAGAGGGTTGTTCTGATCCATGAACTGTGAAAGCTGGGAGCTTCCGAAGAATTCCTTAACGGCTGCCGTAACGGGCTTCTGGTTTACAAGCTGTGCCTCGGTGAGCTCGTCCGGGTTACCGGTGTTCATACGCTCGTGGATATTTTTTACCATACGTGTAAGACCGCCGCGGTACTGATTCTGCAAAAGTTCGCCCACGCATCTTATACGTCTGTTTCCAAGGTGGTCGATATCATCCGTTGCGCCGATACCTGCCTCAAGGTTTAAGCAGTAGTTGATGGACGCAATGATATCTTCCTTTGTTATATGTGATATTACAAGTACCTGTCTCATTCCTTCGGCAAGAGAGACAAGCTTTGCCTTTTTCTCGTCTTCCGGAACATTTTCCTCTGCAAGGATCGCTGCCTTTTCTGTACGGTAGCTTTCAAGCTCGGAATAAAGGCTGGGATAGTATACCTTGATAGGGTCGTTGTTGCCGTCGAAAAGATCCAATTCCTCCGCCTCTTCCCTTTCCATATAAAGGAGAGGATTTACCATCATGTTGGAAATGACCTTTACCTTGCGGCCGTCAAGAGCCTGGATATAAACGAAAGGCACAGCCGCATCCTGGATCTGCTCTGCGGTATCCCTTGTGAGCTTTGTGCCTGCCTCAAAGAGGATCTCGCCCGTGGAAAGATCCACAACATCCTCTGCAAGGATCTGGCCTGCAATACGTGTGCGCAGATTGAGCTTCTTGTTGAACTTGTATCTGCCGACCTTTGCAAGGTCGTATCTTCTTGAATCGAAGAATGTATTGCGGATGTAATTCTCGGCACTTTCCTTTGATGCGGGGTCGCCGGGCTTTACTTTTCTGTGCAGCTCTAAAAGACCTGTCTCATAAGAGTCCGACGTATCCTTTTCAAAGGTATCGTACAGCTTCTGTTCCTCTCCGAGCAGATCTATTATTTCCTGATTTGTTCCGTATCCGAGCGATCTTAAAAGGGTCGTCACGGGCATTTTTCTCATACGGTCTACGCGCACATAGAAAACATTGTTTGAATCGGTCTCATACTCAAGCCATGCACCTCTGCCGGGGATGACCTGTGATGTATAAAGAACCTTTCCGAGCTTGTCGCGGCTGCTTCCGAAATAGATACCCGGAGAACGCACAAGCTGGCTTACTACAACTCTTTCGGCACCATTGATGACAAAAGAACCCGTTGCAGTCATTAGCGGGATGTCGCCCATAAATATCTCCTTGGGCTCGTTTCTCTTTATCATCTGGCCGTTTTCATCTCTTTTTATGAGCTGGAAAACGCCGTACATGGGGGCACTGTATGTCTTACCGCGTGCCTTGCATTCGTTGATGGTGTACTTTTTCTTGTCCTCGTCGATATGATAACCTTCGAAGGTCAATGTCAATGAACCCGTGTGGTCGGTAATAGGGAAGAAATCCCTGAAGGCCTCTTTAAGTCCGACTTCCCTGAACCACTTGTAGGAACTTGTCTGGACTTCGATGAGGTTTGGCATGTCTGCCAGATTCTCACTCTTGCGGGAATAATTCATTCTCACATTTTTGCCTGATCGCACCGGCTTAAATCTGTTTTTTTCCATGAACGCTTTTACCCCTGTCTAATTTTATAGGTGGTTTTTACCTCCAAAATCTGTTTTAGGCCTAAAAAAGGGCGCAAAAAAGACCCGCGATGATAAAAACGCAGATTACAAGATAACACAAAATACATAAGAGTGTCAAGGGGATTTTAAAAAAAATTTTGGGGCTGTAAAAAAACAGCCCCAATGCCTCAATATTCTTCTCTTAAAACGGCATGTATGAGATATCTCATGGACGAATCGTCATTGCAGGTATAAAGGGATATTATCCTGTCAGACGTCGTCACATCCGTCTTCTTTTTATATGTATTGTGTTCGTTTATAATACTCATATAAGTATCCGGGTCGGTCGCAGGATTATATATCTTGCTGACCGGCTCAAGCTCATAGAACGCAAACACCTCGTAAACATATTCCTTACCGTCTTTTATCAGATAGATGTAAGGATTATTGTCCCTGAAGGATTCGTCCATGTAACTTACAAGCCCCGAAAACATCGTTCCGTCTTTGCGATTGTGCCCGCAGATTATGATATTGAAAGTATTAAGATAGTCCTCTCTGGGAATGCGGTGGTCGATAAATATGGCCCCCGCCATGTTCTCGGTTCCTTTAAAGGTGTATCGAAGATAATGTCCGTCCGGCCTTCCGGCAACCACGGGGTACTGAACCTCCGTTCCCGGAACGTAAATATACATCGCATAGTCGGAATTGACCGCACGGTAGTATTCGTCGTCCACCTGTATCGGAATGTAATGGCCCGCGGGCTGCGTCTCTATTATCTTTATCTCTCCGTTTTCATCCGTTTCGGTCTCTGCGGGCTCTGTCTGAGGCTGCGTTTCCTCTTTTCCCGTCTCATCGGTCCCAATGACCACCTTATCGTTTATATCACTGTATTCCCTCTGGGATGTATAGTATCCCGCGAAGATGACCAAAAGACCCGTTGCCGCAAACGCGAAAGTGCCAAGGGAGGCGCAGAATATTATCGATCTGATGCATTCCTTAAACTTTTGCCCGGCAGTAAGCGGCGGAAGCTCTTTCTTCTTTTTTTTCTTATTCACCGTCTCCTGTCCCGGTCTTTTCTTTACGGCTCTCTTTTTTTCTTCTATATTACTCACTTTGACCTCCCGGCCTCATCTCACTTCTTTGCTCCGCCGAGATTTGCGTTTGCAAGAAGATTTGTGTCAAATGAAAACGAAATGCTTTCAAGCTCTCTGTTTCTTTTAAGAGCAAGCCTTATACAATCATCAAGCAGTTCGTCGTATTTCTTTCCCACCGGCTCCCATAGATAAAATGACAGGGAACCCGGTATGGTGTTGATCTCATTTACATAGATCTGCCCATCATCAAGATCGATCATGCAGTCTATTCT
>Ga0247608_10007549_pt1 | contig 11127 bp, 7 predicted proteins | sample 176DNAGHGlowgp2_FD_193490 | JGI IMG/M metagenome (GOLD analysis project Ga0247608, IMG submission 193490) | Sheep rumen microbial communities from Palmerston North, Manawatu-Wanganui, New Zealand - 1766 DNA GHGlow gp2 | ecosystem: Host-associated > Mammals > Digestive system > Stomach > Rumen ... | reverse complement strand
GCCATGAGCGTCTCGCTATTGAAGGGTAGCACACTGCCAGCGAGGAATGCGGCTATAAACATTCCTCCATATCCCCATTCGCTTAGGAGTTGGAAGAAAGCATCCATAGATTAAAGGCGGTAAGGGCGAGCAGTGATGTGATAATGACGTGAAACACGATATTGGTCCATCGCGTACTTGTCAGTGCCAGGAAATGAGCGATGAGTGGGCTGGCACACACGATACTGATAGGCAGTAACAGGGTAAAGTGCTGGGGTTGGATGGCCAACAGTACAAGTGCTGTAACTGCTGTGATGACAAAACAGTCAAACAACATCCTTGTACGTATCTTGTCCTTAAAGCGTGTACGCAGATAATGAATGCTTCCAATAGCAACGATAACGACGAGGAGCAGGTAAAAAAGCACCTGTTGCAGGCTCAACGAATCGTAAGCAAAGGGGAATTCAACATAGCCCAATTGTTGGAAATGCTCAAGTATTGGCGAGAAATCGGCCATATAAGCCATATAAGCCATTGCAAACCAGTAGGGTAACAGCAACCCAAAGAGGGAGGCAAAGAACGACCGCCATGATAGCGATTGTATCTTAAAAGCCATGAACAGCCAAAAGAGTGGCACGAAAAAGAACACACGTACATGGACCAGACTTGCAAGTCCCATCATCACAAACGCATAGAACGTCCCTCCTGGCGAGGCTTTGTCCTGATAAGTTCTGAAGAGCAATAGAAGGAAACAAATGAAACATAGCTGTCCCAATGCGGTCTCTATCGATGGGAAAAGGAAATTGCCTGCACACGAAAGCACCAGAAATGAGCATGACACCATACGAGAATAGATGCGAATCAGCGCATTCTGGTTATTGAGCTCGACCATGAGATAGCTGGATACCAAGAAACAAGCAAACTGAATCCACCAGTTATGGGTTAGAAGTCCTGCTGCCATCCATATAAGAATGGCATAAGACACTACGACTGGTAGTGTCGTACGACTTTCCGCTATCTTATTTTGTGTACGTTTTATCATGAAAAAGAACCTCGGTTACAGGTCCGCCCCAATGTCACGTCTGAAATATTTGTCAGTAAATTGTATCTTCTGTGCCTCTGTGAACGACTTTTGTAATGCCTCAGCCTTGTCCTTACCATACGAAGACACTGCGATAACTCGCCCGCCATTGGTCACGACCTGCTGATGTTCAGCATCGAATGTAGTACCGGCATGGAACACAATGGAACCCTCCACTTGCTGAATACCAGTGATGGGATAGCCTTTCTTATAGGCTTCCGGATAACCACCACTTACCAACATGACGCATACGGCAGCACGCTCATCGAAGACAACTTCACACTCATCGAGGTTTCCTTTTGCCACACCTTCGAACAAATCTACAATGTCGGACTTCAGTCGCAACATCACCGTTTCCGTCTCAGGGTCACCCATACGACAGTTATACTCGATAACCATCGGATTACCCTCAACATTGATAAGACCGAAGAATATAAATCCTTTATAATCAATATGTTCTTCCTTCAGTCCAAGAACAGTTGGGCGTATGATACGGTCTTCAACCTTCTGCATCCATTCTTTATCAGCAAATGGCACAGGGCTGACGCTACCCATGCCACCAGTGTTAAGACCAGTGTCATGCTCGCCAATGCGCTTATAATCCTTGGCTTCTGGCAGTATCTGATAGTGCTCGCCATCTGTCAGCACAAAGACAGAACACTCGATACCACTAAGAAATTCCTCAATGACCACCCTGCTGGACGCATTGCCAAACATGCCTCCCAACATTTCGCACAGTTCATTCTTTGCCTCGTCGAGCGTTGGCAAGATAAGCACGCCCTTACCTGCGCACAAGCCATCGGCCTTCAATACGTAAGGAGGCTGCAGTGTTTCCAGGAATTTCAGTCCCTCCTCTACATGTTCACCATCGAAGGTGGCATAACGGGCAGTGGGGATGCCGTGACGCTGCATGAACGCCTTTGCAAAATCTTTTGACCCTTCGAGCACAGCACCTTGTTTAGATGGTCCTATAACAGGAATACCTTGTGTGCGCTCATCATTGCGCAGGTCGTCATAGATGCCTTTTACCAGTGGGTCTTCAGGTCCTACGACCACCATGTCGATGTTATTATTCACACAGAACGTCTTGATAGCTTCAAAGTCATCAGCCTTCATGGCAACATTCTCTCCACAGTCAGCCGTTCCAGCATTGCCAGGTGCTATGTAAAGTTTCTCACATTTCTTACTCTGCGCTATTTTCCATGCCAAAGCGTGTTCACGCCCTCCACTTCCTAAAAGTAATATTTTCATACGATGGTATCTTTGTTGCTGTAATTATTTCAAATAGTCTTCAAAGTATTGGGTAATACGTTCGTGCAAGTGCACACTCTGGTGCCCTCGCATGTTATGCGGCTCACCAGGATAGACGAAGAAGTCTGGCTGTGTCCCTGCCTCTATACAAGCAGCGAGGAACGACAGACAGTGCTGTGGCACTACAGTATCATCATTGTATCCAGTAATAATCTGCAGTTTTCCACGCAGGTTCTTTGCCTGATGAAGCAATGATGTCTTCTTATAGCCATCAGGATTCGACTGTGGTGTGTCCATATAACGCTCACCATACATCACCTCATACCATTTCCAGTCGATAACTGGTCCACCAGCGACACCCACCTTGAACACATCAGGATGGTTAACCATCAGTGAAATGGTCATGAAGCCTCCAAACGACCATCCGTGCACACCAATTTTCTCTGCATCGACGTATGGTAAGCTCTTCAAGTATGCCACACCTTGCATCTGGTCTTGCATTTCTATTTGTCCGAGCTGTCGGAAGGTTGCTTGTTCAAAGTCACGTCCACGATATTGGCTACCCCGATTGTCCAATATAAATACAATATATCCTTTCTGTGCCATATAGGTCTCCCACGAACGACTATACCATCGGAACGAAGCTTGTACGTTGTTGGCATGAGGTCCGCCATAGACATAGATAACTGTCGGATACTTCTTCGTAGGGTCAAAGTTGGCAGGCTTCACCATACGCCAATAAAGGTCTGTCGTGCCATCAGCAGCTTTGAGCGAACCATTTTCGAACAAAGGAATCTGAAATCCCTTTGCTTTCCATGGGTCTTCAGCCGTCAGCAGTGTAGTTGTGTGTGCCTTGGCATTGGAGGTATTTACCACGTTAATGACACGAGGCACATCGGGCTCGGAGTATTTGTCAATGAGCATCTGTCCACTTTCACTCAGAATGGCGTTATGCACGCCCCTTCCATTGTCGAGTGGCGTCATTTTTCCATTGCTCGTATTAACCGCAAAGAGGTTATGGCATAGCGGATGATTCTTATTAGCCTGAACAATGACACTACGGTCTTTCTTGTTGAAGCCTACCACTTCCATAATGACGAAAGCCCCTTGCGTTAGTTGTTTGATCAGCTTTCCGGACTTATTGTACAGATAGAGATGGTTAAAACCATCACGCTGACTTTGCATAATAAACTGGTCGGCATTCCACGGAAGGAACACAATGGGGTTCAGTGGCTCAACATATTTGTCACTCGTCTCACGATAAAGCTCGGCTTTTCGCTCACCAGTTGTGGCATCGTAGCTGACGAGACGACAATCGTTCTGGTCACGATTGAGCTCAAACATGTAAATGGTCTTTGAGTCTGGGCTCCAAGCAATATTGGTGAAATAACGGTCCGTAGGGTCTCCTGCCTGCAGATAGACGGTTTTCTTGGTCGTTAGGTTATAGACGCCAACAGTGACCAAATGGCTTGTTTCTCCAGCCATAGGATATTTGTCTGGTTCATATTGTGCCGTCCTATTAAAAATATCCACCTGTGGATAGTCAGTTACCATCGACTGATCCATGCGGTAGAATGCCAGCTGCATGCCATCAGGACTCCAGAAGGTGCCTTTGGTGATGCCAAACTCGTTACGGTGTACACTCTGTCCATAAACTATTTCACGACTGCCATCAGTGGTCAACTGATGTTCCATATCATCTGACGTACGCACATAGAGCTGATTGTTCTTGACGTAAGCAACAGCCTTAGACACCTTGTTCCAGTCGCTATTCGACTCTCCCCTACTGGTTTGTCTCCATACTGTCTGTTTCTTCTCGAAGTCAAAGAGCACTCGCTGCCTATGATTGTCTAACAACACCAGTGGCTGGTCGGCATAGGGATATTCGGCAGAGTAGGCACTATGCCACGTTCCTTCAATGTCAGAGAGAGAGAAGCACGTGGTACGCTGTCCGTTGGTATCATATTTGCCACCTTCTTCAGCATCCAAGTACATCATCTGGTCGCCCCACCACGTCAGGTAAAGATTCTGTGGCTGTAAATTGTAGAAATTACTGCCACCGTAGTTCAGGTCTTCCAGTGTGAAGAGCTTGGTTTGGGCATTCATGGGGAGTAGCATGGCAAGCAGGGTGAACAGTGTCACCAGATTTTTAATCGTTCTCATCTCTGAATCTCTTGTTCTTTTTATTGAAGTCACGTCCTGGCTTATTGAATTTCTTTCCACCACTACGGTCGAAGTGTTCATGGCCGTCACGCTTGGCCGTCATGCGTAGCTTACTGTTTCTCGTACTGTCAGCTGACTTGCGTTCAAGTGTATGGAACTTAAACGAGCGGATGTCAGCTTCTTCATTCTCCTCCTGTTCCTCTATGCGCTTCTTGAATTCACGTTCTTTCTTGAAACGGTGTTTCTCTGCCATCTGCCGTTTCTCTTCTTCCGTCTTCACTGTGCCTCCTTCTGCACGGAAGACCTTGAGCTTTCCACCAAAGATCTGGTACTTACGGAACTCACACTCCAAGGATCCATTATAAAGAGGAATCTTGATGCTGGGCTTGAGTCCTATCTGCTCGAAACACTCTTCCTTGTAGCTCAGCACCCAGGCATCATTATCGACGAACTGATGTTTCAGACGTTCACCTATCATTTTATATGTACCCATGAGGTCAGGTGTTGAGATGCGCTCTCCATAGGGAGGATTGGTCACCATGATGCTCTTGTGTTTTGGCTGGACGAAGTTCTTGAAGTCGGCCTCTTCCACTGTGATATCTTTTGTCAAACCGGCTGCACGTACATTCAGACGTGCCGTATTGACAGCCTTGATGTCAATGTCATAACCATAAATATGATGATTGAACTCACGCTCCTGGCTGTCGTCATTGTAGATATCGTCAAAGAGCTCTCGATCGAAATCTGCCCATTTCTCAAAGGCATACTCCTTTCTGAATAGTCCTGGAGCCATGTTATGTGCAATGAGTGCTGCCTCAATAAGCAATGTTCCACTACCACACATGGGGTCAATGAAGTCGGTGTCACCATTCCAACCTGTCATCAGAATCATTCCAGCTGCAAGCACCTCGTTCAGGGGTGCCTCCACAGACTCTTGTCGATAGCCTCTTCTATGGAGCGACTCGCCACTGGAATCGAGCGACAACGTACATTTATCCTCGGCTATGTGCATGTTCAGCCGTATGTCCGGATTGGCCACACTGATATTAGGACGTTTCCCAGTACGCTCACGAAACTGGTCGGCTATTGCATCCTTCACCTTATATGACACGAACTTTGAGTGTCTGAACTCGTCGCTGAACACCACAGAATCGACAGCGAACGTCTGCTCGAGTGTCAGGTATTGCGTCCAGTCAATTTGTTTCACCTGTTCATAAACATCGTTGGCCGAAGAAGCCTTGAAATGCTTAATAGGTTTAAGAATACGAATAGCAGTGTGTAATTGGAAATTAGCCCGATACATGAGTTCTTTGTCACCAGTAAAAGACACCATGCGACGACCTATCTGCACGTTGTTAGCCCCCAATTGGGTTAATTCTTTCGCCAAAACGGGTTCTAAGCCCATAAAGGTTTTGGCTATCATTTCGAATGTTTGTTCCATTATAATAATAAATATGGTGCAAAGGTACGACTATTTACCCAAAAAAGCAAAATAAAACGCCTAATTATTTCATTATTCCAAAATTATTTGTAATTTTGCACCATATCAATGAACTTATAGCCAAGATGTATCTATCGGAAATTCTGTTATTGATGAAGATAAGCTCCGACTTTCTCATGTGGATTATCGGAGCATTAATCATCGTGGCTGCTGGGTTGATATTGCTGTGGCAACGACGTGAGCAGAAGCATTTGCAGGAAGAACTGAATTTGCTGGAGACCATGAACAAGCAGAACGTCGAGTACGACCTTGTGCTTAAAGCCATGAAACTTGCCACATGGAAATTGGATGTATTGTCAAATACCGTTACCTTTGACAGCGATTACCGAGACAGCAACAGCTACTCGCCTGCTTCTGGGACGGATGTTGACGACGTGTTCAACCATCTGGTACCCGAAGACGCTGAACGCACACAGCACTCATTGCAACAACTGATTGAGGGAACCATCGACGAGATACACGAAGAATACAGGATGAAACTTCCTCATTCCGATATCGTCTATTGGGGCGAGACCTATGCCATGATAGGCAAACGGGATGATGACGGACAGCCATTGGAAATCATTGGAACATCGCGACGTATAGACGAACAGAAGCGCATTGAAGAAGAACTGACGTCTGCACGTAACAAGGCAGAAGAGAGCGACCGTCTGAAATCGGCCTTCCTGGCTAACATGAGTCACGAAATACGCACGCCTCTGAACGCCATTGTCGGCTTCAGCGATATACTACCCATGGTGGAGAACAAGGAAGAACGAGTACAACTCATTTCGCTCATCCAGGAAAACAACCATAAACTGCTGCGCATGATCAACGACATTGTCAACATCTCAAAGCTTGAAGCAGGCGCACAGCCAATACACAAGGATGTTTTCGACCTGAACATGCTCCTGAAGGAAAAAGCTGAGCAGTTCCGTTCGACGAACACAAATGCCGACATCGACATCATCGCCTTAGTAAGCGAAAAGCCGAAGCAAATTGTCAGCGACCGTATGCGCATATCCGAGGTTTTGGAGCAGTATATGCACAATGCCATCAAGTTCACAGAGAAAGGAAGCATTACGCTGGGTTACGATCAGATGCCTGGTGACTACACACGCATTTGGGTACGCGACACAGGCAAAGGCATACCAACAGATAAACAAGACAAGATATTCAACCATTTCGTCAAACTCGATGAGTTCATTCCTGGCACAGGTCTTGGACTACCCATCTGCCGTTCCATTGCAAAGTCAATGAATGCTCACATAGGAGTTGACTCCCAGGAAGGCAGCGGTTCAACCTTCTGGATAGAGTTGAAGAACAAATAGTTTTACCACCCCTCAAGACAAGAACTATGACATCCTCCACGCGACGTCAGATAATAACTTTTTGTGCATTACTGCTTCTGATGACAGCAGCCATGCCGACTTTTGCACAGCGTTTCCTGACTGGTCAAGTACTCGATGCCAGCAATGGAGACAGCATTCCCATGGCCAGTGCTTATTATTATGGACACTCCGTAGGTGCAGCAGCCGACGTAAACGGACGATTCAAGGTGGCACGACATCATGGGTGGAAACTGACATTCAGTGCCATGGGCTACATCTCGCAGTCAGTCAACGTCACATCGCAAACCACTGTGCCACTCATCATTCGTCTGAGTCCTGACTCCAAAGTGCTCGACGACGTTATAGTGACTGCCAGCCGACAGCGCTACAGCCGCAAGAACAACCCTGCCGTGGAACTGATGCGCAAGGTTATTGAGCACAAGAAGCAGACCATCCTCGAGAATCGCGACTTCTACCAATACAATAAGTATCAGAAGATTACGCTTGCCGTCAACGACATTACGCCTTCGATGATGGAAGACCCGAAGTACAAGAATGCTGACTGGCTGAAGAACCAGGTGGAGGTTTGCTCCTACACCCAAAAGCTCATACTCCCTGTACAAGTTGATGAAACGGTGACGCAAACCCTCTATCGCAAGCGCCCACGACGCCAGCAGAATATTGTCATTGGTCAGCAGTCAAAAGGCGTAAGCGAGTTTTTCCAGACTGGTGACATTCTCAACACCGTGCTACAGGACGTGTTTACTGATGTCAACATCTACGACGACCAGATACGACTGTTGCAACACCCATTCACATCACCCATAGGAAGGGGTGCCATCAGCTTCTATCGCTTTTACATAGAAGACACGACATATGTGGAGCGCGACCGTTGCATACACCTCCACTTCATGCCAAACAACCAACAGGATTTCGGATTTCGTGGCGACATCTACATTCTGGCAGACTCCAGCTACCAGGTGAAGCGCTGCGAACTCACCATACCCAAGAAGAGCGACGTAAACTTCATTGACAACATCAGGATTGAGCAGGAGTTCAACATGCTGCCTGACAGCACATGGGTGCTCAGCGTAGATGACGTAGTGGCAGAGCTGAAATTGATGGATTTCCTCACCAAGGCACTCGTCATACGTACCACTCGCCTGACAGACTACTCGTTCGAAGAATTCCCTCGCAACCTGTTCCGTGGCAAGAAGAAAGACGTGAAACGTGCCGATGCTGCAACACGAGGTGCCGACTTCTGGTCGCGCTACCGTCAGGTTGACTTAACGAAGAGCGAAGGGGCTATGGATGATTTCGTACACAACATCTCACAAATCAAGGGTTTCAAGTACATCAACTTCGGATTGAAACTGCTGGTGGAAAACTACGTAGAGACCAGCACACCATCGAAGATTGACATTGGCCCTATCAACACCATCATCACTACCAACTTCGTTGACGGACTGCGAACACGCCTGAGCGGACAAACCACGGCCAACCTGAATCCACATTGGTTCGTCAACGGCTATTATGCACGAGGCTGGAAGAGCCACAAGAACTATTACAAGGGCGAAATAACCTATTCGTTCAATGCCAAGGAATACCTGCCAGAGGAGTTTCCAAAACGTGCACTGACATTCACATCAACCTACGATGTGATGTCACCTTCCGACAAGTTCCTTAGCACTGACAAGGATAACGTCTTCACTGCGTTCAAATGGTCGAAAGTCAACCAGATGATGTTCTACAACCGTCAGCAACTGGTCTTCGAACGCGAAGAGGACATTGGACTGAAAACCACACTCAGCCTGAAAACCGAAGAGAACGAGGCTGCTGGCACACTGCGCTTTACACCACTGTCGCTCTATGATGCCAGCCTGTCATTAGAAGACCAGCAGAGCGTCCGACTGCGTACCACAGAACTGAGGGCTGAGCTGGAGTACTGTCCAGGTGCCACGTATGTCAACACCAAGCAACGACGCACCAAGGTCAATCTCGACGCTCCAGTGCTCACCCTGAGCCATACCATGGGTGTGAAGAACCTGTTGGGTGGCGACTACAACTACAACTACACTGAAGCATCGGTCTTCAAGCGTTTCTGGCTTGCCTCGTGGGGTAAGATGGACTGGGTCATCAAAGCCGGCATCCAGTGGAATCGAGTACCCTACCCTCTGCTCATCATGCCAGAGACCAACCTGTCGTACATTGTCAAAGGCCACTCCTTCGAAGCCATCAACAATATGGAGTTCCCCACTGATCGCTTTGTCTCTGCTCAGGTCTATTGGGACTTGACAGGAAAACTCTTCAACCGCATACCTCTCTTGAAGAAACTCAAATGGCGCGAGTGGATCAGTGTGCGTTGCCTGTGGGGGTCATTGTCCGACAAGAACAATCCCTTCCTTGAAGAGAATGCAGGCAGCGACCTGCTCATGGCCTTCCCCGAAGGTGCCTATGTTCTCGACCCCAAACAACCTTATTGGGAGCTGTCACTCGGCATCCACAACATCCTGAAGTTCTTCCATGTGGAGTATGTCCGTCGTCTGAACTACAACGACCTTCCTACTGCGCATAAGCATGGTGTGAGATTCCAAATGCACTTCAAGTTCTAAGTTTTTTTACTTTCATTGCAACTTTCTTGCCGAAACGTACGTCAAATAGGCAGAAATAACTCTAAAAAGCAACGAAACGTATGAAGACAATTGCAACATTACTATTGCTGACGAGCCTTTTTTTCAGCTCATGCTACATCTCTACCAGTCACGAACCAGCCCAACCTTTAAAGGAGGACAACCGCCACGTGGCAACGTTCGAACGCATCGAACTGTTGGGGTCACCATCCATCTACTATACACAGGGTGACTCCATCTCCATTCGAGTAGAAGCACCTCAAGACATAATAGAATATGTTGAGACGGAAGTAGAAGACGGCAAGCTCACCGTCTGTCTGAAAAACAACATCATGAACCAGGTTAAAAACCTGCAATTCATGGACGGCGAGGACATCAAGGTCTTTGTCACATCACCTGACCTCATAGAAATCAAGTTGTTAGGGTCTGGCGACTTCTATTGCCAAGGTCACTTAGACACCGATAACCTGAACATTGAACTAAGAGGCTCTGGCGACATCGAGTTCGACGACATCATCTGCGATCGAGTAGGAACACAGCTCATGGGGTCTGGCGACATCGAAGTGAAGCATGTTCGCACAGGATCCTCGTCTGTTGAACTTGTTGGTTCTGGCGATGTGAAGATGGCTGTCGAGGGTGCCCAAAGTACCAATATCAACTTGCGTGGCTCTGGCGACGTGAAGATGACGCTCAAGAACTGTGGCAACGTACAAAGTACCGTTCATGGCTCTGGTGACGTGACTCTCAAAGGAAACGTCAACACCTTACAAAGCAGTACCATTGGCTCTGGCGAACACCACACAGAGGAACTACTTGTGGCAAGGCATTAAAGTGTGAGAAACACCTATGCCGGCTGCCAGTTTGACCTATGTATAACAGGTAGTTTGAAGCCATTTGAAATGAGTTATAAGCCGTTTAGCAAGAGCAGACCCTATATGTTTCTCATGCTAAACGGCTTACTTTATTCTATTCTTGCAACGTGTACCATTTACATTACGACAAAAGTTTTTAATTTTTACGTCATGTCAGTATAGTTATTATAGTTAATATTATTAATATATTATTTATAATATATTAATAATATTATATAGTGATTATAGTTTTGATGTGACGTACAAATTTATAACTTTTGTCGTAATGACAATGATACTTTTACATAAACCAAAGAAAATCATCTTTTCCTTTGGTTTTTCGCTTATTTTACACTACCTT
>Ga0247608_10007548_pt1 | contig 11128 bp, 8 predicted proteins | sample 176DNAGHGlowgp2_FD_193490 | JGI IMG/M metagenome (GOLD analysis project Ga0247608, IMG submission 193490) | Sheep rumen microbial communities from Palmerston North, Manawatu-Wanganui, New Zealand - 1766 DNA GHGlow gp2 | ecosystem: Host-associated > Mammals > Digestive system > Stomach > Rumen ... | reverse complement strand
GTTGAAACGCTTTATACCGCAGAGTTCCTCACAGTCGGTGTACTTGTTCAGCTTGTTTCCGACCTGATCGTCCCTGATGCTGAAGGAGATGCGCATAGTCTCAGCTGTGCGTCCCTCCGGCATACTGATATCAACACTCTGACCGGTTATCATTTCATTTTCGATAGCATGAGAGTAGCCGCTCTCAGTTACGGTCATTTCGTCCTCTGCGCAGCCTGTGGTATTTATCCTTACTGACAGGTCATAGGGGCTGTCTTCGGTGTTGATGAGTGCGAACACTGAGCTATCAGAGCCTACGGTCTGCTCGATGCTGTATTCACCGTCAGGAACTCCGTGAGTGCTGCCGTTTGTCGGATCGAGACCTATCTTCCATTCGGAGCCGTCCATGATACTGTCTCCGTCCGTATCATCGTTCAAAGGATCAGTATGATGTGTGTTGAGCTCGTCGTAGTCGCTCAGTCCGTCATTATCGCTGTCAGCTGACATAGGATCAGTGCCAAGTGCTATTTCCTCTGCGTTGGAAATACCGTCTTCGTCAATATCGGCATCGGCATCAGATACGCCCTCGGTCACGGAATCGGCCTTCAAAGGATCCGTACCGGTCAGGCATATCTCCTGATAGTCGGTGAGGCCGTCGTTGTCCGTATCGGCAAGCAGGGGATCTGTACCCATGATGCTTTCATACAGATCCGGCAGCTCGTCATCGTCGCTGTCAAGGAGTTTTACTTCGTAGCCGTCCTCGGTTCTCTCCGCATAGAAGGGAATGGACTCGGTGACATTGCCCTCACTGTCAGTAAAGCTGACCTTGAAATATCTGGTGTCAAAGCCGTCACCGATGGGATACTTATATTCTGTTCCCTCCGTTACGACAGCGACAGAGGTGTATTCCGTATTGTCATCGGAGACCAGTATCTCGAAGGAGGAAGGAGTGCTTTCAGTGTACCAGCTGATATCGATAGCATTTGCCTCCGCATCATAGTCGCCCATAGCGATGACCTGACCGTCAGCAACAGGATCTGTATCGCCGCTGTCAGTGGAGACCGAGCCGACTATCTGTCCCAAGACCGGAGAATAGTTCATGTTGAGGTTCGGACAGGTTATGGTGACTGTCTGACCAATGATAATAACACTGTTCAGGTTCAGATTATCCGAATCAATGGTAATATCTCCGTAAGGAGCATAGATAAGGCCGCTGAAATTCACGTTTGTGGTGTCAATGCTGATGTCGCCTGTCTGCGAGCAGATAACGCCATTCCGAGAGTTCTCGACATTTCCGGATATCGTGATGTCCTCCAGAGAGCGGATACCGGCATTGAGGTCGATATTTCCGGTCAGGTCGATGTCGCCAGTAACATCGAGAGGATCGTTGATGTAGATATTAACGTCCTCCACACTGTAGTCGCCGTTCACGACAGTTGTGGAAGCGGTCTCGAAGAAGGTCTGGCTGAGACGGCTGTTGATAAGGATCATCTCAGCGCCGGCGTGTTCAGTACGCTGACCGTTGACGTTGAAATTTGCAGATGAAGCAGCTATGGTGCCGTTGGTTGCGACGTTACCATTAATGCACACATTTCCCGAGTTGATCGTGAGAGCACCCTCTGCATCCGAGCCTGTGAAAATGGTATACGGATAAACAGACGGCGCATCATCTGCGTGTGCCGGAATGACCTGAGTGTAAGCAGCGACTGTGGCTGCTGCTGTGAGTAGTGATATAAACCTTTTTAACATATTTTCCCCCGTTTAGTAAGAATGAAAGCTGCGTAATACAGCCTTTTCCGGACGGCCTCCCCCTGCTTCTGTGCCGTGCGGTGTTAAATGATCCCCTCCTGTCCGTTAAAAGAATCACTGTAAAAAACAAACAGGAATCATCTTACGGCTGCTATAGCAATCTGCCGCCCGATGATTCCTGTGTTTAACTGTATCCTACCCGTGTCATTATTATATCATTTCCGGAGGTAAAATGTCAATATTCTGGTATAATTTCAGATTGTTGACAATGAGAGATAAATGTGTGACTTATTTGCTGAAGCCGCCCATCGGGCGGCTATTATGATGTCTTTGCAACAAATCACAGTGTTCATGAGTGCTTTTTAATAGCAGACAGACTGACAAAAGAAATACGTATCATGATGTACACGTCTAATGTATATAATCGGTTGATTTTTAACCTGATACATGGTAAAATATGTTTAATGAAAGATGCAACGGAGGTATCACCATGACTGACAAGGAACAGATAAAAGCTGCAAAGGAATTCGTCTCCCGCTGGGAAGGCAAAGGCGACGAAAAGCAGGAGACTGCACTTTTCTGGATAGATCTTCTCCAGAACGTACTGGGGATCGATAACCCGACAGCTGTGATACAGTTTGAGAAGCCTGTTGTTGTAGAGAAGAACACCAAGTACATCGATGGCTTTATCCCCTCGACAAAGGTGCTTATAGAGCAGAAAAGCATCGACAAGAAGCTCGGCAAGACCGCTGTTCAGTCGGACGGTGAGAAGCTCACTCCCTACGGTCAGGCGTTCCGGTACAACAACTACCTGCCCTATGAGGAGCGTGCAAGGTGGATAATCGTCTCAAACTTCGAGCGTATCATGATCTATAACATGAATAAGCCCAACGGTGAACCTGACGAGATACTGCTGAAAGACCTGCCGAAACAGTTCTATCAGCTGCAGTTCCTTGTTGAGCAGAAATCGGAGATACTGAAAAAAGAGGAAGAGATCTCCATTGAGGCAGGTGCGCTTGTTGGAAAGCTGTACAATGCGCTCATAAAGCAGTACAAGAACCCCGACAGTCCCGAGACGCTGAAAAGCCTCAATATGCTCTGCGTCCGTCTCGTATTCTGTCTGTACGCCGAGGACTCGCAGATCTTCCCGAAGCATGAGATGTTCGGGCAGTACCTCAAACAGTTTCCGGTAAAGGAAGTTCACAAGAAGCTCCGTGAGCTGTTCAAGGTGCTGGATATGACACAGGAGCAGCGTGACGAGTACGATCCGTATATGAGCGAATCTGACAAAGAGCTTGCAGCGTTCCCCTATGTCAACGGCGGACTGTTCGCAGACGAAAAGATCGAAATACCGCCGTTTACCGACGAGATAGTTGATTTGCTCGTGAACAAGGCAAGCGCAGGCTTCGACTGGTCTGAGATCTCTCCGACTATCTTCGGAGCGGTGTTTGAGTCCACGCTGAATCCTGATACAAGACGTTCCGGCGGTATGCACTACACCTCTATTGAGAACATTCACAAGGTCATTGATCCGCTGTTCCTCAGCGACTTACGCAAGGAACTTGACACATATATCGCCTACAAGGACGAGCGCACACGTAAGCAGAGGCTCAGCGAATTCCGCACTAAGCTTGCTTCACTTGTGTTCTTCGATAAAGCAGTTCCGAGATTGATACAAAGAATACCGCAAATAGGCGCTATTTCAGGGCTTTTTGCGAATGGCAGACCGATGAGGTCTTATTTTTTTTGCCCTGTTGCCAGTGCGCTGCCTGCGACTGGGTGCAAAATTTAACGAACCCAGTAGGTTCGTTAAATTTTATCTGGGTTCGTTAAAATGTAGAAAGCCGCTGAGTGGAATGTACCACTCAGCGGCTTTTTTTCATACGCCCAGATGCTTTTCAAATACTGCCATTATTTCTTCGACACGCTTATCGCCGATACCCTTCATCAGCGTAGCGCATCAGGAAGGCTTGCAGCTCCCCACGACTCATTTCCTTTATCGCACGATAGGTGTCTCGGTCGATAATCTTCTGTTCTGCCATAGATTCACTTCTTTCATTTGATTACACTTTCAAGCGGCATCCAGTTATCACCGATCATTTCCTCTGTATACTCGGTATTACAGAGATACAGTTCTTCATCAATATCACGTACAAAGCCCCACAGAATATTATAACGTTGTGCATAGTCCTTGAATGCCTTAAATTTGTTCTCGACCTGAATGTCAATATTCTTTGAAAAGCCGCCCTGCATACCACCTTTGGTCTCGATGATCCAAACATCGCCATTGGTCAGCTTTACAATGTAATCGGGATAGAAGAGCCACTGCTTACCGGAGAATCCGTCCTGATAAACGATAGAGAAATATTGCTGACCAGCATCGCCGTTCTTATACACCCACTCAACTGCATCGCAGCGTTCACAGAACTGTTCAAACAAACGCTCTGGTGTACTCTTGCGGGTTTCGGAAGTTACAAATTCATTGGTGTATCCAGCGTAGACATTCTTGGTCATGGGCTTAATCTTCTTGACCACGCTGAATTTATACAGCTCCGATTCCGGAATAGTGAAGGTTGCAGTCTTTGCCTGCCCTGCGAACGAGAGCTGTTTTCCGCTTTCCTGCGCCATGATTTCACGAAAATCCTGTTTGAGGAGCTTGATGTTATTGATGATGAATGCATAGAAATCGCTGGTATCCAGTGAGATAAATTTGAATTTCGTCTTCTTTCCCTTTCGGAACAGACGCTGGAGGATATTCTTTACCTTCTGCGCTGGGATAGACGTAATCGTCTTGATCTCATCAACGGAGTGCATCAGATAGATACCATGAGAGTGTGTGTTGATCTTTGTTTTTATCTCTACCTTCTTGGATGCAGACGCATTTGACAAGTCCTCCGTCGTGCGAAATTCGCCACGCAGAACACGGCTATCAATTTCGTGAGAGAAACTGTAACCTGCGGATTCGAGTGCGAGACGGTTGTCCGCCATCTTAGAACCGAGATGATACTTATCCTTGAAATGCTCATACACCTTTCGGAGCATTTCACGTTCGCCGATGCCACTGTCGATATCGAGGTTACGCATCTCTTTTGTGAGGGAGAAATCACGCACTTCCGGTTTTGCAAAGAGCTTTCTGACTTGATACGCCTTGTCGAGTGCGGTCAGGAGATCGTTCTTATATTCGGTGTCAAGCGTATAGATGAAGCAGAAGTCCAGCACACCGGGGAAAAGGTAATGTTTGCGCTCCGGCATACGACGGATTCTTCCGATGGTCTGAATCTGGAAACTCTCACTGCCGCCTTCACGCAGCTTGACGAGAATCTTGGCACGGGGACAGTCCCAGCCAGTTGCTACCGCCTGCTTCATGAGCAGGAAGGCAGGTGCGCCATTCATAGCTGTAAGGTTTTCAGTATTGAGCTTCTGTTCACTTATCCATATTGCAACCATGCCGTTATCGTATGTGTAGCCCATTGATGCCAGTTTATCTTCAACTGCCTTGATAGTTTCCGGCTGCCCGACCGGAAATTGAATCAAAACCAGCGGGCGGATGTCTACACCTATCTGCTCGTAAGCGGCAAGGATTTCCTGTCGTTTGTTGTCAGCCAACTTAATCAAAATGTCGTAGTCATCCTCAATACGCTCGGAATCCTCCACACCTTCATTTACATAGATGGCACGGGTAATCAGACCTGCATCAATGACTTCTTCTTCCGGAATCTCATAGAATTCCTGATGCGACACTTTAATAGGTGTAGCGGAAACACGAACGATATGAACAGCCTTAAAAGCTTCAATGATCTCACGAGCAGCAGGTGTATCTGCGTTTTTATGTTCCTCATCAATAATGATGATGAATCTAATACCGTCTTGATGCGCTTCTTCAATTTTCTCAAATAGATTTTTTCTCTCGCCTTCCTTGAGCGCATTGTTCTTCTTACGGTTTACAAGTTCCCAGTTGATAAACGTTACACTTCGACCTTCAAATCCACAGAGCATAGAATATGGAAGAGAACGAGTATCAATAGCTGGCGCAAGGGCTTCCATACGTTCTTTACTTTGCTCCTCCAGATTGCCTGAGCCGGGGCAGAGCCAGATGAAAGCAGTCTTGCCATCTGTGTTCTTCAAATAGGTGTCTACGTATTTGACAAGAATGACCGTTTTACCTGCACCCGTCGGTGCTTTGACCGTTACAACCTGCTTTGTGCCGGAGGCGGTTGTTTTGTCGTATAGAAAATCAACGCATTTTTCTTGAAATTCATAGTTTTCGATGCCGTTTACCATATCTCGCCAGCCTCCCTCAGTTCAAAGTCAAAGTAATAGTCTGGAATGATGTAAGAGTCAACGTTCTCCAACATCTCCTCCTGTGAAGAAGAAAGAAATACATCCTGATTGATGAATACTGCCTTGAGCTGGGTATAGCTGCTGAAATTTTGCTCAAAAGCGTCCATTTCTTCATCGTCCATAATGATAACATACTTGTGATCATCAATCTTAACACCATGTTCAAGCTGAATCATCTCACGAATATGCTCCAGCAACTCTTCCGACAACAGATCTGATTCTTTATCGACAAAATCAGTACGAAAATACAATAGATTTGCAGGCAAACCATTAGACTCAGCAAATACTTTAATGCCATACAGATAAAGAAAACCGTCTTTGATCTCGGCTTTGAACTTCTCAAATGCAGCTTTGTTTTCTTTTTTGATTCGTTCTATTTCATTTTTGAGTTCGGTACTGCCAATATCTGACACCTTTAATTTATGTTCTAAGAGGACTGTTTGTTCTGTTTTGCTGTATTTGAAAGAAGTGATAACTGTTTTACATCTTTTGTAAGTAATGGCTTCACAGATGTTATTTTGATTGTTAGTACAGATGATAAAACGACGATGTCCTCCATCTTCATAGTTCAACTCTAAAACAGCCTGTGCAGTTGTACCGCTTCCAGCAAAGAAATCAAGCACAATTGCGTTCTTATTATAGTGGCTTTTTATGAGCTTTTTAATAAGTTGAACAGGTTTAGAATAATCAAAGTCATCCTGCAGACCGAAAGCAGCTAAGTCTTTTTTGGCATTGTCATTAGAAAACGCATTATCAACAAGTGCGATAGAACTCATGGGCTTTGTTCTTTGAACATACTCTATGAAGTAATTACCCTGCTTGTCCTTGCTTATGCTTGCTTTAAGGTATGTCTTTGTGTATATTCGTGCTGTTCCGTCGCTTTTTCTTTTTATCACAATAAAGCCATTCTTATAGCCAAAATCGAACAACTTTTGATTCCATCGCCACGCCCAATCAGCTCTTCGATGATTTCCATTTTGTCGTTCTTTCCACGCCTCAATATCTCCACCGGGATAAAATGTCTCACCCTCAACAGTAAGAGGATAGTCTAAACTTGCGCTGTAAGAAAGGCTATCATAATCCAATGTCTGGTTTAACTTATATTTTCCTCTTTCTGCAACCCACTCATCTTCATATTTAAAGTCCGGATCGGTATGCTCTTCCATTACAAAAATATCTTGATTGCGTTTGGTATAGACAAGAACGTAATCATGGTTTTTTGAAAATGAACCTGTTGTTTTGCCGCTTTTTTTAGTAATACGGGGCATAGTAATAATAAAATTCTCTGCCCCAAATATCCTATCCATAAGTGATTTTAATTCTGCTTGTTCATTATCATCGATTGATAAAAAAATCAAGCCATCATCTGATAAAAGCGAAAAAGCTATACGGAGCCTTTTTTCCATAAAGGAGAGCCACTTAGAGTGTATAAATGTATCTTCGGCATTAACAAACTTATCATCATACACAAAATCATCCTTGCCATGATTATACGGCGGATCAATGTAAATGATATCTACTCTTCCTCTGTGAGTTTTTTCAAGCAAGCGTAAGGAATGAAGATTGTCACCCTCTAAAAGGAAATTGCAAAGATCAGTGTTGCTGTCACCAATAACTTCTCTATCGGTGACTTCTGTGAAAACAGGGATATGAGTGCGCATCTTCACATCCACTTCTTCTTCATGTTCTTCCCAGACAAGACCGTACTTCTTAGCTTTCAGTTCCTTCTCAATTTCGCCAAGTGCTATCAGTGAATCGTCGTCTGTATGCTGTGCTTTCAGCGTCTGAAGAAAGGCAAGCATTCTCTCTCGCCGTTGCTGTGATAAATTAGCCATGTTTTCCCTCCATTAAGTATATTGCTTCTGCTCCGCCCTGCTTAGACACAAGTGTCCGAGATGACACTTCGAGCAGTTCTCCTTGCTGCAGCGCCTCGGCAGGTTGTTTCGCCGGATGCTGTCAGCCGCCTGTTTGATTTCAGTTTCCACGCCCTCAATGGTTGCAGCCGTGACGGGTTCTCTGGCAGTATTCTCAGAATCGAGATGGTAGATTTCCATGAAATCTGCCATTGCGCCAGTTAACCGCTGATAGCCGAGAGCGTAAATCTTGAGCTGCTGGCTATTGATTGCCTCCAGCACTTTTTTGTTTGCGGTTTTGAAGTCAACAATGACAGTCTTTTTCTTACCGTCAATCGTGATCTCCTTGACCATATCAATACGACCATTCACGGTTACGCCATCGCCGAGATCAATCTCGATCTGTGACTCGGCTAACCGAATGTCGCCAAATGTACCTGCGTTGCGTTCCACATACTTCTGGATGCTGCGCTTTGCACTCTCAAGCATTCGCTGACGCTGTATGGCGTTCGCATACGGAAGGTAGAACACCTGATTGAAGGTTTGCTGGATGAAATCATCGGTAATAGGAGCCCCATTGATAGCGGCAAGGTTGATGTCTCGCACGATTTCATGCAGCGTATTGCCGTAGCCCATTCGTTCCGAGAATGGCTCGACAAAGCCATAGAACATGGAAAGCTTGAAGCGATACGGGCATATAAAGTAGTCCTCCAGCAGCGAAAAATTCAGCGTAAGCGGCATACTGCTCTTTCGTAGATCCGGCAGATGACTGACATCATGCACTACACGGTCGCTGTAAGGCAGCATACACGGTGAATCCTTCGCTTCAACAAAGAAGGTCGATACTGTCTTGTCACGGGTTTCCTTCGCTCTGGTAATATACAGATACTTCTTCGCTCTGGTGACCGCAACATAGAATAGCTTTCTCTCGTCCTCCAAATCGCCGTCAAAGCGGCTTGAACCGGTGATCCAGTTGCGCTGAATGACGTGCCAGATGCCCTTGCCACCGACCTTCTGTGCCGGGAAGAAGTTTTTATTGAGCCCCGGAATGAAGATAGCTGCATACTCCAGACCTTTCGACTGGTGAACGGTCATAATCGAAACCGCATCCGGTTTGGTATAGGTATTGGTGAGATAGCCCTCCGGATAGTAACCGCCTGCGGTATATTTCAGGAAAGCGCAGAATCCGTACAGTTTTGATTTAGGCTTCAGTGTGAAGTTGATGACCTCGTAGTCACCAATAACCTGACTGAACTTTCCGAGATTATACAGAATGATCTCCGTTTCCGGTCTGCCGTCCTCTACCAGTGCTGCACCCTTGAGGAAATCGTGATAGATCTGCTGAAGGTTTAGGTCAGCATAATACTTCATCTTAGAGACATCCATTGTCATGAGCATCTGAAGTACGTCGGCTAACTCCTTCTTATTAAAAGGATAGTCTATAGCCAGCCAGCGCTTGAAAAGCTCTGTAGAATCGATGTCTCCATTCAGGTATTCAAAGATACCACGCGCCGCCTTGCACTCGGTCGTGTACATCAGCTCATTCATCGGGATGCCGTTCGCCTATCATCACTTTGCCGAGGGCGAGTCTCCGAAACCGCCCTTTGTTATTTTCCTTTCACCCGGCGAGGATACCTTCGGCGCGGATAACCTGATGTATCACAGCTTCAAGCAGCTTGATGTGGAGCTGTATACGGATGAAAAGTCGCCCGAAACGGAAAGCCGTGTGGAGGAAGTGCTGACGCAGCACAATATTTATTACACGAAAACTGAAAGATGGATCGAGAGCGAGAAGCTCTACGAGGTGCTTTACGAAATGGAGGTATAACAATGGCACTGCAGAAGAACAAGGTTAAATTCGGTCTGAACAAGGTTCACTGGGCGAAGATCACGGCATGGTCTGATGACGGCGTTCCGACATTTGCAACGCCTGTGCGCCTGCCCGGTGCAGTTTCCCTGAGCATTGACGCAAACGGCGAAAACGAGAATTTTTATGCTGATAACAGCGTTTATTATGTCATCAACAACAACGCAGGCTATGACGGTGATCTGGAGGTCGCACTCATCACGACCGACTTTGCAACGGCGATTCTCGGCGAACAGCTTGATGCAAAGGGTGTTCTGGTGGAGCGCAACGATGCGGAAACATCGCAGTTCGCACTCATGTTCGAGTTCGACGGCGACAAGAACCACATCCGTCATGTGCTGTACTGCTGCTCTGCGTCTCGTCCTGCGACTGAGGGCGAGACTACCGAGGAAAGCAAGTCCGTCAAGACGGAAAAGCTGTCCCTCAAAGCATCGGCGCTGCCCAACGGTCTGGTGAAGTCCAAGACCTGCGAAAGCACTGACAAGACGACCTACGACAACTGGTACAACGCTGTGTATATGCCGACTGCTGCAACTAACAACAGCACCGGCACTCGTTCCACATCGACCAAGTCCGGCAGTGCGACTGAGTAAGGAGGTACAGCATGGCTATTAAAAAGACAATCACCGTTGACGGTATCGAGGTTCCGTTCAAAGCGAGTGCCGCTGTGCCTCGCCTTTACCGTATCAAGTTCCGCAGGGATATTTACAAGGACTTCGCTGCCCTTCAGACCTCTGTGCAGGAAGGCGACGAGGAAGGTTCTACCCTCGACATCGAGAGCCTTGAGGTGTTTGAGAACATCGCCTACATCATGGCGAAGCACGCTGATCCGGAGAACGTCCCGGACAATCCCGATGAATGGCTCGAAGCCTTCAACACATTCTCCATTTACGAGGTGCTGCCGCAACTCATTGAACTGTGGGGACTCAACGTGGAAACGCAGGCGGAATCTAAAAAAAACATCGAAAAACTGACCGCCCGATGACAACGCCCCTCTTCCTTCTCCGATGTGTGCAGATCGGGCTGTCCCTCTCGGAGCTTGATCTGCTCACGATCGGAGTCGTGAATGATATGTTCACCGAAAAGGAAAATGACGAATATGACGGCTGGCATGAGGTCGCTGGACAGGCAGACTTTGATGCGTTCTGATTGACTTTTTCTTCCTTCTGTGTTATAATTCTGTTGTGAAGGAAACATGAAGCTTCCTTCGCTAAATCGGGATTTATCTTAGAGATAATTGATGGACGAGAATTACCAGAATATATGACAATGAATAAGGGGAAGATATGTGGCTGATCATGGCGGCTTTGTCCGCGCTCTTTGCCGGACTTACGGCGAT
>Ga0247608_10007544_pt1 | contig 11130 bp, 11 predicted proteins | sample 176DNAGHGlowgp2_FD_193490 | JGI IMG/M metagenome (GOLD analysis project Ga0247608, IMG submission 193490) | Sheep rumen microbial communities from Palmerston North, Manawatu-Wanganui, New Zealand - 1766 DNA GHGlow gp2 | ecosystem: Host-associated > Mammals > Digestive system > Stomach > Rumen ... | reverse complement strand
TGTAAGTTTTTGAAAGGTCAGCACGGCCGTTTATTCCCTGCGGGTGCAGAGATAGGGTTATGCACCCGCAGAAAATAAACGGCTGTGCTGACCTATTTATGTTTTGGCAGTATATAATTATGTTTTTTGGGGGGCGAGAGGTTTTGGTAATAAATTTTATTGTAGACTTTTTACTTAGGGAGAATTATAATTTATGCCATGTTACCAGGGAGGAAAAAGTCATGGCATTTGACGGAATATGCGTAGCCGCGCTGACATACGAACTTCAAAAGCTTTGCGGGGGAAGGATATCTAAGATCGCACAGCCGGAAAAGGATGAACTGCTGTTAACGGTAAAGACAAATGAAAGCAACGAAAGACTGCTTATAAGCGCCAGTGCTTCTCTGCCCTTTCTTGCTCTTACGGACGAGAACAAGCCCTCGCCTGCGCAGGCTCCTTCTTTTTGCATGACTCTTAGAAAATACATCGCGGGAGGAAGAATAGCTTCCATTACCCAGTCCGGGCTTGAAAGAGTCATAACCTTTACTGTGTCTCATCTAAATGAGCTTGGTGACCCTGCGGAGAAAAAGCTGATCGTTGAGCTTATGGGAAAGTATTCAAATATCATTCTTGTAAACGAAGAAAATATGATCATAGATTCGATAAAGCACGTTCCGCTGCATATAAGCTCTTTGAGGGAGGTCCTGCCCGGAAAAAGATATTTCTTTCCGGATGAGCTGAAAAAAGAAGATCCATTAACAGCTTCTGAAAAAGATATTTTAGATCTGATAGGTGGGTCTGCTCTGCCCGTATCAAAGACTCTTATGTCCCGTTATTCCGGTATATCCGGGCAGTTTGTAAATGAATTTCTTGGTTTTTTAAATATAGATGACAGGGAATCAGAACTGACTGGGGGGACCCAAGAACATATAGCGCACAGCTTTATCCGTATAATGGACAGGATAAAAGAAAGGGATTTTAAATGCGGTATATATAAAAAGGGCGACGAGCCGAAGGATTTTTCCGCGCTTGTCCTTTTTGCGGGCGATTATGAGCTGATAGATTATCTCAGTCCGAGCCGTATGATCTTTGATTTCTATGATTCAAAGAGCAGATTCTTAAGGATGAGGGATAAATCGGCGGCACTCAGAAAGACGGTAAAAACGCTTATTGAAAGATGTTCAAAAAAGATCGATATCTTTGAAAAACAGATAAAGGATGCCGAAAGGAAGGATGAATTTAAGCTCTGCGGAGAGCTTTTGAGCGCATACGCCTACTCTCTTCCACAGGGCGAAAAAAAGGTAACAGTAAATGATTACAATACAGGAAATGATATTTCCATAAGCCTTGACGAAGATTTTTCCATAATCGACAATGCCAAAAAATATTTTGCAAAGTACGGTAAAGCCAAAAGGACCGAGGCTGCGGCAACCGCTCAGCTTACAGAGGCAAAACTTGAAATGGAACATCTTCTTTCCATAGACAATGCTCTTTCCTTTGCGGATGATGAGGCGGATCTTAAGGCTATACAGCGCGAGATGGCCGCAAGCGGATATATCAAAAAGATAGCAGGGGATAAAAAGGGCGAGAAGAAAAATGTGACAGGAAAGCCCTATCATTATGTCACGGAAGACGGCTATCATATATATGTCGGAAAAAACAACTATCAAAACGATGAGCTGACCTTCGACTTTGCAAACGGAAACGATATGTGGTTCCATGCAAAAGGTATTCCGGGTTCACATGTGATCGTAAAGACCGACGGCCGTCCGCTGCCCGACCATATCTATGAGATCGCAGGAGCCGTTGCGGCATATTATTCTTCAAACAAAGGGCTTACAAAGACCGAAGTCGATTACATTGAAAGAAAGCATGTAAAAAAGACCCCGGGCGGTAAACCCGGGTTCGTGATATATCATACAAATTATTCGCTTGTGGCAACACCTTCTCTTGAAAAGGTCGAGCTTGTAAAAGATTAGGTGATATCTATTATTATTACTTCGGGGTGATTGAAAAATCTGGGCGCGGGAACGTTTTCTCTCGAAAGCCCCCTGCTTACAACCATTATGCTTCCGCTTTCAAGTTTGTATTGTCCGTTTACATATTTTGAAAATACACCTTGGTTTGGAGCATAAAGTCCCCTGTTTATGAAAGGAAGTAGAATCTGGCCTGCGTGCGCATGACCGGTAAGGATAAGATCAAAGTCATACTTTTCATAGTCTTCAACTCTTTCGGGACGATGGCTTAAAAGTATCTTTATATGATCCTCCTTAGTCATGGCGTACGCGTTTTTTAGTTCGGCAGACCACCCTATTCCCACCAGATTTGAAGGATCGTCCACTCCGCAGATGTCTATCAAAGCTCCGTTAACGGTCACTGTCTCGCATTCGCCTTCAAGTACACGAACACCGACTGACCTCAAATAGCCTTTCTGCTCGTCCAAACGCCCGCTCCATTGCTCGTGATTGCCCGCAACATAGTAACAGGGATATTTTTTTACAAGACGCTTTATCAGCTTTTTACCGTTATCATCCGGCTTTATATCGTCAAAGAAATCCCCGGCTATCATAATAAGATCCGGTTTTTCCTTGTCTATACGTTCGTAAAGGTCATTCATATTTTTGCCGTAATAGCACGAATGAAGGTCTGAAATAAGCGCAAGTCTTATTTTTTTATCATCACCCTCAAGAAAATCAAATGCCATATACTCGGTGACGGGGATCCATGACCATGCCCACCATATCAGGAAGAAAGCAAGCAACGAAAAAGCTATGATCAGTCTCTTTTTTCTTTTTTTCTTTCCGGTTGTCTCTTTAACTAAAATATCTGTATTTGTTTCTGTTTCTTCAATGGCTCTGTTTAGTTCTGTTTCTTCAATATCTTTGTTTTTCATATAAGGTCAGTCCGTTCATTAAAGTCTAAAAAGGTCTTTGATCGGGGTCGCTTGCGTAGCCGACGCATCCTTTAAGATCGGCTATGAGCCTTACGTCCTCGTCTGACAGTTCAAAATCAAATACTTTAAGGTTTTCTTCTATCCTTGATGGTGTAACTGACTTCGGAAGAGGCAGAAATCCCATCTGAAGGCTCCATCTGATGCATATCTGAGCGATGCTTCTGCCGTATTTTTCCGAAAGCACTTGCATCTGGGGAACACTGAATATCTTTCCTGTTCCAAGTGGACTGTAGGCCTCAAGGATCATTCCGTTTTCGCGGCTGTATGCAACCACATCATCCTGAGTCTCGCCTGGACAAAGCCTTATCTGGTTGACCATAGGTTTTATATTGGCCGACTCAAGCAATGCATCGATGTGATGCCTGCGGAAATTGCTGATACCGATAGCCTTCACTTTTCCGGCTTCATACAGCTCTTCCATCGCTTTCCAGGTCTCTTTGTTGGCGTCCTGCCACCTGTCTCTGTAAGACAGCGGATTCGGCCAGTGTATCAAAAGAAGATCGATGTAAGATGTATGCATTTTCTTAAGAGACTCTTCTACAGAACTTAACACAAGGTCATATCTGTGATTGGGATTCCATATCTTCGTGGTAATGAAAAGTTCTTCTCTTTTTGCGTGGGCATGCTCTATGCCCTTACCCACGCAAGCTTCGTTGCCGTAAGCCTGTGCTGTATCGATATGTGTATATCCCGCCTTTATGGCGCTTGCAACGGCGTTTACTCCGGTCTCGTCATCGGGTGTCTGCCACATACCAAATCCTATGGACGGTATCTGAAGACCGTTTGACAGTGTATAGAATTTCTTTGTTTCCATTTGTTACCTTTCCAGAATCATGTGTCATATCCCTGCTGTTTCTTATTCTTGTTTGTTTTTTGTAATAATAATTTGGGATTCGATTTCACTTTTTCATAAGCAGGCTCTAAAATTCGTTCTATCCTTTTTTGAAGCATGGTGTGATAAAATTCTTTTCTTATATCAGAAATAGACGAATTATTAAATATTACTTCATCTATTATCTTTAAGTCTATACAAGGATATACTCTCATTAAAGCAGAAGTACAATCTGGATTGCAAAAAGATTGAATATACTCCCTATAATTCACTTTCATTTTATTCGGTAATTCAAGTGCCGCCGTGGGAAACTTATCAATGCGCATTATTATTTCATCTTCCGAAGACAAAATAGAAGGAATGGCAAAATCTGATATTTGTGGATACAAACAGGAACCACAATCGAAGATAGGAGCAAATTTTAATTCACTTCCATCATCTTTAATAAAATACGCCCAATTATTTGCGTGTCGGTCAAAATTTCCCAACATAGCATCTAAAATAAAGGTATCCCAGTATCTTTCTAATGCAAGCCGACCTGTCTCTTTTGAAAAATAGGCATTTCCTCCTTTCATTATATTGTAAATATCATCTATTCTTGGTATTTTCCCCGCTTTTCTGTCAATTAAAATAGCATCTTCAATAGCCCTAAAGTCAACCATAGAATATCCTTGTGGAATAAAATTTTTACAGGCAACAACAGGCTTTTGTTCTCCGTTATGATTTTTGATATACCCAATTAGAGTGTCTTGAACTTCAAATCCCAACTTTTTTAAAATTTCACAACATACATTTTCAGAATAGACACTGTTTGAATAAGAACTGTTTAATTCATTCCTTTTATCATCTGAAATACGGTCTGCCATTTTCAGCATATATCTGTCACCATGATATATGATACCTCTTTTTTGGTCAGAACCGCCATAATTCGCGGTCAAATCAATCGGACATAAAGTGAAATCAATCATTTTATTGATACCTCCGTCTGTAATAATAATCTATGATTTCCTCGCCCTGTTCTTCCGTCAAACCATCTTCTCCTCCCGTATTGAAATGCACAAAAGCTCGTAATTCCTCCAAATAGCAATCAAGAAGAGTAGAATTAGTTAAAACAGCATTTTCTAGATTATCAATAGCAATTTCCACTTCCTGTGGAATTACAAAATCAAAATGCTTACGATTAAATAAAACACTCACTATATTACACCTCCTTTTCAGAATCGTCATATCCCTGCTGTTTTCTCTATCTTTTATAAAGGGCAAGGACTTGACTCCCTGCCCTAAATAGAGATTATTCTTTTTCCCTTTATTTCATATAATCGAACAGATCGGCAAGACTGTCTGTAAAGCCGTCGCCCGATGAGAATTTTAAAGCCTTCCACTGCTGTTCATTATAAAAAGTTGCGGCAGTTTCAATGTATTCTGCACATGCCGTCTGCCATGCCGATTTTTTCTGTTCATCTATGAGTTCGTTTTTTCTAAGTATTGAGAGATCCTTATCGAACACATTGAGCATGAGATATACGATATAGTCATCCCCTTCTTCATATATCTGTGAGAGTTCCCCTTTTTTCAGACCGAATATATCCTTTATCTGCTCGGAAGGAATATCCGTTTGTTTGTCGATATTGATTATTAAACTGTCTGTCGCAAGGCTGTAGTCGGGTTCGTTCTTTTCTTCGGAGATACTTCCGGTAAAGTATTCGGCAGCATCGATGCTCTCAAACAGAAATTTCCTCACCAAGCAGACTCTGTATTCTTCTTCGCTGAGCGCTATTTCCTTTCCGTTTAAATACTCTTTTTCCTTCTTACTGCTTTTTATATCAAGGATAAAGAGCTCTTCAACATCCTTTTCACTTAAGCCGAGCATCTTTTTATCGTTTTCTTCGATATGTTCATAGAATTCAGCAGCTTTATTTTGAATATCCGTGATCTCCTGACTGCTTAGTTCGTTTCCTTCATCAAACATGGCGGCAAGCGCCAGGCCGTTGATCAGATTTTCATAAAAAAGGACCTCTTTCACATAATCAGCATAAGTAATATTTCCGTCGGAATAGATGATCCTGTCCCAGGGAGTGCCCCCTGTTTTTGCTCCGGCTGCTTCTTCACGCTTTTCAAATGCATAAAAATACAGTTTTGCTGCGGGGATGCTTATAGAAATATCTCCGACTGTCATAAACGGAAGTTCGTCGTATTTCACCTCCGAAGAAGACCCGCATGCACAAAGCAGCAATATGGATATTATGAGCAATAATGATATTTTTATTTTCATATCAGATCCCTGATCTTTTTGTAAACGGAAGGCAAAGGAAGGCCGACAACATTGTAATAATCTCCGTTTATCGAAGTTATGAATTTGCCCGCAAGCCCCTGTATACCGTAGCCTCCGGCCTTGTCGTAGGGTTCGCCGCTTTTGACGTAATTATCTATTTCCTCATCGGAAAGGGCCATAAAAGAAACTGCAGTCTCTTCGTAAAAAACATCTGTTTTAACATTACCGCTCTCGTCGGTATCGATGATGCACACACCTGAATAAACATGATGCAAGCGTCCCGAAAGACTTTTCAGCATATGGAAGGCCTCATCTTTATCTGCAGGCTTTCCAAGTATCGTTCCGTCAAGGGCAACCACTGTGTCCGAGGCGATGATCAGAGCATTTTGTGGACAGTCAGCCTCATTATATACAGCCATGCCCTTCCTTTTTGCAAGCTCCATTACGGTTTCGGAAGGCGAAAGGGAGGCGTCGACAGTCTCATCGCAGCCCGAAACGATTATCTCAAAGTTTTCGGTTATGGTTTTAAGCAGCTCCTTTCTTCTTGGGGAGCTGCTTGCAAGTATCACTCTTTTTCCCATGGAATGGTTCCGACCTCGTCCTTAGATTCACGGTTCATAAGTGCCCTGAAAGCCTGAGAAACCGGCTTGTCGTTAAACAGTACTTCGTTTACTTCTTCCACTATTGGCATGCATATTTTGTATTTCTGTGAAAGAGTAAGCGCAGCCTTGGCAGAATAAACACCCTCTACGATCATGTTTACTTCCTTCATGGCCTCTTCATATTTCATTCCCTGCCCCATCAGAACGCCGGCGCGTCTGTTGCGGCTGTGTTTGCTGGCACAGGTCACTATAAGGTCTCCGATGCCCGTTAGACCGTAAAATGTAAAGGGATTTCCGCCCATGGCCGTGCCGAGCCTGCATATTTCAACTATTCCCCTTGTTATAAGTGCCGCTGTAGCATTGTCACCGTAGCCAAGCCCTGCAGACATGCCTGCAGCAAGTGCGATGACATTTTTAAGAGCTCCGCCAAGCTCCATTGCTTTTACATCCGGGCTTGTATACACTCTGAAATTCTCGTTTGAAAACAGTCCGTCAAGATATTCGGCGGTCTCTTTTTTACGCGAACCTATGACTACGATGGTTGGAAGTCCGATTGCCACCTCTTCGGCGTGGCTCGGGCCCGAAAGAACGCATACATTGGCCTGAGGTATCTCTTCTTCTATAACTTCGGAAAGCGTAAGAAGAGAATCTTCCTCGATGCCTTTTGCTACGTTTACTATGATCTGACCGTCCTTTACGATGTCTCTTAAAAGCCTTGCAGTGCGCCTTGTGTAAGGTGAAGCCACCGCAAGCACCAGAACATCCTGATCCCTTACCGCCTCATTAAGATTCTTTGTCAAGTGTACATCGTCAGGTAAAACAAAACCCGGCAGATTGTGCTGTGCGTGAGTGCTTTCAAGTTCATCTATTTCTTTTTCAACTGCCGACCAGATGGTTATCTCGCTTCCGTTGTCATGTAAAACCTTTGAAAGAGCCAGCCCCCATGTTCCGGCACCAAGTATTGAAACTCTGCTCATGTCATTTCTCCTCAAGTAAATTATTCTCTTCGGTGTTTTCCTTCTTTTTGTCAAAGATCTTGTTTTCGTTTCCGTTTACAAGCCTTTCTATATTTGCTCTGTGCTGAATGATGCACAAAAGTACCATCAAAAGGCCAAGGCACACAAATTCAACGCTTCCCATAACGGTCATCGCCTTAAACCCGCCGAATACGAAAAGTTTGATTATGAACCACAGGAAAAGGGCTGTTTCGGCCAAAATCGATCCAAGCGAAACATATCTTGTCAAAAAAACAATAAGAGCAAAAAATGCGAGGCATATAAGTGCGGCTATAGGGTCAAGCATAAGTGCCAGGCCGAGCGTTGATGAAACGCCCTTACCTCCTTTAAAATGCGCATAGAACGGGAAATTGTGCCCGAGTATGCATCCCATGCCGGCATAGAACATAAGCGTTCTCACATCGACATTGTCTTTGAATATAAGCCTTACGATAAGCATCGGGATCACGCATTTGATGCAGTCTCCGAGCAAAACTATAAGACCTGCTTTTGCGCCTGCGGCTCTAAGGGTGTTTGTTGCGCCGGTATTTCCGCTGCCCGTATGCTTTAGGTCCACTCCCTTGATCTTTGCAAATATCAACCCCGTGGATATAAGCCCAAAGCAATATCCCATTAAAACCAAACCTAATCTAGTCAACCAGTACCAGTACATCTGTCAATTCTCCTTTGATTCACGTTCTCTTATCAGTATTCTGATGGGGGTTCCGAAAAATCCGAAAGCTTCCCTGAGCTTGTTTTCTATATACCTTGTATATGAATAGTGCATAAGCTCTTTGTCATTTACAAAAATGACAAATGTGGGAGGCTTAATGGACACCTGCGTCATATAAAACAGCTTGAGTCTTCTTCCCTTGTCCGAAGGCGGCTGCTGCATGGCTACCGCTTCTGTAAGGATCTCGTTTACAACGCCTGTTTTTATTCTCATGCTCTGATATTCAAGAACGCTCTCAAGGGCATCAAATATCTTATTGAATCGCTGTCCGGTCTGCGCCGATATATAGATTATCTGCGCGTAAGGCATGAATGAAAGTGTCTCCTTGATCTTCTTTTCGAATTCGTAGATCGTCTTGTCATTCTTTTCTATGGCATCCCACTTATTCACGGCCACTATGATACCTTTGCCCCTGTCGTGGGCGATTCCGGCTATTTTTGCATCCTGCTCCGTTACGCCTTCGGTTGCGTCGATCACCATAAGTATGACGTCCGCCCTTTCCACGGCCGAAACTGTTCTTATAACGGAGAATCTTTCGATCTCCTCATTCACCTTTCCCTTGCGTCTGAGGCCTGCTGTATCGATGAAGATATACTTTTTCCCGTTGACTGTAACTTCTGTGTCTATGGCGTCCCTTGTAGTGCCGGCTATATCGGATACGATGACCCTGTTGTTGCCCGCGATACGGTTGATCATTGTAGATTTGCCGACATTGGGTTTTCCTATGATCGCGATCTTAGGTATCTCGTTATCCTCTTCGCCTTCTTCTTCGGGTGCAAAATGCTTAGATACCTCATCGAGCATATCGCCGAGTCCGAGCTTTGAAACTGATGATACAGGAACCGGGTCGCCTATTCCGAGATTATAGAATTCGTACACATCGGGCATCATCTTTTTGAAGCTGTCGACTTTATTTACGACCAAAACGACGGGCTTTCCGGAACGCCTGAGCATCCCTGCCACCTTTTCATCCGAATCCACAAGTCCCTGTTTTACATCCACAAGGAAGATTATTACATCGGCCGTTTCAATGGCGATGTTAGCCTGCTCCCTCATCTGGGAGAGAATGACATCCTTGCTGTCGGGTTCTATACCGCCCGTATCAATAAGAGTGAATTTTCTTCCGAGCCATTCACATTCGGCATAGATACGGTCTCTTGTTACACCGGGAGTATCTTTTACTATTGAGATCTCTTCTCCGGCAAGCGCATTAAAAAGTGTCGATTTGCCGACATTCGGCCTGCCGACTATTGCTACTATTGGTCTGCTCATTGTGATTTCCTTTTTATTATAATTCGTATGGATTGTGGCGAACATCGTCACGCCAACCACCGTCGTCAAGTCCTAAAGCCGCACATACAAGCGCGTTTCCGTCGGTCGGAATGATCCTTGTCTTTACATTTAATACTTCTTCGAGCTCTGTCCTTGTGTGATCGTCAAGAAATACCTCTTCTCCGCTTCTGAACATGTTTTCAGACAGAAGGAGCACATCTCCGAGTGACTTGTCTTTAAGCTGTTTTGAAAGGTCTGCAAAGGTAAGAAGACCGGTGACGGTTATTTTGGGCCCGAAAAATTCGTTTTCTATATAATAGACATTTACTTTTAGCCAAGGGAAAAAGTGTTCCATCCATTCGCCGTATCTTTTCATGGCAAAATATGCGGCCTTGCCTGTGGCTATGGACACTTCTCTTTTAGGCATATGGGGCTTAACGCCTTTTCTTAAGCCCGGAAGCAGGACTTTTCCTATTCCTTTGCTTTGAAGGCGGTAATAATTGTCCTTGATAGACTGCCTTACCTCTTCAGTCATGCTACGGATCATTCCGACGCCGTTATCGATCTGAAGATAGCCGTCATATCTTTCCTCTTCGGGCATGGGGCGATGTGCGAGCAGGTAGAACTCATCCGAAGCATGGACGAAATGTATATGATGCTTATCATATATCTTTTTCTGCCAGTTTTCAATAAGATCTATCGTATCGGCCGCTTCCTTTGAAGTAAGGTCCTCAGATGAGGAAGACCTTCCCTATACCTTGTAAGGCCGACAGGAACGACTGACATGCTCATCATCCTGGGAACATATTTTACAAGTTCCCCTATGCTGTAGTCAAGCTCTTTCCCATCATTTATACCCGGGCACAGAACTATCTGGGCATTCATGGAAATGCCCGCTTCGTAGAGTTGTCTTATTTTATCGAGAGCGTCGCCCGCAAAACGGTTTTTGAGCATTTTGCAGCGGAGCTCTTTGTTCATGGTATGAACTGAGATATTTATGGGCGACAGATGGTATTTGATTATCTTATCAAGATCCTTTTGTTTAAGGTTTGTAAGCGTAAGATAATTTCCCTGCAGGAACGAAAGCCTCGAATCGTCATCCTTAAAGTAGAGCGTCTCTCTCATTCCCTTTGGAAGCTGGTCTATAAAACAGAAAACGCAGGCATTCTGGCACCTTTTGTACTCGTCTAAAAGAGGCATCTCAAATTCGAGTCCGGGGTCATCAAAATACCCTTTTTTTATGGTCACATTTTTTTCTTTTCCGTCTGCAGCAGAAAGCACCATTTTAAGATGACTGTCCTGAATAAGGTATCTGTAGTCGAATATGTCCTCCACATCATTCCCGTTTATGGATATTAGACAATCTCCGACTTTTATGCCCGCTTTTGCAGCCGGACTGCCGTCTGCGATCTTGTTTATCTTGTGAGTAGCGTTTTTTATCATAAATGCACCTATATCTGCTGCTTTCCCTTTTAACCTTATACACTATACC
>Ga0247608_10007542_pt1 | contig 11132 bp, 10 predicted proteins | sample 176DNAGHGlowgp2_FD_193490 | JGI IMG/M metagenome (GOLD analysis project Ga0247608, IMG submission 193490) | Sheep rumen microbial communities from Palmerston North, Manawatu-Wanganui, New Zealand - 1766 DNA GHGlow gp2 | ecosystem: Host-associated > Mammals > Digestive system > Stomach > Rumen ... | reverse complement strand
TGTCTTCAATCTCCAACCCTAAGCAATTTCATCAAGATAAAATCAGTATATGAATTTATCCTCATCAGTTTCCATGCTTCATTGTAGTCATTATTCTTCTTCAGCATCAGTTCATATGCTTGTTCCATATACTTGTCATATATAGATATTGCATCTTCAAAAGACATATCTTTCCCATATTGGGAATAGCCGAGTTCACACTGAATCAGAGCAACGATTCCATAGTTAACGATTGCAACGAACTCAGGAAGAATACCATCACCGACTTTAGTTATCCCATTCTCTTCAATATAGCGGATTCTCGTTGCTTTAATCAGAATCTGGTCAGTTACTGAAGCAGGTCTCATAATCCTCCAGCTTGCTCCGTAATCCTGTAATTTTGCAATGAAAATATTACGGCATTTGTCAAATGCAATCTTGAACCAGTCTGCCGTGTTTGTGATGCTCGTGAATTTATCTTCAGTTGGATTCACTATCGGAGCAGACGGGTCATTTGCATAGTCACCGTCATCAGTAGTGTCATATTCGGCACTACATCCGTCTGTGTTATAACAATCTTCTTTTCTACATTTCTCAACAAGACGCTCATATTCTTCTGTTGAGTAATTATCCATCGGATTCTTATGCATAGTCTTTATATATTTCTTTTGTCCTTATAAATTATACTATTCAGACTACATCCTGTCTCCAAATTGTGCCTCTTTCTTCCGGTTTCACATACAGAGAATTATCTTCATTCACTTCAGAGAATGCATCATACCACTCATCCATCATAGGACATGTCCCGTTCACTCTCATATAGTTTATGCTATGAGAGTTGTTCATAGTCTGCTTCCTTATAATCTCCTCTGTGTCACGACCGGCCCATATCTGAGCATAACTGATAAAGAACATCTGCTTCCAGTCATATTGCAGATATGTTCCTTTCAAACCTTCCCTATATCCGACTGTCTTCAATGCATTGAATGCTATATTAAGACCACCGAAATCTGCTATATTCTCATTAAGAGTTAGTTCAGCATTACATTTCAAACCAGGGAGAACATATAATGAATCAAACCTCTTGTATATATTCTCTGTCTGTTTGTTGAAATTTTCTGCATCTTCATCAGTCCACCAATCTTCTATATTTCCATCTTTTGTATATAGACGACCAGCAGTGTCAAATCCGTGTGTTATTTCATGTCCGATAATTACGCCGATTGCTCCGTAATTCGAAGCATCATCACCATCTATATCAAAGAACGGTTTCTGTAGTATTGCAGCAGGGAAACAGAACTCATTCTGAGTAGGCATATAACAAGCATTGACTGTATGCGGAGACATAGGCCATTCTGTTCTGTCAACTGGCTTGTTATATCTCTCGTCTATGCTCTTCTGTCGGAAATATCTGCTAATCTCAATGACATTCTCTACATATGTCTTCTCTAAATCAACAGGGATGTCAGAATAATCTTTCCATTTATCAGGATAACCGACTTTATATGTCATTGAATCAAGCTTATCCAGAGCAATCTTCTTTGTTTCAGAAGACATCCAATGCTGAGATGATATGATATTGTGATAACTTTCCTTGATATTCTCTATCATATCTTCCATTTTTGACTTAGCATCACTCGAAAAATACTTGTATGAATATATATACCCGATTTCTTCTGAGAACATATTGTCCATCTGGTCCAGTTGTCTCTTCCACTTTTCTCTGCGTTCTTTTGCCCCAGTCATAAACTGAGTAAACTCAAAGTTAATCTCACCGAATTTCTCAGACAATGCAAAACAATAGTCAGAAATGACATTGAAGATACACATATATTTTGTCTCGACTATAGTCATCCTGTTAATCAAGTCAAAGAACTTAGCAACTGCTTCAGGTTGACTGACAATCACTTTCTCTGTATTCGGCATCTTATCCCAGGCAAGATATTCTCTCATATCATATTTGACATATTCAGACAATTCATCTACAGTGAACATATGATAGTTGAGTTCCGGTTTGTCAAGTTCTTCTACAGAATAACATGATTCAGCAAGTTCTTTCTCAAAGTCAAGAACAGTGTCTATAATATCTTCTGCTCTCTCTTTTGTAAAACCACATTCAACAAGAACCTTGACTGCAACTTCAACCCATTTTTTAATGATATTCTTATTTTCCTGTTTGTCAGAAAGATAGTATTCTTTGTTTCCAAGTATCAGGTCTTGGGATATGATGACTTCATTCATAGTAGAATTCTTCTCATCCGGACCGATTCCGACATCTATTCCGAAACTACTTACCATATCACTGACAGTAAATTTCAGAATCTTTTTCTTGTCATTCATTGAATGTATTTTCTCAATGAATGGAGCAAGCGGCTTAAATCCAAGAGAATTACGTCTGTCATAATCAGTCATCAGATACCAATAGTCAAGCATCTTTCTCTGCATTTTATTGCTTGGATCCAAATTGTCAATGATAGACTTAATCTTCAGAAGGTTCTCTTCTCCAAGGACATCAAATACATCCCAAGAAGGATAGTCTTTTGGTTGAGGATGATATTTTATCCAATTTCCGGCAGCGAACTTTGCAAAGTCATCACCGGGATTAATGCTGGTATTTAAATAATTGTAATTCAAAATATAAATTATTAAAATCTTTTTCTTACGTTTATTGTGCAAATATTGTCACTAAACTCAAGTTCTCTCATAAATGACTTGAAATTATTATTGATATAATCCACATCATTGTAATAATTGCAAAGTTCATTCATGGCTGTTCTCACAGCAATATTATTTTCTCTGTTCTTGAACTTGTTGTTAAGTTTCTCATACAATCTTTGAGTTGTTGAGTCAATATTTTCTGTAGAAACTTTAATTTCCATATTATTTAATATAAATTAAATTTAGAACAATGCCTGAGAATATACAAGGCTTCCTGTCAATGTTGGATAACCGAGAATATCACCGACTACCTTATTACAGAATGAAAGAATAGTCTTTTCAAACTGAATCTCTCTGTCCATCGGAAGAGCAAATTCACCAGGATATGCACCAGGCAAAAATGCAAATACTTTCAATTCAGAGTCTTTTGTATAATACCACTTAATTTTATCTGCTGTACGAATCATTGAGTATTTTGCCTTATACTTCTTGTTCTTCGGCTTGTTCAGAATGAAATTGTATATACCAGCAGCCTGAATATGTGCAGGACATTTGTCGCCTATAGTAAGCTGGTTCTTATCAGACAGAATGAACTTTTCATAATCACCAACTGATGAACCTCCACAAATATCCTCTGGTGCTTTTGTCATAAACACACTCTTATATGACTTCAGTTTCTTCATCACTTCTTCATATGCAATCGGCTCGTCATGGTTGCCGTACCATTTAAGAATAAATCTACAGAAGTCATCCATACATTCTCTTGCATATGCTGATGTAGAACCCTTTACAATCTCAATTCCTTTATACAGAATCTTTGACATATAAGGAAGATAGATATCAGGTTCTTTCCAGCACTCTGACATAGCATATCTCTTCTTTGCGAAATACATAGTCACATCAGACAGTTTCTCAAGTTCAAGCTGCTGTAGATTCTTCGGTGCATTGTATTCTTCTGCATATTCCTCATACTTCTGGTCCATATAAGGTCCGAGAGAATAGTTCCATAAATCCACACAGAACTTAGGCTGTTTCTCTGGCTCAATGTTACAGTAACGACATATACGACCCAATTCAACATATATAGAATTGTGAACAAGGATATCATTTGCAAAGAACATATGTGTATCATCAACTTCTAAGTCATACACATATTCATCATCAAAATCTTCCAGTTTCTCTATTGATGCTATGTTCTCGATTTTATAGTTAGTCTCTTTGAAATCCATAAACAATATAATTAAATCAGTTTGACAAAAACAAATGATGATGTATCTTCAGCAGCATTATCATATACAATATACAAATATGGTGTATCTACTTCAATCTTGTTTTTGATTACAATAGAGTCAAATTTTTTTGAATCAAGCACAGTCTCTGATGTCACACCATTCATATCTGTGAACTCTACACATTTGTTTGACATTGAACCACAATCATCTCCCAATTTAGAATACATAACGACACTCACGCCGTCTATATTCATTGCTGTTGGATCATAGTTAAACTCTATATCATCTTCTCCATCCGGTCTGTGTACCGTTATAAGACCAGATTGTATATCTATTTTATATTTTCCTTTTAAGTAATTGCTAAACATAATTATATTGTTATAATTTTGTCTGTATCTTTGTTGATTTCATTTGCTTTTATAGAAATCAGTTCATTGTTCCTGATTACCATACAAGAATGATCACCAGTTACTATCACTTCTTTCCCAGATTCAGTAGTTATCTTGTATTTTGCTTTTGATACTTTATGACGCATAATATAGTTGATTGGTCTATATACTACTTTGTTTCGTTTTTCATCATATGTCTGAGTAGCATAATTTTTTACAGGAACAACTTCAGAACCATTAGCAGTAATAAGCACTGTATCTGTATTCACATCTTTTAATATTTTATACAGATTTTCAATAGTATCACTAAAATATTCATCTTCTGTATTTGATGAAATAACATCATTTTTTCTATAATTTACTATACTTTTAGAAAAAATCGAGTCAGTATCTCCACCTACAACCATACTCCTGGTACCGTCAAGATAACTGAATTCATCTCCAGTCAAGTCACCGTAGTCTCTGGTCATACCCTTGGATATATCAAACTTGGCTGCTTTCTCTTTTTGAGCATCATTCATTCCGAGTTTGGTAAATAAATCCACACTTGTCATAAACCAGTCACAATGTCCTTCTGAATTATTAGTCAAACAAGACTTCAACTCTGGTGTCAGTTTCTTTCCTTTCTTGACAGCAGGCACCCAAGCAGCACACTCTTCCCATTTTCCGTGTACATAATAGTCTTCCGGTTTATTCTCATCAGCAAACGTGATTTTCTTTCCGTCATCAGTATGATATACCCACTGATAGTGTAAAGTAATTTTCGGATTACTTTGGAATAATCCCTTGAAATATTTGTTTACACTATTCTCCGAGAAGTGGTTCAAGTCTCGTCCCTGTGAAGTGATACTTTCTGCCATAGCAGTATTGTGTGCGACAAAATATTTACTTCCAAGCGCACCATATACAGAGTTAATGAACTTCTTGATAGCAAGTTGTTTTGTATCATAAAAGTTCACAAGGTTTTCTAATTCAGCAACTTGTTTCTTCAAGTCATCTATAGGACATGTCTCCGGGTCCTTCAGTGTAGCATATTTGATATCTATTTCTGCCATAAATCAGTTAAAACTAAATATTCTTCTGAATATTGTACCCTATTTCATCAATTTAGTTTCAAAGCCTTTGTAACTGATATGTTCACAATTCAACAGATTTCCTTATTTTCATTATTTCGTTCAAAGATAAATACTAAAAATCATACTCCGGTATTGTTTTTCAGTAGTGGAAATTGATAAATAATTAAAAGAAACACTTCAAATGATTGGTGTTTATGTTTTACAAAAAGATAAAATATAACGTTATATAATAAATTATGGCAATTATCAATAATGGACCAGATGTACCTCAGAAATCTAACGGTCTTCTCGGCCTGAGCCATTTCAGGAATTCGAGGGTCGCTACTAGCCTTTGGGAACCTATCTATCAGAACTTGTTCTCTGTTTCTGTTGTTCCCCCTGCTGGTATGGAAGATCAGTCTGAAGAGAGGGTTAACATCATTCTTGAAGGTGTACAGGGTGTTGGTACCATTGCGTCTTCTAAAGCTTCGGCTCCTGTTGAGCAGAAGTATAAGTTCGCTACTCGTTCATATGCGAATGCTACTCCGGACAGCACGACTATCGATCTCCAGATTCAGTTTGCTCTGAACCTGTCTTATGACAATGGAAGTCCTGAGAACTACACATACAAGTTCCTGCGTCAGTGGGTTGACCTCGTATATGATCCATTGACCGGTCGTCAGGGTCTGAAGAAAGAGTATGCAGCTGGAAATCTTGTAGTTACTATGCATGACCGTGCTGGTACTCCTTACTGGCAGTGGATTTTCTACTATGTATGGCCTACTACTGCTGCTCCTGCTCCTTCACTGAGCTACACCAATACTGGTCTGATGGAAGGTACAATGACATTCCGTTGCGACTGGTGGGATGAGTGCTGTCTGTAATTTCTTTAGACACACAATCATAATAAAAGAGCATTACTTTCAGTAGTGCTCTTTATTTTTGTACTTTATCTGACTTCATCAAAATGATCGAATATCTTCAGTTCACCAATATTATCTTTATCATATTTTACTATTGGTCTCGGTTTGTTTATATGGCGTTTTACATCCCATTCGCTTCGTGCAGCCGGAATAGTTATTCTCAGTTTCCTAATATAGAACCAAGTTAAGTCAACCACTGGCTGTTCATCTTTGAAACTGCTGATACTTATTCTCATTTCATTAATATTATGTCCCAAGAATGAAAAGAATTTCTTGTTTGCATCAGTGTCTCCGCTTTGAAATGTAAGTGTTCCTTCTATATCTATGAGAATATGTTTCTTGCTTCTCATTTTAATTGCTTCCAAATCTCTTCCACATGTATAAATCCACGATATTTTCAGTTTTACGTCTTTCGGAATAGTTACTCTTATACAATTGTCATCTTCATCAAGCCAGACACTCTTAATATCCTTGATATCAAGAATCCTAAGGACTTCAAGCATATCATAACTGTATTCACCGACTTTGAAGAAATCATCTACATACTTCTTCGGAGCGTGAGAATTTCTGAACAAAACAAAGTATAGACTATCAAGTGTTCTTTTCATACTCTTGTCATTCTTTCTGTTCTCCATATCCCTCAGTTTGTTTGCAGCCATTTGACAAGAAATTGGTTTTCCGCTTGGAGTCGTGTGTTTGTTGTCAGTGATTCTTATAGAGAATACTTTCATTTTCGTATAAGGATATAGCATTTTTAGAGCTCTATTGACGATAGAAAACAATTGTAATGGAAATTTATACCAGTCTTCTGGTTTTATATCTATGTCAACTCCGACTTTTGCATTGAAATGATTACAGTCACGGACTCTTTTATCCTGTTTCAGAATTTCTGGATCATTGTATATTGGAATGCCGTTATATTCATTTACAGACGGTTCTATCTTCTGTAAATTGAAATTTCTTAATTTCCAAACAGAATCAAGTCTTGTATTGAAATATGCATCATCAAGAGCAAATATAATTTTACCAGTATCTTCAAATGCATCTATATTTTTGAAGATATATGAAAGTTTCTTCTGTAAGGGCTGGAGCATCATAGAATAAGCATCAATATTCCGTCTCATCTCTGGCGGAACACCGATAATCTTGATATCTATCATATAGTGATAACTGTCAATGCCTATTTCATTTGCATTACTGAAATCATCTTCTGTTGAAGCATCATTTACAGCCGCTTGAGATATTTCTTCATCATCCATATCATTGAAGAAATTCTCATTCAGATATTTTTTGTTGAAATTTCTCATTTTATCTCAGAATAATGGTCTATAATTCTTTTGTATCCGATTTTGTCATCATTTGTTTTGACTACTGGTTTCGGATAATTGATATTATTCTATATATCATATCTTGAATAAATTGCTGGATATACAACAGTCAGTTCATCAATAGACATATTTGTCAAATCAATGACAGGAGTTCTTATTGTAGTATATTCTACTGTGAATTTCATACAATTGACTTCTGGCCATATATGGCTGATGAATTTGTCATTTATCTCTGCTTCATCATCTGCCTTGAACTCAATAGTCCCGTTTACTTTGATGATGACATTTCTTTTACATTTTTGCTCTACATCATCTATAAGGTGATTCGTCTTCCAGTATATCCAGCCGAAGTTTATCTTTTTGTTTTCTGGAATAGTGATTATTATATTATTATCATCTTCTTCGACTTCTACAGTCTTCATATCTTTTATTCCAAGAATCTTCAGAGCAGAAAGCATATCCTGACTATGTTCACTGTTGTTGAAATAATTATCAATGATAGAATTAGAAGTGAGTTTCTTGTGGAATATAACTTCATACAATTTACTAAGAGCATTAACGGTTCGTTTCTCTCTCTTTCTTGAAGATATGTCAATGATAGTCTGTTCATTCATCTGTGCGCTGAAATACTTTCCGGTTCTACTGATTCTGTTATTGTCAGTTATCTTAATCAGGAATACTTTCATTTTCTTCTCATTAGGGAACAGTATCTTTATTATCTTAGTGACTGTTTTATACAAGAAATGAATAAACGGACCGATTCCATCTTCTCTCATATCAAAATTAACACCAATCTTGATATTAAAGTTAGTAGCCCATAACAGGAACTTTTCCATTATAAGCGGGTCATTATATATCTTGACTCCGTTCACATCATTCATCTGTGGTTCTATCTTCTTGACATTAAACTGACGGAAATGATAGTCTTTTTCTTTGTTTATGTTGAACATCACATCCATAAGAGCATAGACTGGTTCACCGAACTTGTCAATACAATCACAATGATTCAGCATATATTCAAGTTTCTTCGTAATAGGCTTGAGATATGATGCATATACTTCCGAATTCTTGTTTCTCATATAGTCCGGAACACCAATAATCCTTACATCAATCAGATGCTGATAACTGTCAAGTCCGACCTAAACTGCATTAGTCGAATCATTTTCAACAGTTTCAACTGCTGCTTTTGACAATTCCTCGTCATCAATATCCCCAAAGAAACTCTCATTCAAATATATAAAACTATCAGAACCCATTCAAATTAATCAATCATTTCTCTATTTATTCTAAAAAGAAAGACAGTCACTTTTAAGCAACTGTCTTGTTAACTTCAAATCTGCTGAATCCGTTGATTTTCTCTACTTGAATAATCTTATCAAACATATCAAGAGGAAGTTCTGTATGACTCACTATGAACACATTCAAGTTGTTTTCTTCAGCAAAATTCTTCAGATATGATATGACATATGCTGAAGTCTCAGTGTCTATACTTGATACAACTTCATCCACTGTCAGGAGATTCACGTCATTGTATTTTCTCTTAATCAGTTTATAAAGAGAACACAATATGACAAGATTCACTCTTGTTTCTTCTCCGTCAGACAAGGTTTCAACCGGGACATTCTGTCCACAGTCTTTGATAGTCGGGTCAAACTTGTCATTGAATGTAAGGGTGTACGGGAAATCAAGCATAATGAGATTATCTGATATTTCCTGATTCAACAAAGGAAGATAGTTGTTGATGACCATCTTTGTAACACCGTCAATGCTGTACACACTCTGTAGTTTCTGAAGATATGACAATTCCTTTGTTTTCTCGTCAATAGACTGCTTCACTTCTTCAATCTGTTTCTCAGTCTTGTCAATGATATTCTGGACTGCCTGATACTCAGCACTTGCCTTCATCTTCTCATCAATGACCCTGTTGTCTGCAAGAAGCCCGTTGATTGTTATCCTTATCTGATAGATTCCGTTCTGAACTTTTTGAGATGCTTCCTGAATCTTCTTAGACTTCTCATTCAGTTCCTTGAGTTCTTCTGTGATTTTATTTTTGAGTTCAATTTTCTGCTGAAGAACTTCTTGTAGTTTCTTTTTTATCTCATCATATATCTCACCAGAGAACGGAGTGCTGCAAGTCGGACATTTAGACTGGTTATACAAATTCAGTTTGTCATTTATAGTCTTGATTATCATGTTGTTCTCTGTAAACCCCTTGTTCTTGTCTGCAATAGACTGATTATTCTCAGTCATTTTCTGCTGGACTTGAACAGAAGCTTCATTGAACTGGTTCATTTGCAGATTCAATTGCTTGATTTTCTCATTATTCTCATCAATCTTCTGCTTTGCATCCGGAGTCGCGTTCTTCTCGCGGATTTTGACAATCTCATTATTAGCATTCATCAGTGTCTGATTCAGAGAATACAAAGAAGTCTGTTCACCGTTGATGCTGTTTCCAAGTTCTCTTGAGTCTTTCTTAATCTGATCAAATATGACATTGATGATTCTGACATCAAACACCTCATCTACAACCTGTTTTCTCTCAGTCGGGGACATAGAAAGAAATGACTTGAACTTCTTCATAGAGATAGTTATCATATTAGTAAATGTAGTGATTGGTATCTCTACAATCTCAGTTGTGATATAGTCTTCTCCAGCACTTGCACCGAAGATATCCACTTCTTCATCATCTTTCCATATCTTCAATGAATTCGGAGAGAATTCACGCTCAATCACATATTTGTGCTGGCCTTTTATGATAGTTCCTCTAACCCAACCGTGTTTATTGACTCGGTTTGCTATACCGGCTTTCGTTGCTTTTGCAAGTTTTCCGTACAGCACAAGTATAGGCAATGACAGTATTGCAGATTTACCGGCTCCGCTTTTCCCTTTAAGAAGAACCAGTTCACCGTCATTAGAATAATCAATCCTGTGTATTTCCTCTCCGTATGCGAATATATTCTTGAATTCTATAGTTTCAAATCTCATTGTGCATCCTCCAACTGTGTTAAAGCATTTTTGTAGTATTCACTTGCTTTTGACTTCAATATATCTCTGTCTTCATCTGAAATATCCTGAATATTGTCAATAGTCTTCATTATAAGCTGTTCTATAGACAACTCAACCAGTTCTTCTTCATTCTCACTTTCATTATCAGCATTTTTCTTTGTCTTGATAACTCTGACTTGTGTTCGCTTTGCAGTTGACTTATTCAGCATCTCATACAAATCAGATTGCTTGTATTTGTCTATCTCAGAATCATCTATGATAATGTCCGTATAAGTGTTTCTTAGTTTATCATCACGTTCTGCTTGTGTCATATTCAAGAACAAAGTGATATCCACTTTCTGGAATATAGGACTGTAGTTATTCGGGGTAAAACTGAATTCATTAGTATCCAAATCAAGCATATAGATTCCTTTCTGATTGTCTATATCACCTCTTGACAACTGATACGGAGAACCAACATACAGAACTTTCTTTGACTCCTGTCTCTTGTGAATGTGACCTGATATTACTTTCCCGGAGAATTTCTCTGCATCTACTGCACCGACAATGGTCATTCCATTAT
>Ga0247608_10007540_pt1 | contig 11134 bp, 6 predicted proteins | sample 176DNAGHGlowgp2_FD_193490 | JGI IMG/M metagenome (GOLD analysis project Ga0247608, IMG submission 193490) | Sheep rumen microbial communities from Palmerston North, Manawatu-Wanganui, New Zealand - 1766 DNA GHGlow gp2 | ecosystem: Host-associated > Mammals > Digestive system > Stomach > Rumen ... | reverse complement strand
AGGCCGATGCAGACATTGTCTGGGTGGGGCTCGGTTCTCCGAAGCAGGATAAATGGATGGCAGCACACAGAGGCAAGATAAGAGGCTTTATGTGCGGAGTGGGAGCCGGCTTTGACTTTCACGCAGGCACTGTGAAGAGAGCTCCCGAATGGATGCAGAAAATGCATCTCGAGTGGCTGTACCGGTTATTATCGGACCCTAAGAGACTGTTTAAGAGATATCTTGTTACCAATACGAAATTTATTATCAGATCGTTAACAGATTAAAATACATCAATTCCGGACCTTAGGATTTTAACCAATTTGGTCCGGGATTTTTTATTTCTTTAACATTGGCTTTGATTGTGTTACTATGCATAGAAATGCGGTGCTATGGGAATAGTGCTCCTTCGGCAGGGGCAAAGGAGCAGTTAAAGAGGAGACCATTATGATAAAAGAGATTAGGAATAACCGCCTTTATTTTGACGGCTGTGATACGGTGGAGCTCGCGAAAAAGTACGGTACACCCATCTTCGTTTTTTCTGAAAACGATATCTTAAACCGTATAAATGAGCTGAAGAAAGATTTTATCGAAAAGTATGGTAACTGCCGGGTGGCGTATGCTTCCAAGGCATTCTGTACCGTTGGTATGCTGAAGCTGCTGGACCGCGAAAATATATCTGCCGATGTGGTATCGGGAGGAGAGCTGGCGGTAGCGGTCAAAGCCGGATTTAACCCTGAGAGAGTGGAATTTAACGGGAATAATAAGCTGTCAAAAGAAATAGACATGGCGGTTTCATACGGAGTGGGAAGGATCATCCTGGACGGACTGAATGAGCTCCCTCTCATCGAAGAAGCCTGCAAAAAGTACAATAAGAAGATGAATGTAATGGTGAGGATCACACCCGGCGTGGCTGCCAGCACCCATGATTACATCATTACGGGAAAGAAGGACAGTAAGTTCGGTATTCCGCTTGATGATGATGTATTCTATCCCGTGATAAAGGCAGTCATCGATTCTCCCTATGTGGAATTCACAGGACTCCACATGCATATAGGTTCGCAGCTCTTTACGGTAAAGGAGTTTACTGACTCCCTTGACGTAATGCTGGACTGCGCTTCAGAGATCAGAAAACGCTTTGGTGTTGATATTAAGGAGCTGAATCTGGGAGGCGGATTCGGTGTCACATATATTGATGAAGAGAGAAAGCCCTTTTCATTCTTCCTGGATCCGTTAATGGAAAAGATCATCTCCTGGTCTGAAAGCGAAAAGGTTGAACGGCCCGCAGTTGTGATCGAGCCCGGACGGAGCATCATCGCAGAGGCCGGGATCACTCTTTATTCCGTAGGGCAGATAAAGGAGGTAAGAGGGATAAGAAAGTATCTCTCGATTGACGGAGGCATGAGCGACAATATAAGGGTGGCGCTCTATGACGCAGAGTATACCGGGATAATCGCCAATAAGGCAGAGGAACCATTAAAAGAAAAGGTGACTGTATGCGGTAAATGCTGTGAGTCCGGAGATATAATAATAAAAGATCTTAAGGTTCCCGGGAACGTTGAAATGGGAGATATCCTGGCGGTTTACACCACGGGAGCATACGGATATTCCATGGCCTCAAATTATAATAATAATCCCGTGCCGGGGGCAGTGCTTGTGCGTGACGGAAAGTCCGACTGGCTCGTTAAGCCCCAGACCTATGAGCAGATAATAGAAAACCAGGTAGTACCGGCGTTTTTATGATACAAATGCTAAAAGTCCGGATGGCGTTTGAACTTTTTCAAAGAGCCATTTGACTTTGGAAGTCTGAATTGATCAAAAGAGGAGCAAAATATGCCACAGAGAAAAGATATCCATAAAGTCATGATAATAGGTTCCGGCCCCATAGTCATAGGCCAGGCCTGCGAATTTGATTATTCAGGGACACAGGCCTGCAAGGCCCTGAAGGGTCTCGGCTATGAGGTGGTTTTAGTGAACTCAAACCCTGCCACCATTATGACAGATCCGGAAACGGCGGATGAGACCTATATAGAGCCACTTAATGTGGAGCGGGTCTCAAAGATCATAGAGAAAGAAAGACCGGATGCACTTTTACCGAATCTCGGAGGGCAGTCGGGATTAAATCTCTGCGCGGAGCTCAATAAAGCAGGGATCCTCGATAAGTACGGTGTAAAGGTGATCGGAGTCCAGGTGGACGCGATCGAGCGTGGAGAAGACCGTATAGAATTCAAGAAGACCATGAATGAACTGGGTATCGGAATGGCGAGGTCCAAAGCCTGCTACTCGGTGGAAGAAGCTCTCGAAACGGCGGATGAGCTGGGATACCCTGTGGTACTCCGCCCTGCATATACCATGGGAGGCGCCGGAGGCGGATTCGTATACAATAAAGAAGAACTGAGAACCGTCTGTGAGAGAGGTCTTCAGGCTTCCATCATCCATCAGGTCCTTGTGGAGGAATCCATCCTCGGATGGGAAGAGCTGGAGCTGGAAGTCGTACGGGACAGCAAGAATAATATGATCACGGTCTGCTTTATAGAGAACGTGGATCCTGTGGGAATTCATACGGGAGACTCTTTCTGCACGGCTCCCATGCTCACTATCTCGGAAGATCTGCAGGCAGAGCTTCAGAGACAGGCTTACAGCATTGTGGAACATATCGGAGTAATAGGCGGCACCAACGTGCAGTTTGCCCATGATCCTAAGAGCGGCAGGATAATAGTCATCGAGATAAACCCCAGGACTTCAAGATCCTCGGCTCTTGCCAGCAAGGCTACGGGCTTCCCCATAGCCCTTGTATCCGCAAAGCTGGCGACAGGGCTTACCCTTGACGAACTGCCATGCGGAAAGTACGGGACACTTGATAAATATAAGCCGGACGGGGACTATGTGGTAGTGAAGTTTGCACGGTGGGCCTTTGAGAAGTTTAAGGGCGTGGAAGATAAGCTCGGTACCCAGATGAGAGCCGTGGGCGAGGTCATGAGCATCGGAAAGACCTATAAGGAGGCTTTCCAGAAGGCTGTCAGATCTCTTGAAAAGGGCAGATACGGTCTTGGCTTTGTAAAGAATTATAACGAAAGATCAAAGGATGAGCTTCTGCAGCTCTTAAGGGATGCGTCATCAGAGCGCCATTTCATCATGTATGAGGCTCTCAGAAAGGGAGCAACGGTTCAGGAGATATTCGATCTAACTTCCGTCAAAGAGTACTTCGTTAAGGAAATGAAGGAACTGGTGGATGAAGAGGAAGAGCTGATAAAGGCCTTTAAGGGCAGGGTGCCTGACAGGGATGCCCTGATAAATGCAAAGAAGGACGGCTTTTCCGACAAGTACCTGTCAGAGATCCTGGGTGTTTCCGAAGACAGTATAAGAAATGAAAGAGAAGGCTTCGGATGCAGTGAAGTATGGGATAAGGTCCATGTGAGCGGAACAGAGGACAGCGCCTACTATTATTCCACCTATTGCAGGACAGAGGATACTCCGGCTGAGGGTATCGACAGAAAGAAGATAATGATCCTCGGAGGCGGTCCCAACAGGATCGGACAGGGTATAGAATTCGACTATTGCTGTGTCCATGCAGCGAAGTCCCTTAAAAAGCTGGGATTTGAGACCATAATAGTAAACTGTAACCCGGAGACCGTATCAACCGACTACGATACTTCGGACAGACTTTACTTCGAACCCCTTACTCTGGAAGATGTTCTAAGTATATATAAAAAAGAAAAACCTCTGGGAGTTATCGCACAGTTTGGAGGACAGACACCTCTTAATATTTCCTCTGCTCTTGAAAAAGAAGGCGTGAGGATCCTTGGCACTTCGCCGGCGGTCATCGATCTCGCGGAAGACAGGGATCAGTTCAGGCGCATGATGGATAAACTGAATATCCCCATGCCGGAGTCCGGAATGGCGACCACCGTTTCTGAAGCCCTTGATATAGCAAAGCGGATAGGATATCCCCTTATGGTGCGTCCTTCCTATGTACTCGGCGGAAGAGGAATGGAGGTCGTGAGAGATGACGAGAGCATGAGAGACTACATGAATGCCGCAGTCAATGTGACTCCGGACAGACCCATTCTCATCGACAGATTCTTACATCATGCCCTGGAATGTGAGGCAGATGCCATAAGTGACGGACACGACGCATTTGTTCCTGCCGTAATGGAGCATATAGAGCTCGCAGGCATTCATTCGGGAGACAGTGCCTGCATCATACCTTCAAAGCATATCCCGGATGAGACCCTTAAGATCATAAGGGACTATACGAAGAGGATCGCTACGGAAATGAACGTGGTGGGACTCATGAACATGCAGTACGCTATCGAGGACGGTAAAGTATATGTGCTGGAAGCAAATCCCAGGGCGTCCAGGACCGTGCCCCTTGTTTCAAAGGTCTGCGATATCAGGATGGTGCCCATAGCTGTTGACATCATCACGGGAGAGCTTACCGGCAGGAAATCTCCGGTATCTGACCTTAAGGAGAGAGAGATACCTTACTATGGCGTAAAGGAAGCTGTATTCCCGTTCAACATGTTCCCCGAGGTTGACCCTGTACTCGGACCCGAGATGAGATCTACGGGTGAGGTACTGGGGCTTTCGGGAACCGTGGGTGAAGCATTCTTTAAGGCCGCGGAAGCCGCGAAGTCAACACTGCCCCTTAAGGGAGCGGTGCTTATATCCGTAAATACCGAAGATAAGCCTGAGGCAGCGGAAATAGCGGAGAGCTTCCATAAGTGCGGCTTTACGATCTATGCCACCGAAGGAACCTGTAAGAAAATAAGAGAATCCGGTATACCCGCAGAATTCGTGAATAAAAACTACGAAGGAAGACCGGATGTCACTGATCTCATCATAAACGGAAAGCTGGATCTCATCATTAATTCGCCTATCGGAAAGAACTCCATCCATGATGACAGTTATTTAAGAAAGGCAGCCATTAAGGCAAGGGTTCCCTATATCACCACTATAGCTGCCGCAAGGGCAGCAGCGGAGGGTATCCGTGTCATCAATGAAAAAGGCAATTCTGACGTAAGGAGTCTGCAGGAACTTCACGGAGAGATAAGATAAGGGGGCGTAAAGCCCCCTTTTTCAATCGTAATATACGCAGCGGTAGGTGAAATTCTGCGGATTTTTAAGGGAAACGGACATGAGCTCCGTTCCCGTTGAGAAATCATATACAGACATACACACGGGGTCGTTTTCGGAACGGCCCCATCCTATTACATAGGTTTCGTCCTTTATATGCTGTGCATCACCGCAGGCAGAGGAGTATTTGCCGGCGACCTCAAATGTCTTTGCGGAGAGGAGAGATCGCTTGTCAGGATCTATGCTGTAGGAACGTATGCGGGTCTTTTCATTCTTATTCCCGTTATCAAAGGCGGTGATGAAGCTCCCATCCACTGTGACATAGTGCTGGCATGAAGTCTTCTCATCCTCGGTAAGACCGAATTCGTCACCTGCTCCCGAGAGCTTCCATTTGATCTGGTCCGTACTCCTGGTGCGGTCGAGGCAGACTATGGTGCTGAGATGCCTGAAGGAACAGATGAGATCACCGTTATCATCGAGGCGCATGGAGTTAAAGTGGACGATATCCGGCGCATCCGTTTTCTGATTGGCAAAATCATTGGCGGTTTCCACGCCGTCTGTGACCACGAGGTCATAGAGCTCGGGATAGTCTATGCTCTTAAAGTCCCAGATGACCTTTCCCTTTTCCACTTCCTGCAGATATGAGTAGATCACGTTTGACCCGTCCGGGTATGACGGGTGATTGTAGACCGTGTCCTTTATATAGCCGGACAGAATGTAGTGGTCGGGTTCTATCATAAGGAAATCATGGCCGTCTAAGGGGTGCCCCTTCTTTACCGTAGCAGAATCCTCAAAGGTGATCCTGTTCACCTCATTAAATTTATCATCAAGGATGACCCTCTCTCCCGGTGCATATCCCGGCAGGCCGTAATCATCGTAGTAAGAGATCTGGTCGTGATAGCTGTAGAATGTCTTTTTACCCACCTTGTGCTTCTTAAAATCCCAGAAACCGGTGTGCATGTCGGAGGATGGCTGTTCCTCGTGTTTACCCCATACAATATTTCCCTTTCCGTCCAGCATCACGATATTCCTGCTGTAAACGAATGAAAGGAAGAAGTATCCCGGGAGATCGGTCTCTCCCTTCACAGTAAACTCGGGTATTCCCTGAACCGGGACATAGGACTCCGGCGTCGGATTCTTTGCACAGGCGCACATGCTGAATGTCATTAGAGCAATAAGACCGATGGCTGCAGCTTTTCTGATATTCATTTCAGTCTTCCTTTCACTTTGCAGTTTGGGTTCAGATCACATATCCACATTTTAGCATAGATTACAGAAGGATGGTATGAATACCGGAATACAGACGGACAATCCTTGATCTCCAGTCATAATCTGCCCCGCTGTATTTTGACTGGAGATCATAGTTTGTATGCTGGGTTTCGTGTATTTTATTTTTTAAAAATACAGTCTTGTTATGGCTTAATGGCTGTGCTATAGTCTTGTAAGAAAGCAACGAAGATCACAGTAATTCTATTTATTCAATCATTCTAAAAATCATTTCTGAATCTCCGGCTTTTACCCAAACTACAACTGAAAAAGCAGGAGAGAAGGAGATGGCTCCATATTCTTTCCTGCGCATTTTACGAAACGGAGGAAGTGTATGGACGAAGAAAAAAGTGCATTAAAAAACAAGGATCCGAATGAAAGGCATAGGAATCAGTACCATCCTGCATTATGCAATGCGATGGAGATCGGTCTGTTTTCAGACAGGGATTTACTGGATTTCCTGCAGTCTATCAAGATGAATACTTTGCCAAGGGAAATTGATTTTCTTGTAATCAGGAAGAAAAAAGAGGGAGTTCTGAAAAATGAGATTGCCAGGTTTTTCCGTAGATGTAATATCTGGGAATTCAAAGGCTATGGAGGAAAACTGGACGTACAGGTATTTTATAAGACGATGAGCTATGCCTATGAGTATCTCGCGCTTAACAGAGAGATTGGCAGTATTACGGATATGACACTCTCATTTCTAAGAGAAGGAAAACCCAGAGAACTGTTGAAATGGCTTGAAAAGGAAGGATTTATAAAACAGGATTCTCCTGAATGGATCCATAGATTTGAGAGAGACGGATATCCCGGAATCCAGATAGTAAACATATCTCATGATGATACACCGGCGTTCCTGAAGGTGTTATCACATAAGGCTAAGGCAGAAGATATAAGGAGTTTTGCGAGTTACGTATCGAAACTGCCGGAAGAAGAGAGGAATAAGGCGAGGTTTGTAGTAGAATTATCGTATAAGATCAATGAGAATCATAAAGGAGGCGATGATATGGCAGGATTTTTTGAGACGTATGTTGATCCGTTAAATAAGGTTATTGAAGAGAAAAACGCTGAAATAAAGAAAAAAGATAACGAGATGAAGAAAAAAGACAGTGAGATGAAGAAAAAAGATAAGCAAATGAAGGAGAAGGACGAGATGATTGAAAAAATGAAGGCTGAAATCACCCGGCTTGGAGGAAATACAGCAGCCTTCTGATTCAAGAAATGATGCATTTCCGGGACACAACCGAACAGGCTGTGTCTTTTTTTGATCCCTCACATCTTCTCAAAGATACTCCGTACATCTATAATATTTAATGGCGTGAAAATCAAAAGGGGACTTAAGGATGATCGATTATAACACCAGACTTTTATATATGATGAGGTATTTCGGGGCGCTTACCATGCGTTACAGGTTCAGGATGAAAGCACCGGTGGATCCCGAAGCACTGAATAATGCTATGCAGAAGTCCATGAAGCGTTACCCGTACCTCGCTAAAAAAATGACTGTAAAGGAAGGGACGTATGTACTCGAAGAAAACGATCTTCCGGTACCGGTATTTGAGACAAGGACTCCCATGCCGGCATTTGGATCAAAAGAACTGAATTATCATCTTATCTCAGCTGATCACAATGGGAATGACATTTACTTTACGATCCTCCATAATCTGGGAGGCGGGAGAGGGATGTTCCGCTGGGCATTCTCTGTTTTATATCAGTATATCCGGGAGATCACCGGGAAAGACCCGGATATACCCGGTGTCAGGAGACCCGATCTTTATCCGGAACCCGGAGAAGAGCTTATAGAGCCCTTGCTTGACCTTCCGGAGATCGAGCGGAAGTGGAAAGGCTTTCCAGAAGGCACGAGTCCCATACCCCCGAGTAAATTAGAGGAAATGCTAAAGGAAGACGGGGAAGAGGGAATGTATGTAACGATCTTTTCAGTCGATGGAGAAAAGATCATGGAAAAGGTAAAGCAGAACGGGGCTACTCCCTCAATATGGTTTACCGTTCTCTTCTATAAGGCTCTTATAAAATGTCTGCCTGAGATACCGGAATGCCTGGATCTCGGTATTACCTGCGATGTGAGTGATCAATACGGCTTTTCCGAGAGTATGTCACTTATAACAAAATTCTTGCACTTTATGATCAGAAAAGATGACGCGGAAGAAGATATACAGACCCTTTGCAGGAAAGGAAGAATAGAGATAAATGATCAGAAGGATCCCGGGGCGACCAATGAGCTCTTAAAGAAGGAACGGGATACACTGATACAGATGGAGAAGCTTCCTTCTTTACAGGAAAAAGCAGATTATTATATGAAACACTCCCTGATAGCGGATATGGTACCTTCTACCCTTGTAAGCTATGTGGGGAAGTATGATCTGAACGGGACAGATGAATATCTGGAATCCGCGCTCATAACAGGGTTCAATTCCACGAACGGGATCGTGATCACCGCTGTCAAAGGGCGTTTTCAGTTAGTAATGGCCCACAGATATAAAAATGCAAAGATCGTACGAGCTTTTGAAGAAGTGCTAAAGGAGCAGGGAGTAGAGATCATTTCCGCAGAACGTGATCTCTGCCAGAATACTCTTAAGGTGGAGCTCCCGGTTTAAGAGGCAGAAGGAGGAAGATGATGCCTGAGAGACTGTATGGCGGATCGGTTCTGGGACTTGATAAAAGCAGGATACATATCGGTAAGATGAATCCCTTTGCCCGTTTTTTCCTGGATAAGGATGTGGACAGGGACAGGCTTTCAGATGCATTAAAAAAGGCGCTTGATGATTGTCCGTATATGAAATATTCGGTGGTGCCGGATGAAGGGATATTTCTTAAACTGGAGAGTAACAGTGCACCACTGCCGCTTCTCTATGAAGAACCTGAGATCATAAACTCAGAAGACAATAACGGACACTCCTGCGCCGTATATGCGAAGGGGAACATGATAGGCATAGTGGTATCCCACACACTCACGGACGGCTGCGGATTATTCTGGTTTGCCCGGACACTTCTCGACAGATACTTTGAAACGGAAGAAGTTTTTTACAAATGGGCCGGGGAAGATGATTATGATATAGACCCCTTAAAGAAAAAACTACCCGTGACAGAAGGATACAAATGCGCATCTTTCCCGGAAGGATCGTACTTTTCGGTTAAGGACACGGTGGAAGCGGACTATTCAAACTGCTTTATCATTAAGACTCCGTATGCAGGATTCAAAAGCCTCTGTAAGGAGATTAACGGATCCACACAGACGGTACTTACGGCACTTTCGCTAGTCGCTCTATCCGAAAGCTATATTGAAAACGAGAACTACGTAACTGCCAGGGTCCCTGTTAACGCCAGGACAGCGCTTGGGATCCCGCATACTTTCCAGAATGCGAGCCTTGCCAATATGCGCCTCACCGTATCCACTAATGACTTAAGAGACCTGAAAACACTGGTTTCCAAGATCGCATCCCTCTCAGCTTCCCGGAATTCGGCAGATGAAATAGCATATCAGTGTAACCTGTGCAGGGATATACTCTATTCGAAAAGCCGGGAAGAGATGTATAAGCTTATAAATGAATATATGGGACAGGATGCCATCATCACCAGTAACCTCGGGAGGGGGCTGGTTTCAGACTCCTATGCAGGCCATATCACAGCCGTATTTGCCGGAGCCCTGATGTTCCCTCTCATGGTATATGGTATACCGGTGGGAGATAGTATGGGGTTTTCGGGCTATGACGCCACCGGAAAGGGAGAATATAAAAAGGCATTGAAAAAAGTGATGGAAAGGATGGGTCTTTCCTTAAATGAAATCGATTCTGCAACAGGTAAAACAATATAAAAAAGATTTTCTGGCAGCGCCGATATTCCTTATAGGAAGCGGTCTCTTTGAGACAATGATACCGTTAATGACCACGCATATCGTGGATGACGGTATAGAGCAGAATAATATCGGTGAAGTAATGCACTGGGGTTCTTATATGCTGATATTTGCTCTCCTCGCATTAACCCTTGCGCTTGCGGGCTATGTGTTTTCAGCCAGGGCATCAAGCGGACTCGCTGCAAACATAAGGGAAGCGCTGTTTAAGAAGATTCAAGAGTTCTCATTTTCCGATCTGGATAAATACGGGGTTTCAAGCCTTGTTGCAAGGGAAACCACGGATGTCACAAATATCCAGAATGCGGCCCAGACCGTTCTCACACAATTCTTTAAGACACCGGTAGCGGTAGTATATTCCCTTATACTTACCATGCAGCTGAATATGAGGCTAAGCGTGGTACTGATCATCGGTGTACTTATGATCACTGTTCTCCTTTCCTTTATTATCATGAAAAGTATGGTTTTATACCGGGATGTCTACGTGGACTATGACGGACTGAATGACAAGGTGCAGGAGAATGTTACAGGGATCCGGGTGGTCAAATCCTTTGCACGGGAGGAGTCCGAAAGCCGGAAGTTCGATAAAGCCGCGGGTGATGTGAGGGACGGCTTTATAAAGGTGGAAAAGCTCTTAGCATTTAATAACCCTGTAATGATGATGGCTCTCGAATTCTGCTTTATAGGCATTGCCTGGATAGGCGCAAGATACATAAGTATCGGAGAGATGACCACGGGAGACCTTACGGGATTTATAACATATGCCTTTCAGATCATGTCCTATATGGCGATGCTGGTACTTTCCTTTGCGCAGCTATCATCCAGTACGGCATCCGTGCACAGGGTTAAAGAGGTACTGGAGGATAACGCAGGGATCAGGGATCCCGAAAACCCGGTACGCAGTGTTAAAGACGGGTCTGTGGAATTTTCAAATGTCTCTTTCCG
>Ga0247608_10007539_pt1 | contig 11134 bp, 10 predicted proteins | sample 176DNAGHGlowgp2_FD_193490 | JGI IMG/M metagenome (GOLD analysis project Ga0247608, IMG submission 193490) | Sheep rumen microbial communities from Palmerston North, Manawatu-Wanganui, New Zealand - 1766 DNA GHGlow gp2 | ecosystem: Host-associated > Mammals > Digestive system > Stomach > Rumen ... | reverse complement strand
TGATGATCACGTTCTTTACGTCGGTATAATGCTCCTTTCCTACAATCTTGCGGATGTATGGGATATAATCCTTGGTGGTCATGAAGTAGGCCAGGTCGTTTACACGCAACTCGTCCATACCACTCGGGATGATCGTCTCGCCGCCACGTTTGATGGCTACAACGTGATAAGGGTCGTCCGGACCGCAGAGTTCTTTCAAAGGCAGGTTCAGGATCTCAGCTGCCTCACGTAGCTTGATGCCCAACAGAATCAGGGCACCGTCGTGTACGTCCCAACGCTGACGTACCCACGACATCTTCAGTCCGTTGTTGATGTCGGTGGCAGCCAGTACTTCGGGGTAGATGAGTGAGTCAAGTCCCAGGTTCTTGAAAAAGGGCTGCAGACTTGGTGAGAGATATTCGTAGTTGTCGATGCGGGCTACAGTCTTCTTGGCTCCTAAGGCATGCGCCAGAATACAGGCATTGATGTTCGTACTCTCCTCGGGGGTGACGCCCACAAAGAGGTCGGCATGCGGTGTGTCTGCTTCCTTCAGTGCCCTGATGCTGGTGGGCGATGCACAATAGGTCATCACGTCAAACTCGCCGAGGCCGTTGAGGCGCTCTTCGTCGGCATCAATCAGCACACAGTCCTGATGTTCGCGCGACAGCAGTTTCGACAGATGAGTTCCTACGGCACCTGCACCGACGATGACGATTTTCATATTTCCTTGATTGCCTTGATGATACTTTGCTCGTCGATGCCGACAATCTTCTGCAGTTCACAGACTTTGCCGTGTTCTACAAACTTGTCGGGCAATCCGAGGCGGACGACACGAACTTCGTAGCCGTGGTCGTTCATCCATTCCAGGACGGCAGAGCCCAGTCCGCCTTCCTTCGTTCCGTTCTCAATCGTGATAACCTTCTTGAATTTCTTTCCCACCTCATCCAATATCTGTTCGTCGATGGGTTTCAAGAAGCGCATATCATAATGGGCCACGCTGATGGCTTTGCCTTCATCCTTCAATAGTTGGATGGCTCTCGTCACATTGTTGCCTATCGGACCGATGCTTAATACAGCCACGTCACTACCGTCTTTCAGCTTACGGCCAGTGCCCACCTTTACTTCCTCCAGTGGACAACGCCAATCCTGCAGTTCGCCACCACCACGCGGGTAACGGATGACAAAGGGTCCCTTGTTCGGTAATTGGGCTGTGTACATCAGTCGGCGCAGCTCATGCTCGTCAAGCGGCGATGAGATGGTCAGATTCGGAATCGGGCGTAAGGCTGCAAGATCGAAGGCACCATGATGTGTAGGACCGTCTTCTCCAACAAGTCCGGCACGGTCGAAGCAGAATACCACGTTCAGGTTCAGCAACGCCACATCATGGATGATATTATCGAAAGCACGCTGGGCAAAGGCGCTGTAGATATTACAGAAAGGCAGTAGCCCGTCCTTGGCCATACCACCCGAGAAGGTGACAGCATGTCCCTCGGCGATACCTACGTCGAAGGTCCTGTCGGGCATCTCCTTCATCATGATGTTCATCGAACAGCCTGAAGGCATGGCGGGGGTTACACCGACAATCTTTGGATTCTGTTTGGCCAGCTCCAACAGGGTATGGCCGAACACGTCTTGGTATTTCTGTGGCTTTGTGGGGTCATTGTCCACAATACGCTCACCTGTGTCGGGATTAAACTTTCCTGGAGCATGCCATGTGGTCACATCCTTTTCTGCAGGGGCATAGCCATGGCCTTTCTGCGTATGCAGATGCAGCAGCTTCGGTCCCTTCATGTCCTTCATCTGCCGGAGGATGCGCACTAGCTCCTTGACGTTATGCCCGTCAAAGGGGCCGAAGTAGCGGATGTTCATTCCTTCGAAGATGTTCTGCTGATGGGAGATGGCACTCTTTACGGCGTTGGTCAAGCGGATGATCCCCTTCCGGCGGTCATCGTTGAGCATGCCTTTGCTGTGCATCCAACGGGCAGCCTTGAAGCGCAGGGCATTATAGGTCTCGTTGGTACTCAGGTTCAGCAGATATTGTTTCATACCGCCTACCGAGCGGTCGATAGACATGTTGTTGTCGTTGAGGATGATGAGTAGGTCGTTGGGACTCGACGAAACGTTATTCAAGCCTTCGAAGGCTAAGCCGCCACTCAGGGCTCCATCACCAATGACAGCCACCACATGCCGGTTTTCCTTGCCTTCCAACTTGGCGGCCACTGCCATGCCAAGGGCTGCAGAAACGGAGTTGCTGGCATGGCCGCAGGCAAACGTGTCGTACTGGCTCTCCTCTGGTGAGGGGAATGGCTTGATGCCACCAAGTTTGCGGTTGGTGCAGAATTGTTCGCGTCGTCCTGTCAATATCTTGTGGCCATACGCCTGATGGCCCACATCCCATACAATACGGTCTTCGGGTGTGTTATACACATAATGTAGTGCTACGGTAATTTCTGCCACGCCGAGACTCGATGCCAAATGCCCTGGATTGACGGCTACCTCTTCCACGATATCGCGACGCAGCTCATCGCATAGCTGGGGCAACTCGTCGACCGTGAGCTTACGCAGGTCCGCAGGGGTTTGGATCTTGCTTAAGAGTGTAAATTCAGTCTTTTCCACACTAATAATTGTTATTTCGACTGCAAAGATATACAAATTTTATCAATTTACAAAATAAATCAATATTTTTGCATAGCGAAATCTGAATAAGACTTAAAATATGTGTTATGGGCCGTTGGATTTCTTTCTATAAATAATGCTAAAAGGTTTGGTAGTTACATAAAAACTTCATATTTTTGCAGAAAGTTTATAAGACTGCACCTAAAATATGAAATTTATCACCTTGCCGTTTACTGACACCCGTCGCCTCTCTTTTTATCTGGCGATGGAAGAGTTCGTGGCCCGTCGTCTCGACGAGTCCGACGCTTTCTTTATGTGGCAGGTGGAACCTACGGTTATCTTCGGGCGCAATCAGGTGGTGGAAAACGAGGTCAACCTCGACTACTGTCGTGAGCATGGCATCCATGTGGTCCGTCGGAAGAGTGGGGGAGGTTGTGTCTATGCCGATATGGACAATGTCATGCTCTCGTTTATTACCTCTGGCGAGAATGTAGGCTTTGCCTTCAACCGTTTCATAAATATGGTGCTGCTCGTGCTCCGGAAGATGGGTGTCGAGGCTACTGGAACGACTCATAATGATGTGATGATCGGCGACCGTAAGGTGTGCGGTACTGCCTGTTATCATCTTGAGGGACGGAGCATCGTGCATTCCACCCTGCTCTATGATACCAACATGGACCACATGCTCCATGCCATCACCCCCAGTACGGAGAAACTTCAGAAAAAAGGCATCCAGAGTGTACGCCAGCGCATCACATTATTAAAAGACCACACCTCATTGGGTCTTGACGAGGTGAAGGCTCTCATCCGTGATACGCTTTGTGTGGGGGAGCGGCTGCTGACCCTTGATGAGGTGGCTGAGATTGAAAAAATTGAACAACAATATCTGCGTGAAGACTTTATCAAACAAATACAATAATCTATGGCAATTAAACAAGAACTTGAAAAGAAAACCAAACGTACTTGTCTCTATGACAAGCACCTGTCGTTAGGTGCTATGATGGTGGAGTTCGGTGGCTTTGACATGCCCCTGCTGTATCAGAATGCGGGCATCGCCCCTGAACACATCGCCGTTCGTGAACATGTGGGTCTCTTCGACGTGTCCCACATGGGTGAGGTCACCGTAAAAGGCCCCGATGCCGAGCGCTATGTACAACATATCTTTACGAACGATATCGCTGGGGCTCCGGTAGGAAAGATCTATTATGGCATGATGTGCTATGAGAATGGTGGCACAGTAGACGACCTCTTAGTATATAAGATGGGCGAGAACGATTTCTTCCTGGTTATCAACGCAGCCAACATCGACAAAGACTGGGCGTGGATGCAGGAGAAAGCCGAGGGCTTTGACATCGACCTCCAGAACCGTTCCGACTACTATGGTCAGATTGCCATTCAGGGCCCTGAGGCTGAGCATAATGTAGAAACGGTATTGGGATTGCCTTGCAAGGAACTGACGTTCTACACCTGTAAGACCATTGGTGACGTGATTATATCCCGCACGGGCTATACTGGCGAGGACGGCTTTGAGATCTACGGCTCGCATGCCTTCATCAACGAGTGTTGGGACAAACTTATCGCTGCTGGTGTTCAGCCTTGTGGACTGGGATGCCGCGATACACTGCGCTTCGAGGTGGGTCTGCCTCTCTATGGTGATGAACTCTCTGAGGAGATTACCCCTATCATGGCAGGTCTGGGTATGTTCGTGAAACTCGACAAGCCTGAGTTTATCGGTAAGGAAGCCCTCGCCAAGCAGAAAGCTGAAGGTCCGGCAAAGAAACTCGTGGGTATCGAACTCTTCGATAAGGCCATTCCCCGTCATGGTTATACCGTGCTGAACATGGAAGGCGAACCCATTGGTGAGGTAACCACGGGCTATCATACTCTGTCGTCTGATAAGAGTGTGTGTATGGCACTCGTGGATGCTGCCTACGCCAAACTTGACACCGAGGTTCAAATCCAGATCCGTAAGAAGGTCTTCCCAGGAAAGGTGGTCAAGAAACAATTCTATAGCAAGAGTTATAAAAAGTAAAAAAGTAAAAAGGTAAAAAAGTAAAAAGGTAAAAAAGTAAAAAGGTAAAAAATAAACAATAATAAGTATTATGGCAAAAGTAATTGAAGGACTCTACTACTCAGAGTCACACGAATATGTTAGAGTAGAAGGTGATTTTGGTTTCATCGGTATTACAGATTATGCCCAGAACGCTTTGGGTAACGTGGTGTATGTGGATATGCCTGAGGTCGACGATGAGGTGGAAGCCGGTGAGGAGTTTGGCGCCGTAGAGAGTGTCAAGGCTGCCAGCGATTTGTATTCTCCTGTTAGTGGAACTGTTGTCGAAGTCAACGAAGCCCTTGAGGATCAGCCCGAGCTGATCAATGAGGATGCTTTCGAGAACTGGATTATCAAGGTGGAACTCAGCGACAAGTCTGAGCTCGACAACCTGATGGACGCCAAGGCTTACGCTGCTTTCTGCGAAAAATAAAGTTCAATTTTCAATGTTCAATCTTCAATGAACTATAAGTATTTTCCCCATACGGAAGACGACCTGCGCACGATGATGGAAAAGGCGGGGGTGAAAGACCTCGACGGCCTCTATTCCCAGATTCCTGAGAGCATCCGTTTCCGAGGAGACTATAAGATTCCCTCGGAGATGAGTGAGATGGAGGTGCGCCAACTGTTTGAGAAATTGGGTTCGCAGAATCAGCAACTAACCTGTTTCGCTGGCTATGGCGTATACGATCATTACACGCCGTCTGTGATTCCCAGTCTGCTGCAGCGTTCCGAGTTTCTGACCTCCTACACTCCGTATCAGGCAGAGATCTCGCAAGGTACCCTGCACTATATCTTTGAGTATCAGTCCATGATGACAGAACTCACAGGTATGGAAGTCTCCAACGCATCCATGTACGATGGTACAACTGCTACTGCCGAGGCTATGATGATGGCTGTGGCTGCTGGTAAAAAAGTTAACAAAGTGCTAGTGTCAGAGACCTTGAATGGTGATACCCGGAAGGTGCTCAATACCTATGCCTTACATCAGGGTATTGAACTGGAGACAATCAGCGAGAAGGATGGCGTAACTGATGTTGAAGCCCTTAAGGCAAAACTGGCTGCTGGAGGCGTGGCTGGCGTTATCGTGCAACAGCCTAACGCCTGTGGTATCGTTGAGGACTTTACTGGTTTTGCTGATGCTTGTCATGATAACAAGGCTCTTTTGATTATTAATAGCGTTGCAGCCGATCTTGCTGTGCTGAAGACTCCGGGAGAGTGGGGCGCTGATATTGCAGTGGGCGATGGTCAGAGTCTGGGTATCCCGATGCAGTTTGGCGGTCCTTATGTGGGCTATATGTGTTGCACAGAGAAACTCATCCGTAAGATGCCTGGTCGTATCGTGGGTATGACTAAAGATAATCGGAATCAGCGAGCCTTTGTGCTAACCCTTCAGGCTCGTGAACAGCATATCCGTCGCCAGAAAGCCACGTCGAATATCTGCTCCAACCAGTCGTTGATGGCTCTCTTTGTGACCATATACATGTCGTTGATGGGCAAACAAGGACTGAAGGAAGCAGCACAACTTTCTTACGCAGGTGCTCACTATCTCTGTGATAAACTCTTGGCAACAGGAAAGTTCCATTTGGTTTACGACAAGCCATTCTTCAATGAATTCCTTGTTCGCTATGATGGAGATATTGACAAACTGTTCTCGTCCTATCTGATGAATGGCATTCTCCCGGGTGTTAAGATGAACGATGGTAGTCTGCTTGTTGCTGTTACAGAAAAGCGTACAAAGGAAGAAATCGACCGTTTCGTCGAAGCACTTCCGTTGGCAGATGGTCTACATTAACTCTCAAAAACAGAAAAAATATGAATAGTAAGTTATATGGATCATTGATATTTGAACTCTCCCATGAGGGCCGCAAAGGTTATAGTCTGCCCAAAAACAATTTTGGAGATTACGAGATACCTGCTTCTATGAAACGTGCAGAGGATGCTCAATTGCCCGAGTGCGACGAGTTGACGGTAGTGCGCCACTATACCAATCTCTCTAATAATAACTTCGGCGTGGATACAGGATTCTATCCTCTGGGCTCGTGTACAATGAAGTACAATCCTAAGATCAATGAGGAGATGGCTGCTCTGCCCCAGTTCCAAAACCTACATCCAAAACAACCGGCTGCCACCGTGAAGGGCGCGTCGGCTTTGGTGACATTGTTGGAGAAATCACTCTGTGAACTCACGGGCTTGGCGCACTTCACCTTCAAGCCTTACGCTGGAGCCCATGGTGAACTAACTGGTCTGATGACCATTGACAACTACCACCGTTCCCGTGGCGATATGGCTCGTAAAAAGGTGATTGTGCCCGATTCAGCCCATGGCACCAATCCTGCTTCTGCTGCTGTCTGTGGCTTGGAGATCATCGAGGTGAAGTCACTGGCCGATGGTACGGTCGATTTCGAGGACCTCCAGCGCATTGTCGCTGAACAGGGTGCTGAGATTGCCGCCATGATGATGACCAATCCCAATACGCTGGGCCTTTTCGAGACCCGTATTCCTGAGATAGCCCAGTTGATTCACGACTGTGGCGGTCTGATGTATTACGATGGTGCCAACCTGAATCCCATGTTAGGCGCTTGTCGCCCTGGCGATATGGGCTTCGACGTGATGCACATCAACCTTCACAAGACCTTCTCTACACCTCATGGTGGAGGTGGTCCTGGCAGTGGCCCTGTTGGTGTTCGTGAGGGCTTGCAAGAGTTCTTCCCCTGCGTATCGCCTTATCAGGGCAACTACGCTGTGATGATGCGTGCTTATGCTTATATCCTTTCGTTGGGTCGTGAGCATATTAAAGAGGTAGGTCCCTTGGCTGTACTCAATGCCAACTACATCAAGGAGTCGTTGAAGGATGTCTACGAACTTCCCATCGACACCATCTGTTGTCACGAGTTCGTGTTCGATGGCTTGAAGGATAAATCCACGGGTGTTACGACGATGGATGTGGCCAAGCGTCTGCTTGATTACGGTTATCACGCCCCCACCATCTACTTCCCCCTGCTGTTCCACGAGAGCCTGATGGTGGAGCCTACGGAGAATGAGAGTAAGGAGACGCTCGATGGTTTTATCAATGTGATGCGCCAGATTGCTGAGGAGGCTAAGACTGATCCTGATCTGGTAAAGTCTGCACCACACAATACGCCTATCGGACGTGTCGACGATGTCCTTGCTGCCAAGCATCCTGTGGTCACCTATCGTCAACTTATGTCAGAAACATAATGTTCAATCTTCAATCTTCAATGTTCAATGACTAAAGCTGATCTAATTATCATCGGCGCGGGGCCTGGTGGCTACCGCGCCGCTGAATATGCCGCCAAACAAGGCCTTAAGGTCGTTATCTTCGAGGGCGCTGAGGTGGGCGGCACCTGTCTCAATGTGGGCTGCATCCCTACCAAGACCTACGTCCACTCCGCCACGTTTGCTGAGGCTCGTGAGCGTATGGCTCAGGTAGTACCCCAGTTGCGTCAGGGCGTTGAGGGCATTCTCTCACATCCCAACATCACGTTGGTACGTGAGAAGGCTGCTTTCGTTGATGCTCATACGGTTAATGACCATACCGCTGATAACATCATCATCGCCACAGGTTCAGAAACCAAATGGCTTCCTATTGAAGGCGCTAACGACCCTCAAGTGGTTGATTCCACAGGCCTTCTGAATCTCGAAACCCTGCCCAAGCGCCTCTGCATCATTGGTGCAGGTGTTATCGGTATGGAGTTCGCCTCTGTGTTCAACCGTTTTGGTTCAGAGGTTACGGTGATAGAGTTCCTCAAGGAGTGTCTGCCGGCGCTCGATAGTGACATCGCCAAACGCCTCCGCAAGCAGATGGAGAAGGAAGGCATTTCCTTCAATATGCAATGTGGTGTGAAGCAGATAGCTGATGGTGAGGTGTTCTTTGAAAATAAGAAAGGTCAAACAGAGTGTGTTGAAGCCGATGTCGTTCTGATGGCCACAGGTCGGAAACCGCGTGTTCAGGCAGATTTCGCTAAGGCTGGCATCGACTACGATGAGCGTCAGGGTGTCAAGGTCAACGAACACTTTGAAACCAACGTCAAGGGCATTTATGCTATTGGCGATTGCAATGCCCGTCAGATGCTCGCTCATGCTGCCGAGATGCAAGCTGTTCATGTTGTCAATCAGATTTTGGGTAAGACCGATGGTATCCGTTTCGACATCATGCCCGCTGCCATCTTTACCTCTCCCGAGGCCGCTTGTGTCGGTCCTACAGAAGACCAACTCAAGGCTCAAGGCATTGCTTACGAGTGCCGTAAGTCTTTCTGGCGCGCCAACGGCAAGGCTCTTGCTATGGGTGAGACAGAAGGAATGCTGAAGTTATTCGTGAACCCGGTTGGCGAAATCTTAGGTTGTCATGCCTATGGTGCTCATAGTGCTGATATCATTCAGGAAGTTAGCGTACTGATGTGTAAGCACACTACGCTTAGTGAACTCGCCGATATGGTGCACATCCATCCTACGCTCTCCGAGATCCTCAAATCAGCAGCAGAATAACTAAAATATAGAAAAATATGCAAGAGTTTAGGCAGTATTTATCGGAAACGGTGAAAACGTTAGAGTGGCAGAATGCTGAGAAATGTAAAGCAGCTGCTAAAGACATCATGGACCACTTCTCCGAGACATCGGGCAATATGTCACGTTCTATCCTGATGAATGGTATCTATCAGGGCTTGTATGCAGGCTTTGATGCAGTTTCCGACACTTTACAAGAGAAGGGGATCGATGGCATCAATTTGTGGCAAGCATTGCAAGATGATGTTGTCGAAAGATACAGTGATAAGCAGATTGTGATGCAGTTGGCCACTCTTACTGTTCTTGCCCAGGAGGCTCGAAACAATAATGATGTGGCTTTCAGGAAATATAAGGAAGCCAATGTCGTAGATGAGACCTTGATCACCAGTGTGGTGGATTGTCTTGCCAAGATGCGCCCATGGGCATCAGGCGCTCCATTGGATCATTTTAATGTTGATCCTGATTTGGGTGGTTTCTGTAAGAAGATCGCTGCAGGAATGCTTGCCAACACCTTCCGTCAGCTCAATCTCGAGATGTATCATAAGGATGAGTTCCACGTCATCTTTATAGGCTTATTTAGAGACTTTACCAAATCACCTGCCATCACCCAAGAATTTGGTGAAGATCTTATTGAATGTGCCAAGCAATTGATAAGCCAATTAGACGATAAATCCCCCTATACGAAATTGTATCAGGATTATTGCACCTCCCTCAACAAATAAGGAGCATAAATTGTTTCATAAAAAAACGCTGTAGAAATCAATCTACAGCGTTTTTATAATCTTTTCCACTTCCTTGGGGAAGTAATCCATTTCCAGTTGGTGCTCCTTTTCTGCGATATCGTCTACCGAATCCTCGGGTGATAGTGCCACTTTGTATTGTGCAATAATCTCACCTGCATCGCAGACGGGAGTGACCCAGTGGATAGTCATACCCGTCTCCGTTTCTCCGGCAGCCTTTACTGCCTCATGCACATGATGGCCCCACATACCTTTGCCGCCATATTTGGGCAGAAGGGCAGGGTGGATGTTGATAATGCGGTGGGGATAAGCCTCAATCAGGAAATTTGGAATCAATGGTAGCCATCCTGCCAGGACGATGAAGCCGATATCATACTTCTTAAGCAGTGGCAGCATCACGTCAGGATTGTGAAGGTCTGCCTTGGGGGTTATGGCTGTCGGTACGCCTAAACGCTCAGCACGCACCAGTGCGTAAGCGTCAGCCTTGTTACTCACGACAAGAGCCGTATTCACTGTTTCTGAATCTGCGAAATACTTAATCAGGTTTTCGCAATTCGTCCCGCTTCCCGATACAAAAATGGCTATATTCATCTTCCCTGTATTCCCTATTTTTTTCTTCTATCGTTCTGGATCTTGATGACGAAGATGATGACACTGCAGGTGAAGGTAATGACGTTGGTAATCAACATGAAGATGCCTTCGCGTCCGAGCATCCAACCCTGGCATATGAAAGCTAAACTGCCAATGGACAGCATGATAAAGGCAGGCATGGAGATGCCTTCGGTATTGCGTGTACGAATGGTTTGAATGGCCTGAGGCAGATAGCCGAAGATAAGACCAATACTGGCAATCCACCCGAAGATGTCAAATAATACCTGTTGTTCCATAATACGATATTCTTAGAGAAGTCCTAAATGTGGGCGCAAAAGTAAGAAAAAAAAACGAAAAACTACCATAATTCGAAAAAATGTTTATCATTCGTGCCTAAATGGCAAAAAAAATCCCCCTCGCCATTGGAGGAGGATCTTTTTTATTTCCAAGGATTGTCGTAACCGACGGGGCCGTTCTCGAGCTTCTGACATACGATCTCAATCTCCTCGTAGTGCTGCTCACCGTCTTCCCACTTCTCGACGTTGAATCTTGAATTCGATGGCAAAGTTACGACGGAAAATGGCTGATTCCAAGTTTTTTCTTCAAATTCTCTTGTGAAGCATGCGACCCA
>Ga0247608_10007538_pt1 | contig 11135 bp, 14 predicted proteins | sample 176DNAGHGlowgp2_FD_193490 | JGI IMG/M metagenome (GOLD analysis project Ga0247608, IMG submission 193490) | Sheep rumen microbial communities from Palmerston North, Manawatu-Wanganui, New Zealand - 1766 DNA GHGlow gp2 | ecosystem: Host-associated > Mammals > Digestive system > Stomach > Rumen ... | reverse complement strand
ATAGTGACAGAAACAGCTGAATTCACTTTTAGCGAATTAGTAAAACCCTTTAAGAACTCTGTGAAACCAAGAATAACAGAAGTGACCGGACTTACAAAAGAAGATGTGGCAGATGCGAGACAGATGTGGGAAGTAACTCCTGATTTTATGAATTTTGTAGGAGATAATGTTCTGGTTGGCTTCAATAATATTCGATTTGATGGGAAGTTTTTGGCACGCGCTGGAAGATACAGCCATATCGTTATTGATAATCCTCAATTTGACGTGTGGCGTATGGCATTAGGCATGAAAGAACAGCTTGGATTGGATAAAAAGGCGGATCTTGCTTCAGTCTCAGAGAAATTGGGAATAGAGAATCCGCAAGCACATAGAGCATTAGCGGATGCCATAACGACTGCGAGAGTATTTTTAAAGCTAAAAGATATAGGAGCTTCAGCTGAAGAGTCCAGTGTAGATGATATCTTAAGTGATATTGATGAATGGTAATAATCAAGCAGGGAATAAATGAAATGTTTTTTTACATTAGCTTTCGAAGACGAGAGTTTAAGCTTATGAATGAAGAAGGAGAGATACATAATGAGTCAGTATAATTCAAGATTGTTTGTTATGGTAAAAAAAGCATCAGTTTGGAAAAAACTTGAAGAGATTCCTTTTGAAAAATATGGTCTTGGTGCTCATGCGTATGAAGTATTTAATACAAAAAAGAAATCTGTTGAGTTGGACGAATTCTCATGTGATGATGATCGATTGCTAGGTTTGGTCAAAGAAATAGCAAAAAATATAAAAAATGATGGCTTAGTTATTGCCGATACAATGGATTATAATGTTGATCCATGCGTGTTTGGAGCATATTGTTTTGGAGGAAGAGTACATTCTTGTGTTTGTGAAGGAGATGATGATGGAAATCTTCAAAGCGAGGTGGAGATTAATGATATTCAAAAATGGATTGAACTAAGTGGTTGTGATATTTCAAAAAAAGAAGTATCCAATTTAAAACAGTATTCAATAAAAGCAAAAGAACATAAGCCAGAAAAAGAGGAATCGTTTGAAACAAAAATTATTGTTACAGATACTGAAAAGGGAAATATACAAAATACTCTAAAGCGTGTCCCTTGGTTGAACTCTGAAAAATCTCTATATGACATTATAACTGGTCCTGATTGCAATTTGTTTTATGGAGATGTTTATCAAAACATCTTTTCTGCATCGCTTGTGGTTCCTGAGATGACTGAGAATGATATTAAGGAATATGTTGAAAAGGTCAAAAGAATTACGGGTGCAAGGGTCTATCTTTGCATTTGGAAGGGTAAAAGTACAATAGTAAATGTTTGGAAATGCAGTAATGATTTAATTGAGGAAATAGAGGTGGATGAGAAAGAAAAGCTGATTGAGATGGAGGTACATATACCAGGATATTTACCTGTGGGCATTGATGACTTTATTGATGTGAATAAGTACATTGAATTGTAAACATATGAAAGAACTGAGTGTCTGTTTAATATAGAGGTTGCTGAGTATCTCAAAAATCATGTTATATGAGCTTCTTGATGATTTGGATAATTGGTGATTTTTACAATTTATGTCGAATAGACAGATTTAGTCTATCTGAATTGGGCATAATTGTTCTTGTAGAGAATATTTTTTAAAGTAGAAAGATAACTAATTTTGAATAAAATGATAATCTGCTAATGGAAGGAAAATATCAATATGGTGAATGAAGTGTTAGAAGGCGTAAATACATCGAAAATGTCACTTGATGAGCTGAGGACATTTGTTAAAGAAGTGTTATGGCCGGAAATGGAAAAACAATGGGAAGAAAGTGAGTTTGAGGTGTGTAAAGACAATGAGGGGAATATTATATATGCGCCATACAGCGAACATTATTTTGGTTTATCAAGCGATAAAGCAGTAAAAATGTCTATTAGCCCAGAAGTATTAAAATATAAAAATCTTCAAAATGTGGTTATTATTGATGACCATGAGTTGTGTGAAAAAGAGACTATGGATTGGTATGACGACTCTGATTATGAAAATGGAACGGATGCTTTTGTGAAAACGGAAGAGATGTCTCTAGATGAAATAAAAACATATTTTTCGAATATAAAAGATAAAATGGAAGACAAATATGGGGATAGTTGGAGGTTTTTTGTGACAGATGATATGTGCATATTTGCACGTGAGATATGTTCTGAATGTGGAGGAATTAAGGGTGCCGGTTCGGATATGGAGTGTGCCCATGAAATAAGTAAGGAAATTCTTGAAAATTATAATACAGTGGGAGAACTTGCGGAAGCGTTGGGAATAGAACTGAGTATTGCAACAAATAGCCTTGATTGTGAATGTAATGATTTCTTCTGTGAAAACTGTGAGGATAAGTATTCCTTTGAAGAAATGTATAAAGAAATAGACGTAGATGGAGAAATTTTAAGGTTTTGTTCGGAAGAATGTTATAAAGAATGGAAAGAATCTAATGACTACCTAAATAAAGATGATGAAACAGATGAAGAATAGAACAGCGAGGAAGCATAGGCAATGAAGGAATAATCACTGTACTGGAGATGAATGGCACAGTGTCAAGAATTACATAACCATCTATGGATTCCTTGGAAAGAAATATAATCAATAGCAGAAGATGGTGGAATAATGGATAAAAAAGTCGAGAGGATAATCAATCTCTACAATCGTTTAAATGAAGGAGAAATGCTGGTTAAAGCAGATGAAGCTGCTCGTTTTGATGTAAATGAGAGATCTATACAGAGAGATTTAGATGACATTAGAGCATACTTCGCTAATGATCCTGAGTCAAACAGAGAATTGATTTATGATCGTTCAAAACGTGGCTATATTCTGGTTCAGAACCAGAAAAAGAGTCTAACAAATAGCGAAATTTTGACAGTATGCAAGATTCTTCTAGAAAGCCGTTCTCTAACAAAAGAAGAGATGTATCCGATTATAGACAAACTGCTCCAGTGCTGTGTTCCTTATAAGAACTATAAGCAGGTATTTGATCTGATAAGTAATGAAAAGTTTCATTATCTCGAACCGCATCATGGCAAGAAGTTCGTTGATGATATGTGGGATATAAGCAGTGCAGTGTATGAGCATAGACTGATGAGAATACGTTATCAGAAACTAAAAGAACCGGATAAGGTCATGAGAATGATTCAACCGGTAGGAATCATGTTTTCAGAGTACTATTTTTACTTGTGCGCATACATATCTGTGAGCGAAGAAACTCCTGATGTACCTAAGCGGCCATTTCCGACAATTTATCGTATTGATAGAATAGCGGAATATGAGATATTGGATGAGCATTTTCATGTACCATATGCAGAACGGTTTGAAGAAGGAGAGTTTAGAAAGAGAATACAGTTCATGTTCGGAGGAGAACTTAGAAAAATTCAGTTTTTATATAAGGGCTTGAGCATTGAAGCTGTGTTGGACAGATTTCCGACAGCAGAAGTCATCAGCCACGATGAAAGTGGCTGGATGATAAAAGCAGAAGTATATGGAGATGGTGTAGATATATGGCTTAGGGGACAAGGCGATTTGATAGAAGTAGTCGACGGAGGAAAAAATGATGTTTGAGGGATCGTTATCAATTGATGTTGAAAGACTGAGAGAAGATATGCGAGAGGACTGTCTGGGGGCATATTTTGGAGGCGGTTTTGGAGCAGCACTAATAGAGTCATTTGATGTGGAGAAGGCAAGCCCTGAGGATTTGGTTAAGATGGCACAAAATAAAGGGATTGATTTGCAGAAATACAAGACAAGTAAATTTTAAAATATAGCACAGATATTATCTTAGGAGGTTACTATGGGTCAGTTTAATTCAAGGTTATTTGTGATGGTACCTCAATAAGGAGACAATTAGTGAATGACAATTTAAAGGAACCTAAAAAGCAGAAGGCATAGTACTATTAATTATTCGTATGATGAAGGAGACTTTTATAATGAGGAAGCAACATTTTTACATTTCTAAAGACCATAGATTTTTTTATTCTTCGGAAATTCGAGATATGTATAATGATGCGTTGAACGCTGGGGACGAACCGTTAAAAAGTATCAAAGCTGAGAAAGGTATTTTATTAAATAATACTTCTCTTTATATATTTAGGAAAAATGATGAAGTGGTTGACTGCGAAGATGGAGAATTACACGTATATGAAACTGGCCCACTTTGGAATGGGACGTCATATGTAAAATGTTTTTGTGATATCGATTTGGCTAAAGACTATCAGTTTCAATCACAGAGTATTTGTGATAAGTATGTTGATTATTTAAACGGATTACTTCCGCAGCTAACTCTAGGAGCTTATTTTGGCGGTGGCCATGGTGCGGCTCTTGCAGAGATTCCTGACTGGGAAAGAGCGACAGAAGAGGAAGTGGTGCAAATAGCTAATAATCTTGGGATTAATGATTCAAAATATAAACAATGATTTGAATGAGGATGTTTTATGGCAGAGAGATTGATAAAGCAAGCTGCTAATAATACTGAGAGGCAGGAAACTTACAAGTATCAGTTGGGGAGATACAGAAAGGCTTTAAAAGAAGAGTTTTATTTTGAAGCAATGATAATTGTATATTCGATGTTGGAGGACAGGCTTAAGGCATTTCTTTACTATGTTGGAGCGTTTAATAATAGAAATACACTGAAGGTTTCAAATAAAACAAAAACAGAGTTAAAAATGCTTCTTTATATGGAGTGCGGAGAGAAATCAAAATTTTCGTTGACGAATATTTCCGGAAAGATTAATTTGGTGAAAGCGATTATCAACTGGGCAGAGTGTTCAAATGAACCTCTTGATTCTGCCTATCTTAGTTGTTTGAAACTTATGGTTGAAGGTGTGGACATTGGAGCAATACGTGAATGCCTTGAGAACTTGGAATCATGGCTAGGATATAGAAATGAAGTAATGCATGCGGCTATGAATAAAAACTTAGATGCCCTATATAATGGTCTTGATGAAAAAGTTGAATTAGGCATGGCTTTTGCACGGGAGCTTGATTCCTACGTTAAACTTTTGAAAAAGGATAATAGTGTGCGAAAAATGCTAAAGATGGGCAATGGATAATAGTAAAGGCGATTTGTAAGAAAATGAATTACATAATGTAAGTGAAGCAAAGAGCATAGAGGATAGTTCTTCTATATCTATGCATATAATTTTAGCTATCTGTATGGATTGCTATCGCAAATAGATCAATTTACTTTAACTGGCAGGCAACAGCGGCCTTATAATCTTTTCGGAACTCAGTTAGGGTATTTTTGTTTATTTCCATGGTTATCTTCAATTAAATAACTTGATTTGTCAGTCATTATATTCTACTTCAAAATCTTTAAAAAAAGCCTCGGTTCCGATTTCAGAAAAGAAACCTACAGATCCGTGTGCATCTTTACCGTGCTTCATGAACTGAACCTCAAGTACAGGCTCTTTTTCTTCATTCAGATAAAACTGGGCTTTTTCATCATGAATAATGGCTGTCAGCTGTACCCACTCATTTAATCCATTATGAATCGGCGCTTCATAATCTGTGATTCCAAATTCTCTAAAATAAGCAAAGGTATATCCTGGATAAGAAAAGTACTGACAGCCATGTGCCTTGCGCACAGGATCTTCTGTCGTCCCATTAGTCGGGCGGATATAAAAAGATTCGAACTCACTATTATCCTGATTTACTCTGAAAACGATTCCAATGAATCCTCTGGCGAAATCCGGCGCGTCCGGAAGAAGCCGGCTCAACATTTTTACTCTGATGATACCATTATGGAAATCGATATTTCTCAGCTTAACAAAGGTATTCTCATCGAACTGCATGATTTTTTCCTTCTTAGTGACCCTGAAAACCATTTGCCCATCTAGATTTTCCTGTGTAACCGTTGTATGTACCGGAATCAATTCTTCTAAATCTTCGTATCTTGCCTTCATTGATGTGCCCTCACGTCTATTACTCGTAAAATGTCTATAATCCTTCAAATATCGATTCTTAATACTAAAATTCTAACTGTTTCAACCAAAAAAATGAAGTCCACCAATGTGAGTTTCATTGTGTAACCTTATTTATCTGTGATAATAACTGTATACTACTGTATCATGTGATACTGCATAATGTACTAACCTGAATGATGAATAAGTTGATTTTTTTGCCTCGGGGATATACAATGTATATACAAAGAGGAGGTATTGCTTATGCAGGTTAAGGTTAAAGCATGGGGAAATAGTCAGGGAATTAGAATACCCAAAGAAGTGCTTCAGGAGGCAGCTGTTTCGGTTGATGATGTTCTCGATGTCAAGGTATCTAATGGCATGATAATGCTTGTTAAACCATTTAGACATAGAACACTGGAAGAACGTGCTGCAGAATTTGGTGGGCAGCTCCATTTAGACGGCGAATTTGGCTGGGATGAACCGGTAGGAAGAGAGATTTGGGAATGAAGGAAGAATTGCATCAGGGGGATATTCTTAAGATTGAACATATAGGGAAACCGGTTCTTGTTGTAAGTAAGGATTTTTTTAATCAGACTCATGAAATAATTGGCTGTCCTATTTTTGAAAAAGGAGAAGCTGGGCCTTTACATATTCATATCAAAACTGAAGACGTAGAAGGTTATGTGCAATGTGAAAAAATGGCACTCCTTGATTTGAATATCAGGGGTTATTCAACGATTGATAGGATACATTATCCTGACATTATAAATATCACAGACGCTATCCAAGGAATCTTTGACTACATCTGAAAATGTATTATTCGGATACGGTTCCCATTATGTGTTCTCAGATTTTTGTGTATGATACCCAAATCGGAACAACCGAAAAGGTAATCAAAACCAATAAGTATTCGATACATGATGTGGCTTGGGAAAAATAAAAAAATAGTTAAGGTAATAAAGGCGCCAATTATCATCAATCATAGAAGATAATTGGCTTTTTCTTGTAAGCGATTTTCTCTGAATGTATAATGGTTCGGGGGAACTAATTGCAGTTAATAGCTGCATATTTTAGGAGGAATTACGGTATGCCATATAAGACTAAGGTGGAATATTCATTTGAGGAAGCGAAAAAAGCGTTCTGGGCTACATATCTATATAAAAACAAAGCCGGGATTACAGCGGCAATTGTTGCTTTAATAGTTTTTGCAGCATTTATTGTGAACGGAGTATGGACAGGGAATTATGAAAATGTTTTTGTTTTCTCAATAGTGCTGGTACTTTACCCGATTATTATATATATTCTTGCAACAAAACGAATAAGGAAAAATTACGAGAGTTATAAAATGTTGCATGGGACCACTTTTTCATATACTTTTTTTGAAGACGCCATGGTATCTGATGGGCCAAAGGGAACATCTAAGATCGCATATAAGGATCTGTACAAAATCACTGAAACAAAAACCAATTTCTATATATTTGTAAGTAGTATCCAGGCTTTTTCTATCATTAAGTCAGGGTGTTCAGAGGAGTTGATTTCCTTCATACAGAAGCTTAAGACAGAAGTAAACGGCAGAATTAGGACTGCGGAAACTGGGGTTAATGATACAGATTATGAACAGCTATACAGATCTGTGGAGTCAAACACAGACATCTTGTATAATGCCAAAGTTGAATGGGAACTCGATGAACTCAAGGATTTCAACTGGCTTCTCATTAAAAATATTCATAAACCAATTATTGTTGTGCTGGTGATTGTCGAGATAATGTTTCTTGCAGGCTTTGTAATATCATTTCCTGCCCATTCCTTAAGGCATGCTATAGAGAGTATTCTTCTGGCTATTGTAGTGCCGGTGTTGTTTTATTCTCTATTCAATTATAGATGCAGGAAGAATTTTGATAGCAACAAGCTTCTTAGAAACTTTGTGGCTATTATCACATTTGACAGCGAAAAACTCGAACAGATCAGTAACGTGGGAAGCATAAAGGCATCTTACGATGAGATATACAGGATATTTGAAACCGATAAGAATTTCTATATCCTAATAAGTGATAATCTTGCCATTAATGTTAGAAAAGCGAATTGTTCGGATGGATTAATAACCTTCTTGCAGGATTTAAAGCAGAAGGTAGCGTAAAGCATACGCATAAGGGGATTAAAATGTCGTAAACTTGCAGTCGGAAAGAATACTATTCCGCGGGGTTACAATACAATGGTTTCTATCATGCATGAGGAAAGAGCACAATAATGATAGAAAAAGATTGGCGCATGATTTAGGATCATGTGACTTTTATAGAGGGAAAATTTAGGAGGAAATATGCATTTAATTAGTATTAGTGATGAGAATGGATGGACAAGGTCTAAGTGGGAGCTGACCTATAGAGTTGGCTGGGAGCAGCTTGTTAAGAGCGTAGCATTTGCATCAGATTTCTATGAACAGTTCGAGGTGCTTGTTGATGATAAGCCCCTTGCAGATGCCACAAAGGAAAGTATTATAGCAGCACCGGAAGCAGGATCTATATGCTTTAGAGGAATTTCTAAGATACTTAAGGTGCCGGTAATGATCACGTTCTATAACCAGAGCAGCACAGTTATCGTAACTGTAGCCCAGGCAACAGACGAATTCAAGACAGTAGCTTATGTGAACTTCAACCACTCCATGTGTCAGTACATGGACAGCATAGAACTTGCTATGCACAGATGATAGTGGATTTACGTACTGGCTTTTTGATCTTGGGCGTATACGTGGAAAATAGCTCTTAAGGTTCCACTTTATTATCGTATGATTGATAACTGCAAACGCTATACCGAATATTTAGGCTGATACACAAGAAATTATTTGAAAGGTCTCCCGTCTCGAAAAAATAATAGCTAAATTAGATAATCCTTCTACAGGCACCGATTTGATAGTTAAACAGAATAGTGACACAGCTACCCCAGAAAGCTATGAGAAATTTATAAACTATCTGAAGGAGAATATGTCATAACATGGAAAAAGAAGAGAAAAATTCAGCACTTAAGCTTGTGGCCGGTATGCTGTGGGTTGTAGTGATACTTCAGGCTATCCGCGTTATCACCATACTGGTAAATGCATATCATAACGGCACACTAAGAGGCTTTAATGATCCGGTAGAGGTCTGTGGAAAAGAGGCAGTGGATATTTTGGAAAAATGAAATACGGTAGTTTGTGTTTACTGGGAGTTTTATACGATATTGAAAACTGATTGAGGGATTGCTAATGAAGAAGGTTCTTATCCTTGGCGGAAATGGTCTTGTAGGTAGTGAAATAGTAAAGGGTTTAAATGGTGAATATGAAGTTGTTTCTACGGCTGGACACCATGAAATAGAGGGTGGGTATACTCTTTTGGCTGGAGAAGACGATAAATTGATGAGGATTCTTGTTAAAGAGAAACCGGATGTAATAGTTTCATCTATTGTGGGGGCATTCGATACTCTTTTGAGTTTTCACAGAGTTTTGGGAAATTGGTGCAGCCAATATGGAAAGCGGCTGATTTATATTTCTACAACTAATGTTTTCGATGGAGATTTATCTGCTCCGGTAGATGAAAATACAACTCCTGTGCCAGAGTCCGATTATGGAAAACATAAGCTGGAGTGTGAAAACATGTTAGTAGATGTGCTAGGTAATAATTTGGCAATAATGCGGCTTAACTCCGTATGGACACCAGGATGTAAAAGAGTTGTGAGATTAATGCAATCATCTGAAAATGGAATAGAGATAGAAACATTCCCAGGAGATATGATTACTGTTACTCTTGGAACGCAAATTGGAGAATATGCGAAGTATATCATTGATGGTAATCTTTCAGGAGTATTCCATGTGGGTTCAGAAGATATGGTGGATTATCATCAATTTGAATTGATGGTTTGTGACAGACTGCATATTAGGACTCCATTATTTAAAGTTATAGAGGTTGAACGGACAGCCTATCAGGCGTTCCTTCCGACAATAAGAGATATTCCTCAAAGTATGAGAAGAACAGTAGATGATGTATTGGACGCATTAAGTCTATGAGATAAGCATGGGATGGGCATCCGCTGAGATTTAAGGCTTTATTTGAAGTGGCTGATAATTACTATCATGCAGGAGATTACAGATCGGCAATACAGGGATATCAAAAATTCCTGGATTATTGTTCGAGTCAGCTTGATACTACTGAAGAACGTGGCTGGATTGATGCATACACAAAGTTATCACGTAGCCGATTGACGACAATAGGGGCATGAATCACGTCTAACTATAATGAAAATTACTTGTGTATTTTTGATATTGCAACATATGTTTGGAGATGTTAGTATTTAGTTACATCGAAGAGATGTATTGGTTTCCTTACCAAGCGAAATGGGAACTTTATCAGATGGGAGCCCTACCATATAAAACAAATGGGAACTTTATTAAGACGGGAGCCCTACCGGCGAAAAGGAATTTTACGAGCTGCGTCATGCGACGTAGCTCGTTATTTGTTATTAAGGAGCATGATTACTTGAAGAAACTGAACTTTTACTACATTGACTTAAAATATATCAGGGATTTGTCCAATGCGGATGATAAATATAAGAGAATCGATTTTATAGGATAAAAGCACCAAGTCTAATTATTAGTGATAATAGAAAGGGAGATATATGTTTTAAAATGAAAAAGAAATATGTAATACTTGCATTTGCCTTATGCGTAGTCCTTTCAGGATGCGGTGAGAAGAATGAGATATCTTCAAAGGGAGAAAGCATGAATGTGACTACTGATACAGCATCAGATGAAGGCGCATCAGTACAAGATGGCAATACTAATGCCTCTAGTGATAATAGCTCGCAGGAAGAAAGTACGGACAATAAGTCAGATGCCCAGATAGAAAGTACGGCACCTGCAGGAGATACCGCATCTTCTGACACTACTGCCATAACTCAGGATATGGCATATCAAGGCGTTGACAATTACTGCCATCAGGAATATGACTGGAGCATTGCTGAGGATAATCCTGATATCATGTACGTTTATTTGGGAGAAGAGACAGATACCGAGTATCTTGTAATATTCAGAAGCTATACTGGATCATTTGTATATTTTTACGTCAATAAGTCAACAGGACTTACAAGGATGGTAGATGTAGTACCTCTTATGGATCTGGAGGAAGAGTCGGGAACTATCAATATATACGATTATCTTTGATAATATATCAGTGTATGAAA
>Ga0247608_10007537_pt1 | contig 11136 bp, 7 predicted proteins | sample 176DNAGHGlowgp2_FD_193490 | JGI IMG/M metagenome (GOLD analysis project Ga0247608, IMG submission 193490) | Sheep rumen microbial communities from Palmerston North, Manawatu-Wanganui, New Zealand - 1766 DNA GHGlow gp2 | ecosystem: Host-associated > Mammals > Digestive system > Stomach > Rumen ... | reverse complement strand
GCCATGACAAATAGGTATCTCTACATCACCCTTCTGGCCATCTTAGGCTTCACGCCCGAGAGTGTGGCACAAGACATGCAGCTGAAGACCACCCCTCGGCTGGTGGTAAGCATTGCCATAGACCAGCTACGCACCGACTATCTCGAAGCTTTCGCTCCACTCTATGGCGAGGGCGGCCTGAAGCGGCTCCTCACAGAGGGCATGGTGTTCACCAACGTGTCCTATCCGTTCACGCCCGTCGACCGTGCCTCGGCCATTGCCGCCATCGCCACCGGCACGACGCCCTACTACAACAGCATCGTGGGCAGCCGATGGCTGAACCGCGAGACGCTACGCCCCGTGGGCTGCGTCGACGATGCCAAATTCACCGGCATGCTCACCGCCGAGACCGCCTCGCCCTCAGGCATCTCCACATCGACACTTGGCGACGAGCTGAAAGTGGCAACGGGTGGAAAAGCACTCGTCTATTCCGTCGCACCCTTCCGCGATGCCGCCGTCTTAGCAGCAGGCCATGCCGCCGACGGTGCCTTCTGGATTGACGATGTCTACGGCGACTGGTGCTCGTCAATCTACTACCTGCGCAACGTGCCCGCTTGGCTACAGAGCTACAACGACTTCAACGCCCCAGGCAAGAAAATAGGCAACACGCTGTGGGAGCCGTTTGGCCGCGCTTCAAGCACCTTCAATTTCTATCTGCAGACAGAAAGCGAAAAGCCCTTCAAGCACAAGTTCACCGGCTATAAGCGATTCAGCGACTACAAGCAGAGCGGATTGGTGAATGGCGATGTCACAGAAATGGCCAAGCAGTGCATGAGTGCCGCCGCCATGGGAACTGACAGGGTGACAGACCTGCTCTACCTCACCTACTACGCCGGGCCTTTCGGCAACCGAAGCACGACCGACTGCCAGATGGAACTCCAGGACACCTACGTCCGTCTGGACTACGAGCTGAGCAACCTCATTGACCATACCACCAGAACCTTCGGTGCCGACAACGTGGTGTTCTTCATCACCAGCACGGGCTATAGCGACGTAGAAGCAGCCGACTATGCGCGGTTCCACATTCCCACAGGAACGCTGAACATGAACCGCACGGCCAACCTGATGAACATGTACCTCGGAGCCATCTGGGGGCAGGACAACTACGTAGAGACCATCTTCCGCAACCAGATATTCCTGAACCACAAACTGTTGGAGACAAAGAAGATAAGCATCGGCGAGGCTTCAAGCAGAGCACAGGAAATAGTTGCCATGATGGCGGGCGTGCGCAACGTCTACACCTCGCTACAGCTACTCACCAGCCAAAGCCTGCAGACGGAGAAAATAAGAAACGCCTTCCACCCGCAGCACTGCGGCGACATCATCATCGAGGCAGCTCCCGGCTGGACCATACTCAACGAAGACACCCAGGAGTCAGAGATGTCGGTGGCGTCGTTCACCCAATTTCCCATCATCATCTTCGGAGCCGGCATACGGGCAGAACGCATCCAGACGCCCGTCACCACCGAGCGCATTGCGCCCACCATTGCACGCTCCATACGCATCAGAGCACCCAATGCTTGCTCGTCCGAACCATTATTTTAGCATTTTATGCTGTTTTCAGCAAAAAAATGTGTAACTTTGCAGCCAAAATAAACTATTAGTAAATCCGTAAACCGTAAATAGAAAGATGAATTTATCAAAGATTCTAAAATCGCTGTTCGGCGACAAGTCTTCGCGCGACATGAAGCTCATTCAGCCTTTCGTGGAGAAAATCAAGGCACAGACCCCAAAGATTGAGGCGCTCGACAATGACAGCCTGCGCCAGCGCACGCAAGAGATTCGCCACCAGGTACAGGCAGCCGCCACCGAGCAGAAAGAAGAGATTGAGAAGCTGAAGGCCACCATCGAGCAGACACCGCTCGACGAGCGTGCCGACATTTTTGCCAAGATAGACAAGCTGGAGAAGGAAGCCCTGGAAGTCTATGAGAAAGCCCTGAACGAGGTGATGCCCGAAGTCTTCGCCATTGTGAAGGACACAGCCCGGCGCTTCGCCCAGAACGAGGAGACCGTCGTCACCGCCACCGACTTCGACCGCGAGCTGGCTGGCGACCCCCGCAAGGACTTCATCACCATCGATGGCGACAAGGCCATCTACCACAACCACTGGACGGCCGGCGGCAACGACCTGAAGTGGGAGATGGTGCACTACGACGTGCAGCTCTTCGGCGGCGTAGTGCTCCATCAGGGAAAAATTGCCGAAATGGCCACCGGTGAAGGTAAGACCCTTGTGGCCACCCTGCCCGTCTTCCTCAATGCCCTGACGGGCAACGGTGTGCACGTGGTCACCGTGAACGACTACCTGGCCAAGCGCGACTCCGAGTGGATGGGGCCGCTCTATATGTTCCACGGCCTGTCGGTAGACTGTATCGACAAGCACAAGCCCAACTCGCCTGAGCGCCGCAAGGCTTACATGGCCGACATCACATTCGGAACGAACAACGAGTTCGGCTTCGACTACCTGCGCGACAACATGGCCATTGCGCCTGCCGACCTCGTGCAGCGCGCCCACAACTATGCCATCGTCGACGAGGTGGACTCTGTGCTCATCGACGATGCCCGCACGCCGCTCATCATCAGCGGGCCCGTGCCGAAGGGCGAGGTGCAGATGTTTGAGGAATACCAGCCACTGGTGGAGAAGATTGTCGGCGTGCAGCGCCAGTTGGCCACCCAATACCTGGCCGATGCCAAGCAGAAAATAGCCGAGGGTCAGGAGAAAGACGACAAGAAGCTGCTCGAAGAGGGATTCCTCTCGCTCTTCCGCTCGCACAAGGCACTGCCTAAGAACAAGCCCCTCATCAAATACCTCTCTGAGGAGGGCATCAAGGCAGGCATGCTGAAGACCGAGGAGATTTACATGGAGAACAACAACCGCCGCATGCCCGAGGCCGTGCAGCCCCTCTACTTCGTCGTAGACGAGAAGCTGAACTCTTGCGACCTCACAGACAAGGGCACCGCCTGGCTGGCTAAGCAGGTGAACGACCCGCAGCTCTTCGTGCTGCCCGACATTGCAGCACAACTCTCGGCACTGGAAGCCGAGACAGGCATCACCGACGAGGAGCGCGTCAACCGCAAGGACGAGCTGATGGCGCACTATGCCGTGCAGAGCGAGCGCGTTCACACCTTGCAGCAGCTGCTGAAGGCATACACCATGTTCAACAAGGACGACGAATACGTGGTCATCGACGGCGAGGTGAAGATTGTCGACGAGCAGACGGGCCGCATCATGGAAGGCCGCCGCTGGAGCGACGGTCTGCACCAGGCCGTAGAGGCCAAGGAGCACGTGAAGGTGGAAGCCGCCACGCAGACCTTCGCCACCATCACCCTGCAGAACTACTTCCGCATGTACCACAAGCTGGCCGGCATGACGGGTACCGCCATCACCGAGGCTGGTGAGTTCTGGGACATCTACAAGCTCGACGTCGTGGAGATTCCCACGAACAAGCCCGTCATCCGCAACGATATGGACGACCGCGTCTATAAGACGGCCCGCGAGAAATACCGTGCCGTCATTGCCGAAGTGGTAAAGATGCGCAACTCCGGCCGACCCACACTGATTGGTACCACCTCGGTCGAGATTTCCGAGCTGCTCTCGCGCATGCTCTCCATGTACGTCAACCCCGAGACGGGTCAGCGCGAGGGCATACCCCACCAGGTGCTGAATGCCAAGCTGCACCAGAAAGAGGCCGACATCGTGGCACTGGCCGGCCAGCAGGACGCGCAGGGACGCGGTGCCGTGACCATCGCCACGAACATGGCTGGCCGTGGTACCGACATCAAGCTCTCGCCAGAGGTGAAAGCTGCCGGCGGTCTGGCCATCATCGGCACCGAGCGCCATGAGAGCCGCCGCGTAGACCGCCAGTTGCGCGGACGTGCCGGCCGTCAGGGCGACCCGGGAAGCTCTGTGTTCTATGTCTCGCTGGAGGATAAGCTCATGCGCCTCTTCGCTTCTGAGCGCATCGCCCGCGTCATGGACCGTCTGGGCTTCAAGGAGGGCGACATGATTGAAAGCTCGATGATTTCAAACAGTATTGAGCGCGCACAGAAGAAAGTTGAAGAGAACCACTTCGGCGTGCGTAAGCGCCTGTTGGAATACGACGATGTGATGAACAAGCAGCGCACCGTCATCTACGAGAAGCGCCGCCACGCCCTCATGGGCGAGCGCATCGGCATGGATATTGCCAACACACTCTGGGACCGTGTGTCGACCGTTATCGAGCGCAACGACTACGAAGGCTGCAAGGAGGAGTTCATCCGCCTCTTCGGCATGGAAGTGCCTTTCACCGAGGAGCAGCTACTCGACACTCGGAAGCGCAACGATATTGCCGAGCATGCCTTCCAGGAGGTGCTCAACCACTTCAACCGCCGCTGCGACCGCATACGCGAGGTGGCAATGCCCGTCATCAAGCGTGTCTACGAGGCACCAGGAAACATGTACGAGCGCATACTCGTTCCCATCACCGACGGACGCCGCATCTACAATATTGCATGTAACCTTGAGGAGGCCTACCAGACAGAATGTAAATCGGTGGTCAAGGAGTTTGAGAAGCAGATGCTCCTCCACATCATCGACGATGCATGGAAGGAGAACTTGCGCGAACTGGACGAGCTGAAGCACTCGGTGCAAAACGCCAGCTACGAACAGAAAGACCCACTGCTCATCTTCAAACTGGAGAGTGCCAAGCTTTTCGACAACATGGTCAACGACATGTTTAACCGTCAGGTCACCATTCTCATGCGTGCGCAGATTCCTGAGCAGGTGGCAAGTCAGCAGGTACAGGAAGCTGCCCCTGAGCAGCCCACCGAGCGCCAGCAGTACACCGAGAACAAGCAAGACACCCAAGAGGAGCAGCTGGTAGACCAGAACCAGCGTGCTGCCGCCCAGAACGACACTCGCTCGCAACAGCCCCGCAACCCCATCATCAAGGACAAGCTGCCTGGCCGCAACGACCCATGCCCATGCGGCAGCGGAAAGAAATTCAAGAATTGCCACGGACGCGGTCTGGTCTGAGCCACAGGCTGTCATCTAACAGACTCATGAAGCTACCGATTTTCTCCGAATAAGAACAAGAAATGATACAGATAGAGAATCTGCACAAGTGTTTTGGCGAGACCACAGCATGCGCCATCGATTCACTCACCGTGAACGATGGCGACCTGCTGGGTCTGGTAGGCAACAATGGAGCAGGCAAAACGACCCTCTTCCGCATGATCCTCGACCTGCTGAAGGCCGACGAAGGCCAGGTAACCATCGATGGCATCAACCCAGCACTGTCGGAAGACTGGAAACAGGCCACTGCCGCCTATATCGACGATGGCTTCCTCATTGACTATCTCACCCCCGAAGAGTATTTCGCCTTCCTGGCCAAAGTGTGCTCCATGCCACAGACGGTCATGGAGGAACGGCTCAAAGCTTTTGAGCATTTCGACAACGGCGAGGTGTTAGGACAGAAAAAGCTCATCCGCAACCTCTCAGCAGGCAACAAGCAGAAGGTTGGAATCATGTCCGTCCTGCTCAGGCAACCCCGCCTCGTCATCCTCGACGAGCCTTTCAACTTCCTCGACCCCACCAGCCAGAACATTCTGAAGCATACGCTGACTGACTACCGGCAACAGACAGGAGCCACCATCCTGCTCAGCAGCCACAACCTGCAGCACACCATAGACATTTCAACCCGCATTGTACTGTTGGAGAAAGGCCACATCGTGCACGACCTGCCAAACGACAGCGACGAGACGCGCACGCTGCTGATGAACTATTTTGGCGATTAGGCCCCACAGCGCCAAAAAAGCCTACTTGCGCATGACGATTCCCGTGAAAATGCGCCCGGAGCTGATGCCAAGACGGCGAGCTGAGAAAAACTGCTCGTGCTCCTGATAAGTACAAATGCCACAGTCGGCCACTGCCTCCGGCTTCAGACCGCAGGCCAGCAGCTGCTGCCTATTGCAGACCGGCAGGTCAATATGCCACTTCTCCCCTTCCCCATTCTCACGCGCCGGATAGCGATGGCTGATACCGTCCATGGCGAAGCCCGCATGGGCAAATGCATCATACACTTCCTGCCCCACTTCAAAACTCCCGAGGCTGATGCCGGGGCCCATTTGTGCCCTAAGCTCGGCCGGACGAGAGCCGTAGGCATGGGTCATGGCCGCAACGGCCTGCTCGGCGATGCGGCCTACCGTTCCACGCCAGCCGGCATGCACGGCACACACGGCATGGTGAGCAGCGTCGCTGATCAGGATGGGAATACAGTCGGCAGTACTCACTCCGATGCACACGTCGGCCATATCGGTCATCAGCGCGTCAACACCCTCTAAAGCTGCTTGCCTGCCATCGGCATCCATAGCAAAAAAGTCCTTGCCGATACGTGCCACACACGTATGATGATTCTGGTGGGGCATGACAAGCTGCTCGTCAGCAATGCCTAAAAAGTGGCACAGCGCAGCACGATTGCGTGCGACGTGCTCAGCATCATCACCACAATAGCGGTTGATGTTGAACGCTGCGTAAGGACTATCGGGCTTTTGGAGAGCAACAGGCTGGTGCCCCCTCCTCTTCGTACTGAACGCCACAATGTCCGGCCCCAAGTCGTAAGTGAGCAACAAGCCCGCTTCCAGCACAGGCAGAGAATGGCACAAGCCTGTTGCAGCAAACATCTTGCGGTAGGCGGACACCTTCTTATCAAAAGCCAAGGGATAGGCACGCGATGACGACGGCAACCGATAGAGAAAGACCTGACGACCATCACTGTTACAGACATTGGGAATGGCCACGGAAGCTCCCACCTTAGGCCCTTCGCTAATATCGAAATAAGCACACAGCACATCAGTGGCCTTCTGCCCCGTTGTGACAATGACCTCACAATGAGGCAATTGGCGGAGCAGGGCACGAATATCGGTAGGCTCCACCACCTCTAAGAACTGGTCGGCAGCATTGCCTTTCTGCCGGCGCACGGCGGTGGCAGTATCAAAGAATGCCAGCCCGCGCTCCCTACAGAAAGCCACAACATCGTCGACACGGAAGGTTTTCGCATCCACATCGACGAAATGCTGGCGGTTGCCAAAGAACACCTCCCCTTCAATACGCCAATGATCGTTGAGGAAATTAGGATAGTAGAAGTCCATACACCACCGTTTCCGCTGAGGCGGAAAACTGCCCAAGAACAACACCTTGGCATTCGGTGGCAGGAAGGGAAGGAGCGGATGATACTCCACATCTGCCGTACTGAGCGCAATATGCTCTTTGTTCAGATAGCTCTGTCGTGTCATTTCTCAGTCTTCTATTATTTTCGGTTCCCACTGGTGCCGCACCATATCCACATGACCGTTGGGCTTAAACGTGACACCCTCTTCCTCCAACAGCACCCGCTGGCCACTCCAGCCAGGAGCCGTGCGCCCCACCTTGTTCACCACACGGTGGCAGGGAAGCGAGGCGGCCTCAGGCGTGTAGCGCAGCGTGCGACCCACCATGCGCGAATGGCTCGGCCAACCCGCCCATGCAGCAATAATGCCATAGGTGGTGACGCTACCACACGGTATCTGCCCCACGATATTCAGCACATCGTGGCGAAACATGCGCATCTGCTCGCAGCTCATTTTGTCAGGATAGTCCTTCATACCACTCCAATGTTCCTTTTTCTGCTCGTAGGCCCAAACGGATGCAAAGGTACACATTATTCTGTTTCTATGCAACTTTGACATTAGAATCTTCCCTTGTCGTAACAAACTTTCACTTCTCTTGCATCCGAATCATTCAGGAGCAACCATTCTCCCCTTCCAATGAATGTTGAAGCTTTCTTCCATCCTAATGCACCCTGCAACGACTGTCGCACATCGCACAATTCGTTAAATAAACATAAAGTTTGACGAAAAGAGCGTTCTCAACCTGTTGAAAACAAAATAAAATTAGTACCTTTGCAGCCCGAATTGAGTCCGTGGAGGTTGGGTTAAGTGTGTACGGACGTACACCACCTTGCGGAAAAACCCCTAAAAATACAACAAAACAAACGCAATGTACGCAATTGTAGAAATCCAGGGTCAGCAGTTCAAGGTTGAGGAGGGCAAGAAGCTCTTCGTCCACCACATCAAAGACGTGGAAGCCGGCAAGACTGTTGAATTTGACAAGGTGCTGCTCGTCGATGCCGACGGCGCTGTCAAGGTAGGCGCACCCACCGTAGAGGGCGCAAAGGTAGTAGTAGAAGTGGTGAACCCGCTCGTCAAGGGCGACAAGGTGATTGTCTTCAAGATGAAGCGTCGCAAGGACTCACGCAAGCGCAACGGCCATCGTGAGCAGTTCACCCAGGTAGAAGTTAAACAAGTAATCGCTTAAAGGAGGAACAGAATTATGGCACATAAAAAAGGTGTAGGTAGTTCGAAGAACGGCCGCGAAAGTGCAGCCCAGCGACTTGGCGTGAAAATCTGGGGTGGTCAGAAGTGTAAGGCCGGCAACATCATTGTTCGCCAGCGCGGCACCCAACACAATCCCGGCAATGGCGTAGCCATTGGCAAGGACGACACCCTCTTTGCTCTGATTGACGGAACGGTGAACTTCCACCGTGGCTATCACAACAAGAGCGTCGTCTCAGTTATACCTGAAGCCGAGGCATAACAACTTACAAACAAACACTTATTCCAAACAAACAACAGCCCCTCGGAACCCTCGTTCTGAGGGGTCTGCCTTCAAAAGAGAGTCCATGAACACCGACGAGAGATACCTGCACCTGCTGTCGAACACCTACCCCACCGTGGCCGATGCCGCCAGCGAGATTATCAATCTGGAGGCTATTCTAAACCTGCCAAAAGGCACTGAGCACTTTCTGGCCGACCTCCACGGTGAGCACGAAGCCTTTCTCCATGTGCTGAAGAACGCATCGGGCAACATCAAGCGCAAGGTGGGCGAGATTTTCGGCAACACCATCCGCGAGAGCGAGAAGAAAGAGCTTTGCACCCTGATCTACTATCCCGAACAGAAGCTGGAACTCATCAAGGCACAAGAGGAGGACATCGACGACTGGTATCGCATCACCATCCACCAACTGGTACGCGTCTGCCGCGACGTCTCATCGAAATACACTCGTTCAAAGGTGCGCAAGAGCCTGCCTGAAGAGTTCTCGTACATCATTGAGGAGCTACTCCACGAGCGCAGCGACGACCAGGACAAGGCCGCCTACGTGGCCGTCATTGTCGACACCATCATCTCCACCGGTCGCGCCGACGACTTCATCGTGGCCATCTCAAACGTCATCCAGCACTTAGCCATTGACCAGCTGCACATACTCGGCGACATCTACGACCGTGGTCCCGGCGCCCACATCATCATGGACACGCTGCGCCAGCGCCACTCGTGGGACATACAGTGGGGCAACCACGACATCTTGTGGATGGGTGCCGCCGTGGGCAACGATGCCTGCATCTGCAACGTGCTGCGCTTGTCGCTACGCTATGCCAACCTTGCCACGCTCGAAGAGGGCTATGGCATCAACCTCGTGCCCTTGGCCACCTTCGCCCTCGACACATACGGCAACGACCCCTGCACGGAGTTCATTCCCAAAGAGCTGAAGCCCGATGCCCACATGGACGAAAAGACGCTACAGCTGACGGCGAAGATGCACAAGGCCATCGCCATCATACAGTTCAAGGAGGAAGCCCGCATCTTCCACCGCCGCCCTGAGTGGCAGATGGCCGACCGCTGCCTGATGGAGGGAGTGGATGCCGACCGACAGGTGTGCGTCATCGGCAGCAAGGAATACAGTATGAAAGACTGCAACTTCCCCACTGGCCTGACGGAGCTGACCGTCGAGGAAGAGTTGCTAATGAAGAAGCTCCACCACTCCTTCCGCGTTAGCGAGAAGCTGCGCAAGCACATCCGCACCATCCTCTCCCACGGCTGCATGTACAACATCTGCAACCAGAACCTGCTCTTCCATGCTTCAGTGCCCCTCAACGACGACGGCACACTGAAGGAGGTGGACATCCTTGGCAAGCGATACGCAGGGCGCGACCTCATGGAGTACGTCGGACAGCTCATACGCGCCGCTTTCCAGAACGACACACCGCAGGAGCTCAAAGACTATGCAAAGGACTATTTTCTCTATCTCTGGTGTGGCAAGGACTCTCCGCTGTTCGACAAGTCGAAGATGGCCACATTCGAGCGTTACTTCCTGACCGACCGCGACACCTACCACGAAGAGAAAGGCAACTACTTCAAGCTGCGCGACTCGGCTGAGGTGTGCGACCGCATACTCGATGCCTTCGGAGTGGAGGGCGAGACACGACATATCATCAACGGCCACGTGCCCGTGCATGCCGGCAGCGGCGAGAACCCCATCAAGGCCAGCGGACGGCTGATGGTCATCGATGGCGGATTCTCTGAAGCTTACCACAAGGAGACAGGCATAGCCGGCTACACCCTCGTCTACCACAGCAGGGGATTCCAGCTGGTGCAGCACGAACCCTTTACCAGCGCCCAAGACGCCATTCTGCGCGGCACCGACATTAAGTCTACCACACAGATTGTGGAAATGTCGACCCACCGCATGCTCGTGGCCGACACCGACAAGGGCACGGAGCTACGGGCGCAAATCAGTGACCTGAAAGACTTGCTCTATGCCTACCGGCACGGCATCATCAAAGAAAAACGCAATTAACCCCTCTTGCTAAGTAGCAACCCACTGAAGGTGAACATACCGTTGAGCAGCAGCAGCTCATAGCCGAAACGATAGGCAAAGAACTGCTGACACACCACGTCGAGGCCAAAACAGAGCATCGGCGACAGCACGCAGACGAAAGGCACCACCCGGTCGGCCACCTGCCAACGGGTGAACAAGCCAAAGGCAAACAGACCCAGCAGCGGGCCGTAGGTGTAGGACACAATGGTATAGATGGCATCGATGAGCGACGACGAGCCTACAGCCCTGATAGCCAGGATGCACAAAGCGAAGAGCACGCACATGGCCAGATGAACCCTGCGCCGCAGCCTGACATCGCCCGGCCTGCGACGAATATCCACACAATAGCTCGTAGTCAGGGCTGTCAGAGCAGAGTCGGCCGAAGAGAACGAAGCTGCCACGATGCCCAGCACAAACAGCACCAGCACCA
>Ga0247608_10007536_pt1 | contig 11138 bp, 9 predicted proteins | sample 176DNAGHGlowgp2_FD_193490 | JGI IMG/M metagenome (GOLD analysis project Ga0247608, IMG submission 193490) | Sheep rumen microbial communities from Palmerston North, Manawatu-Wanganui, New Zealand - 1766 DNA GHGlow gp2 | ecosystem: Host-associated > Mammals > Digestive system > Stomach > Rumen ... | reverse complement strand
CACGCCTATCCGCGTGGTGGACGCCCTCAACGCCAATACGGTCCTTATCGAAGAAAACAACAGCTATACCATTTAATTATGAACACTCTGTATCTGATTCTCATTGTCGTAGCCATCGCGTTCGTCACGCTGGCCGCCATCCTCAAGCGCTACCGCCGCTGCCCGTCGGACAAGATTCTTGTCATCTATGGTAAAACCGGCAAGAACGCCACCGGATCCATTTCGTCGGCCCGTTGCATCCACGGCGGCGCCGCCTTCATCTGGCCCGTCTTCCAGGATTACGCCTTCCTGGACCTCAAGCCCATCTCCATCGAGTGCAACCTCACCAACGCCCTGTCCAAGCAGAACATCCGCGTGGATGTACCCTGCCGCTTCACCGTGGGCATCTCCACCGACCCGGAGAACATGACCAACGCCGCCGAGCGCCTGCTGGGCCTTTCCGTGGACAGCATCCAGAGCATCGCCACCGATATTCTCTTCGGCCAGCTGCGTCTGGTGATTGCCACCATGGACATCGAGGAAATCAACGCCGACCGTGACAAGTTCCTGGCCAACGTGTCCACCAACGTGGAGGCGGAACTGCGCAAAATCGGCCTCAAGCTCATCAACGTAAACGTGACGGATATCCGCGACGAATCCGGCTACATCGAGGCCCTGGGTAAGGAAGCCGCCGCCAAGGCCATCAACGACGCCAAGAAGAGCGTGGCCGAGCAGAACCGTTACGGTGAAACCGGCAAGGCCATGGCCGACAAGGACACCCGTATCAATGTGGCCGCCGCCGACGCCGATGCCGTGAAGGGTGAAAACACCGCCAAGATTGAGATTGCCAACTCCGACGCCCTCCGCCGTCAGAAGACCGCAGAGGCCGACCGCATAGCCGTAGCCGCAGAAAAGGTGCAGGCCGCCAAGGCCCTGGAAGAGGCCTACCAGAGCGAGCGCGACGCCGAACTGGCCCGTGCCGAACGCGAAGAGGCCACCCAGAAGGCCAACATCGTGGTGGCAGCGGAGATTGACAAGCAGAAGAAGATTATCGAGGCCGAAGCCGAGGCCGAGCAGATTCGCCGCAAGGCCAAGGGTGAGGCCGACGCCATCTTCGCCAAGATGGACGCCCAGGCAAAGGGTATGCTGGAAATCCTCACCAAACAGGCCGACGGTTTCAAGAACCTGGTAAGCGCCGCCGAGGGAGACGCCCAGAAGGCTGTCCTGATGATGATTGCCGACAAACTGCCCGAGCTGGTGAAGACCCAGGTAGAGGCCGTCAAGGGCATCAACATAGACAAGGTGACCGTCTGGGACGGAGGCAATGGAGCCGAGGGCAAAACCGCCACTTCCAACTTCATCTCCGGCATGATGAAGAGCGTTCCCCCGCTGGACGACCTCTTCAAGATGGCCGGCATGGAACTTCCCTCCTACCTCAAGGGCAAGGCCGAAAAGGCCGACGAGCAGCCCCAGGACCAGAAATAAGCGCCTATGCCGATTATCACCAATATTGATGTCATGCTGGCCCGCCGGAAAATGTCTTCCGGCGAGCTGGCCCAGAAAGTCGGCATCACTCCAGCCAATCTTTCCATCCTCAAGTGCGGAAAGGCCAAAGCCCTGCGCCTGAGTACCTTAGAGGCCCTGTGTAAGGCCCTCGACTGCTCCCCGGGCGATATCCTGGAATATCGGCCCGATGAATAATTTTTCTTATCTTTGTGGGAATAACGACAGAAAGAATGAACACACACGTAGTCATCATGGCCGGAGGAATCGGGAGCCGCCTGTGGCCCCTGTCCACCCCGGATGTTCCCAAACAGTTTATCGACGTGCTGGGCGTGGGCCGCAGCCTTATCCAGCTTACAGCCGACCGCTTTGCCCCGGTGTGCGCCCCGGACCACTTCTGGGTGGTCACCGGAGAACGCTATGCCGCCTTGGTACAGGAGCAGCTGCCCCAGATTCCCCGTGAGCAGATTCTCTGCGAGCCCGAGGGCCGCAACACCGCCCCCTGCATTGCCTACGCCTCCTGGAAAATCCGCAAGAAAGACCCTCAAGCCAACATTGTGGTAACCCCAGCCGACGCCCTGGTGCTCAAGACGGCCGAATTTGCCGACACCATCTCCAAGGCCCTGGCCTTCACCCAGGAGCGGGATGCCATCGTGACGGTGGGCATCACCCCCTCCCGCCCGGAAACCGGCTACGGCTATATCCACGCCGTCGAAGCCCTGCAGGGCCAGCTGGTAAAAGTGAGCGAATTCAAGGAAAAACCGGACCTGGATACCGCCATTTCCTATATGGAAGACGGACATTACTTCTGGAACGCCGGCATCTTTGTGTGGAACGTGAACACCATCATCCGGGAGCTGAGCGCCTATGCGCCCCAGATTGCCGCCGTGATGGACCAGCTGGAGCCTTCCCTCCTGACGGAAGAGGAAACGCCGGAGCTTCGGCGCCTCTTCCCCACCTGCGAGAAAATCTCCATCGACTACGCCGTCATGGAAAAATCACGCTACATCTACGTGATTGCGGAAGACCTGGCCTGGAGCGACCTGGGCAGCTGGGGCTCCCTCCAGACCCACCTGAAGGCCGATGAGGATGGCAACACGGTGGTGGGAGGCGACGTGCGCCTGCATAATTGCCAGAACTGCCTGGTACACACCACCTCCGAAAAGACCGTGGTGGTGGAAGGCCTGGACGGGTATATTGTGGCCGAATCCAAGGACCGCCTGCTGGTATGCCGCCTTTCTGAAGAGCAGCACATCAAAGAATACAGCGCATAGCCAAAAAAGTTCAAAAAATCCTTGCAGATTCAAAAAAAGGTTGTACCTTTGCAATCCCGTTTACGGGAAACCTCAAAACAGGAGACTCGTTAGCTCAGTTGGTAGAGCACAACACTTTTAATGTTGGGGTCTCGGGTTCGAGCCCCGAACGGGTCACAAGACATAACACCAGTCTGAATTGCACTCTTAGCTCAGCTGGTAGAGCAGCTGACTCTTAATCAGCGGGTCTAGGGTTCGAGTCCCTAAGAGTGCACACAAAAGCTTCTGAGAAATCAGAGGCTTTTTTGGTTTTTATTGCTATCTTTGTTTCCGGCAAAAATATAAAACGAACCATGAAAAGATTCTGCGTACTGCTTCTGGCCGCTCTGTTGGCCGTCACAGCCTGCTCCCGTTACCAAACGGTGAAGGGAGACCCCATGGGCGTAAAAATTTACACCCTCAAAAACGGTCTCAAAGTTTACATGTCCGTGAACAAGGACGAACCCCGCATCCAGACCTACATGGCCGTGCGCGTGGGAGGAAAGGACGACCCGGCGGACAACACCGGCCTGGCCCACTACCTGGAACACATGATGTTCAAGGGGTCTGAAATCTTGGGCACACAGGACTATGAGGCCGAAAAGCCGCTTCTGGCCCGGATAGACAGCCTGTTTGAAGTGTACCGCACCCTCACGGACCCGGCGGAACGCGAAGCCTTCTACCGCATCATCGACTCCGTTAGCTACGAGGCTTCCAAACTGGCCATTCCCAACGAGTACGACAAACTCATGTCCGTGATAGGCTCCGAGGGCTCCAACGCCTTCACCAGCGAGGACGTCACCTGCTATGTGGAGGAAATCCCCTCCAACCAGGTGGAGAACTGGGCCCGCATCCAGGCCGACCGCTTCCGCAACTGCGTCTTCCGCGGTTTCCACACGGAACTGGAAGCTGTCTATGAGGAGAAGAACATGAGTATGATAGACGACATCGAGAAAGCCATCGACGCCCTCAATGCCATGCTCTTCCCCCACCATCCCTATGGCACCCAGACGGTCATCGGCACCCAGGACCACCTGAAGAATCCATCCCTGAAGGCCATCCGCAAGCAGAAAGACACCTACTATGTCCCCAACAACATGGCCATCTGCCTGTCCGGAGATTTTGACCCGGACCGGATGGTTCAGCTTATCGAGAAATACTTCGGAGACTGGCAGCCCAACCCGGACGTTCCGGTAAGGACTATCGTCCCGGAGGAGCCCGCCAAGGAACTCCTGAGCCGCGACGTCTATGGCTTCGAGGGAGAGTTCACCCTTCTGGGCTGGCGTGTTCCCGGCAACTCCACCGAGACGGCCGGCTACACCTCCCTCGTGAGCGACATCCTCTCCAACGGCCTGGCCGGCCTCATCGACCTGGATATCGTCCAGGCCCAGAAGGTGCTGGAAGTGATGGTATCTCCCTATACCCGTGCCGACTGGGGCATCCTGCTGGCCCAGGTGCTGCCCAAAGACGGCCAGTCCCTTCAGGAGGCCGAAGCCCTAATCAAGGCGCAGGTGGAACGTGTGGCCGCCGGTGATTTCCCGGAATCGCTGGTGGACGCCGCCAAGGCCAACTATCGGCTGGCCATGATGAACAGCCTGGAGAACAACCGCTCCCGCGCCGGCATGATGATGAACACCTTCGTAGAGGGCCGCAGCTGGGCCTCGGAGGTGCAGAAGATCGAGAACACCCAAGCCCTCACCAAGGCCGATATCGTGGCCTGGGCGCAGCAATACCTCACCGACGCCAACTACGCCGTAGTGTACAAGCACTCCGGCCCCGACCCGTCCGTCAAGCGCATCAGCGCCCCCAAGATTACCCCCATCGTCACCAACCGCGACAAACAGAGCGCCTTCCTGCAGGAAATTGCCCAGGCGCAGGCAGAGCCCATCGAGCCCGTCTTCGTGGACTTCGAGAAAGACATGGTGGTGGACACCGTGGGCGGCCTGGAATTGCTGTACAAGCAAAATGTGAAAAACGAGATTGCCACCCTCACCTTCTGGTTCGACAAGGGTAGCAACCAGAATCCTGCCCTCCCCCTGGCTTCCGACTACATCCGCTACCTGGGCACCCCGGAAAAATCGGCCCAGGACATCTCCGTAGAGCTTTATTCCCTGGCCTCCAAGTGGAACATGAACGTGGGAGACTATCTCACCACCATCACCCTCCGCGGCCTGGGAGAAAGCACGGCCCAGACCTACTCCCTGGTGGAATCCCTCTTTAAGCAAGCCGTACCGGACGAAGGCATCCTGGAAGGCCTCAAGGCCGATGTGATTCGCTCCCGGGCCGACTCCAAGAAGCGCCAGGGCGTCTGCAACTCCGCCCTGCAGAAATATATGATGTACGGGCCGGAGCTCATCAAGACCTCCACCCTCACCAATGCGCAGGTGGCGGAAATCGGCTCAGCGGAATTACTCTCTTCCCTGAAGGAACTCTTCGGCTGCGAGCACAAAATCCTGTATTACGGACCGGCTACGCTTCAGGAGGTGAAAACCCTTTTGGCCGCACACTCTTCCGGCTCCTGGGAGCCCGTGGTCAAGACGGTGCCTCCCAAGGTGCTCACCCGCACTCCCAAGGTATTTGTAACACCCTATAACTCCCGCCAGTTCAATTATATGCAGTACTCCAACCGGGGTGAGTCCCTCATCGTGGAACAGGCCCCGTACATTGAGCTGTTCAACGAGTACTACGGCTCCGGCATGAACTCCATCGTGTTCCAGGAGATGCGCGAATCCCGCGCCCTGGCCTACAGCGCCGGCGCCCAGCTGGTACGCCCGTCCTTCACCAATGACGAGTACTATTTCCGGGCCACCATCGCCTCCCAGAACGACAAGCTGCAGAAGGCCGTGGAAGGCTTCAGGGAAATCATCGAGACGCTGCCCGAGGCTCCCGAGAACCTGGAAATTGCCAAGAGCGCCATCCTGAACAAGATTCGCACCCAGCGCACGCACGGCATCCAGGTGCTGTACCAGTATATCCGCAATAAGGAACTGGGCCTCACCGTGCCCCGCGAGAAACTGGTCTATGACAAGGTGGGCCAGCTCACCATGTACGACCTTCTGGCCACCCATGAAGACTGGGTCAAAGGCCGCACCTACCACTATGCCATCACCGGAGACGTCAAAGACCTGGACATGAAGTTCCTGAGCACCCTGGGGCCTGTCAAGGTGGTTTCCTCCGAAGAAATCTTTGGATATTAGAGTCTGTTTTGAAATGATTGATATTTTTATTTATACTTTATTTTTGTGGAAATTTTTCTTGAAAATTTTTGGCCATAGGGGTTCCTATGGGTGAAAATTTTTGAGGAAAATTTACCAAAAAGAAACATAAAGAATTTATTGAATTATTTTAAAACAGACTCTTAATCTTTTGTCATTCTGATTTTTTGTCATTCTGAACGAAGTGAAGAATCTATTTATTACAAGCGTCATCCTTCTGGCCGCCAGTGTAGCCTGCCAGAACCCCCAAAAGGCCTTTGAACAGGAAATCGAAGCCTACCGCGCCTCGGTGCGGAACCCCGGGCTTGCCGTCGCCGTGGTCAAAGACGGCAAGATTGTGTACAGCGCCGGTTTTGGATCGGCCTCCCTGGAGCATGAGATCCCCATCGACCCTGAGCGTTCGCTGTTCCGGATTGCCTCCATCTCCAAGAGCTTCAGCGCCACCTCCATGATGCAGCTCATCGAGGCCGGAAAAGTTTCGTTGGATACGGACGTGAGCACCCTGGCCGGCTTCCCCATCCGCAATCCCAAGTTCCCGGACAAGGTCATTACCCTGGAGATGCTGCTATCCCATACCTCCAGCCTCAACGACTCCCAGGGCTATTTTGTGCTGGACGTCGTGAATCCGGCCACGAACCCGGACTGGGCGGAGTGTTACAATGACTACGAGCCCGGCACCGGCTACGAATACTGCAACCTCAACTTCAATCTGGTGGGCACCTTTATCGAGAAACTCTCCGGCGAGCGCTTCGACCAGTATGTGGTGCATCATGTGCTGGAGCCCCTCGGCCTGTACGGCGGCTACTGCGTGGACTCGTTGGACGCCTCCCGTTTTGTGAAGCTCTATCACTATGACCCCGCAGAGGATGCCATGAAGGAATCGGCCGATGCCTATGCCCCCCGCAGCGAGCGCATTGCCAACTACACCTTCGGCTATGACACGCCCGTGTTCTCCCCTACCGGCGGCATGAAGATATCGGCCTGCCACCTGGCCCGCTACATGATGATGCACATGGGCTGGGGAACGGCGCCGGACGGCACCCGGATTATTTCCGAGGAGAGCTCCCGTTCCATGCAGACGGAACGCTCCGCTCCCGAACATTACGGCCTGGCCCTGGAGCACAACTTCGAGTTGATTCCCGGCGTGCATCTGGTAGGCCATACCGGCGGTGCCTACGGCCTTCGCAGCGCCATGTTCTGGGCCGAAGACCGCAGCTTCGGCCTGGTGATGCTCTCCAGCGGCTCCGACAAAGAAGACGACGACGTCCCCAGCCAGGTTATTCCCGCCGTCCTGGGCCTGATGTACAAGTACTTCTGCCGGTAAGCGGCCGGAAGCCTTGACAACTAACTTACTGATTATCATAGTTTTGTAATACATTTCTCGTTCGATTTTCGAACGAGAAATGTTGTATAATGCACTGTGTGTCAATCAATTAGCTGTCAAGCTTTTTGGGCTGGCCGATGGCGCAGGTGGTGCCGATTTTGCGTCTTAGTCGAATATTGGGTATATTTGCGAGAGTAGACGAAACAAACTTGATAAGATGAAAAAAATATTCCCCATTGCTGCCGTAGCAGCGCTCCTGACGGCCGCTCCGTGCCACCTGGCACAGGCGCAGGCTCAGTCGCAGAACAAAGCGCAGGTGTACTTTACCCGGGACATCTCCCCGGAAGGTCTCCTGAAGGTTTACAAAGCCCTGGGCGTTGAGGCCAAGGGCCGGGTGGCCGTGAAAATCTCCACCGGAGAGTCCATGAAATCCAACCAGCTGGCTCCCGAGCTCATCGCCCCGCTGGTGAAGGAGGTGAACGGTACGTTGGTGGAATGCAACACGGCCTATGGCGGCAGCCGTTTCACCACGGAAAGCCACAGGGCGGAGATTGCCAAGCGCGGCTATGACAAGATTGCCACCGTGGACATCATGGACGAGGAAGGAGAAATCCGGATTCCCGTGGCCGATGACAAATGGATTAAGTACGACATCGTGGGTTCGCATATCCAGAACTACGATTTCATGATTAACCTGGCCCACTTCAAGGGGCATGCGATGGGCGGTTTTGGCGGCGTGCTCAAGAATGCCTCCATCGGCGTGGCATCGGCCAATGGTAAGGTCAATATCCATTCGGCCGGAAAGAGCCAGCATACCAAGCCCAACGGAGACTTGCAGGCGCCCGCAGGCTGGTTTGAATCGCCTCAGAAGAATACCCCTTTCATCGAGTCCATGTCGGCCGCTGCGCAGGCTGTACACAATTATTTCATGCAGCGGGAGGGCATCGTCTATATCGACGTGATGAACAACATTTCCATAGACTGCGACTGTGACGGCAACCCGCACAAGCCCACCATCCAGGATATCGGCATTGCCGCCTCGCTGGACCCCGTGGCCTTGGACAAGTTCTGCCTGGACCGGGTGATGAACCTGCCCCAGGACAAGAACAATGACACGAAGGCCCTGCTGGAGCGCATCGAGCAGCGGCACGGCACCCGCATCGTGTTCCGCGGAGAGGAGATGGGCCTTGGAAGCACAAAGTACCAGGTGGTAGACCTGGATGCCCAGCCCGGCCAGACCGCCTTGGACGTGATTTTCTCCCGCAAGAGTGTTCGCACTTATGCCGATAAGCCTGTGTCTGACGAGCAGGTGGAAACCCTCCTGAAGGCCGCCATGGCCGCCCCTACTGGCATGAACGTACAGCCCTGGCGTTTTGTGGTGGTACGGGACCAGGCCGTCAAGGACCGCATCGCCGGCCGCAACCGAATGATTTCCAAGGCGCCCGTGGCATTTGTGGTTTGCGGAGAAACCCAGTTGAAGAACGGACAGCCCAACAAGAACTGGACGACCGATTGCGCCGCCGCCTCGGAGAACCTGCTCATAGCGGCCGAAGCCCTGGGCCTGGGCGCTGTCTGGACGGCCTGCTACCCCTACGAGGAACGGATGAGCACCGTCATTGAAGCCCTGGGACTGCCGGAAGAGGTGAAACCCCTTTGCGTCATTCCCGTGGGCTATCCCGCCGGCAACGACAAGCCCAAGGACAAGTGGAAGCCGGAAAACATCCATTACGACAAGTGGTAGCCAGAATGCATACAAGCAAGACATACCGCGTGGCGGGTTTCACGTTTACGGTAAAGGCCGATGAGGCACTCCTGGGGCGGATGGACAACCTCCGGCCCTTCGAGGCGTCCGGAGACGCCCGCCTCTTTGACTTGGAGCAGACGGAGATCGTGCCGGACCCGCAGGGAGAGCCCCTGTTCTGCACGCAGGACGGGCCGGAGTTCCCGGAAATTGCCATCTGGGCCGTCCCGGATGGGCATCTTTTCCGGATGCGGCCGCTGCCGGGCAGGCCGGTGGCCGTGCAGCTGCAAGTCAATGGGAATTTCACCAAGGCCTGCATGCAGCTTGGCGGAACAGATGACGTCTTTGCCCTCAACAATGCCCTCATGCTGCTCTATGCCTTTTCATCGGCCCGGAAAGGGGCGCTGGAAATGCATTCCTCCGTGGTGATGCACGACGGGAAAGGTTACCTTTTCCTGGGGAAGAGCGGCACGGGGAAAAGCACGCACAGCCGCCTGTGGCTGCAAAACATACCCGGAACGGAGCTCCTGAACGACGACAACCCCGTCCTGCGCCTGATGCCGGACGGCAGCGCCCGCGTGTTCGGGACTCCCTGGAGCGGAAAAACGCCCTGCTACAAGGCCCAGGACGTGCCGGTGGGGGCCATCATCCGCATCGAGCAGGCCCCGGAAAACGCCATCCGGAGGCTGAACCCATTGGAGGCTTATGCTTCGGTGATGGCATCGGCATCGGCCTTCCGTCCCTTCAGGGAACTTTCCGACGGCTGGCACCGGACCCTGGAGGCCCTGGCCACCACCGTCCCTTGTTATACCCTCCGCTGCCTACCGGATGCGGCGGCGGCCGTCCTTTGCCACAAGACCGTCCATGGATAAGCTTGTTCTGCCCAACGAGGTCTTTCTGGAAGAGGTGGCCGTCCTGCTGGACGAAGGCCGCGAGGTGACGCTTTCCCCCAAGGGAAGCAGCATGCTGCCTTTTATCCGTGAAGGCCGGGACAGCGTGGTCCTTCGCAAGGAGCCCGCCGTCCACAAAGGAGACATTGTGCTGGTGCGCCTTCCGGGCCGATACGTCCTGCACCGCATCATCCGCGAGGAGGGGCAGAGGCTCACGCTCATGGGCGACGGGAATATCCGGGGCACGGAGTCCTGCACCCGGGCCGATGTCCTGGGCACGGTCAAGACCATCCTCCGAAACGGAAAAGCCGTCAAACCCGGCGACGGGAAGTTTTGGGCCAGGCTACTGCCCTTTCGCCGAATTATTTTAGGAATCTATAGAAGAATTATATGAGGATTAAGGAAGGATTTACCCTGCGGACCATGTGCGGGGAACACATTGTGGTGGGAGAAGGACTCTCCCAGGTGAATTTCAACAAGATTATTTCATTGAACGAATCCGCCGCCTGGCTGTGGGAACAGCTTCAGGGGAAGGAGTTCACCGAGGATACGCTGGTTCAGCTCCTGCTTGAGAAATACGACGTCTCCGAGGAACTGGCCAAGGCCGACAGCGCCAAACTGCTGGCCCAATGGGCAGAGCAGGGCATCGTGGAATGATGAAAGATTTCCGTCAGTGCCTGCACGCCATCGGCGCCTATTCCCGTCCGGTCCGTGGCTGGATGCTGGTCACCACGCTCATCGGGCTGGGACGGGTCGCCGCTTCACTGGCTTTTGTATGGGCCAGCAAGCGGCTGGTGGATATTGCCACCGGACACAGCCCCATGCCATTGGGAAGCGGAATCGGCCTGTTTGTCGGAATTCTGCTTATCCAGCTGGCCTTGGTCACGCTGTTCAACTGGTGGGAGGGTTATTCGCAGGTGAAGACGCAAAACCGCCTGCGGAAGCACTTCTTCGGCCATGTGCTACGGAGCCGATGGGACGGGCGGGAGCGCTTCCTTTCCGGAGACGCCGTGAACCGCCTGGAGGAGGATATCCGGGTGGTGGCGGAGCTTCTTTCTTCCCGCATCCCGGGGCTGATGATTACCCTTGTGCAGCTTCTGGCAGCATCGGCCTATCTGCTGGTGCTTGCTCCCAATCTGCTGTGGGTGCTGCTCATCCTGATGGGGGCGGCGGTCTTTGGCTCCAAATTGTTTT
>Ga0247608_10007534_pt1 | contig 11142 bp, 10 predicted proteins | sample 176DNAGHGlowgp2_FD_193490 | JGI IMG/M metagenome (GOLD analysis project Ga0247608, IMG submission 193490) | Sheep rumen microbial communities from Palmerston North, Manawatu-Wanganui, New Zealand - 1766 DNA GHGlow gp2 | ecosystem: Host-associated > Mammals > Digestive system > Stomach > Rumen ... | reverse complement strand
TAACAACAAACTTGACTATATCTATAAAGACGAAACAATTAATAGTAAAAAAACATTCTTATGGGGTAGTACTAGCGATAAACCTATTATTTTAAAACAAACAAACAATGAGGCTAAATTAGGTTTTATTTGTAAAAACTCAGCATCAACCAATAATGAGTTAGCAACATTTGAGTTTAGACCTGATACATACACTGACAGTAGCAGTGTTAAACATCCACTTTTGTATCTTGGTCATTACAGAAATAATTCAACAGCAATTGCTGGTGTTCCTCAGACAATGATTGGTTTCAGACAATATGACCAAAAAGGTGGAGCAGCATATCATTATTTAATACCATTGCCAGCTGAAGCAAAGACGCCATTCAGTTTAACGACATCATTCAAGAACTATTTTGCTCCATTGGGATTCAAGAATGGTTCAACAATGATTACCACTGATAATACTGGCGTTGTTGACCTTTCAGGTGAACTTGGTGGATTGAAACTGGTTAAATTGTCTCAGAGCGAATATGATGCTTTAGCAACCAAAGACTCAAATACATTATACGTCATAAATGGATAAAATATGATTAAGATAGGAAATTTAAATATAGACGATTTTTACCTAGGTGATTCTAGCGATGTAAAGATTTACCTAGGTGAGGTGAAGGTATGGCCAGAAAAAGAAAGTTATCCATATGCATTCAGAAGGGAGTCAAGAGGTGGAAGTGCATATACTGTGGCTTGTGACTCAACATCGTCAAACACAATTTCAAGTGGTAATACAAGAAGTGGTTTGTCAAATGCACAGATTAGCGGTGCAACACAAACTCAAACTCCTGTAAGTGTAATATTTGGAGATTGCTGTCACACAATAAATGATGCTGTATGTAAAGGATGGACTTATTTGTCTAGCGTTACAATTTCAGATAAGGTTACAACACTGGGAGCATCAGCATTTTACGATACACCTAGAATTTCACATTTAGAAATAGGTAGTGGAATTACTAGTATGACAGGAAATCAAACGTTCTATAAAACAGGTGTTTCAGCATCAACAAAGCCAGACCTTAACTTAGCTGCAAACATTGGTTTGAGTGTAACTAATAATGTATTTTATAATTCTTATTTCAATAATGTGATTTTCCCAAAAAATTGTTCATTAGGGTCAAATTCATTTGAATTTTGTTCAGCATCAACATTGTCATTTGGAAGTGGAACAATAATATCAGATGGTGATTCATATAATTCTGCATTTAGAAATTGTAATATATCAAATATCGACCTAAATGGTGTAACCCAAATAGGTAAATATGCCTTTTATGGGGCAAGAGGCTTCACATCAATTACAATTCCTTCAACTGTGACTGCTTTTAATGGGAGTGCATTTTATTCTGGTTCTAGTTTAGAAAGTGTTACCATTGATTATGCTTCAGATGCTACATTTAATGGAAATGGCCAGTTTAGTAGAACGTCAATATCATCATTGACAATCGGCAGCCACCCTACAGAAATAGGAGGTTTGATGTTCGGTTACTGTAATAAATTGACAAAACTTTATATACCAAGCAATATTTCGTCAATAGGAGGTTCAGCATTCATGAATTGCAGTGGACTTACTAGTATCACTGTGGATAGGGCTACTCCACCAACAATAGAAAGTATTGTATTTAACAATACAAATAACTGTCCAATATATGTACCAGCAGAGAGTGTAGATGCTTATAAGGCAGCAACTAACTGGTCTGAATATGCCTCAAGGATACAAGCAATACCGACATAATATTAAAACAAACGACATATTATGATTAAATATAATAACAATACAATATATAATTGGAATTTCGATACATCAAATGTCATAAAGGTGTATCGAAACAATGCCATTGTTTTCTATAAGGTTAGTGGGGAGAGTCCGACACCAGAATACAAGGTTTGTTTTGCCGTTGTTGATGATATATCCCAGTATCAAGAAACTGAGTTTGAGGATGTGTATGACAATGCGACTGAGAAATGGTACAAATTGAACAACCTCAACCAATATGAGGAATACGGCATTTATGGAGAGGGTAGGAATATCACATATTATAAGGGCAAACTAACCATTGACGATGCTTCATCATCAAGATTGCCACAAGGATATACAGAAGTTGAATATATTGAGAATACTGGGACTTCATATATTAATACAGTTTTACAAATATATAGTTCCACAACAGATTCATTTGAAATTGAATCAAAGTTAATTGCAGCAACACATGATTCACAATCATACCAGAATGTGTTTAGTTGTATAAACGAAGATGGAGAACCATATCAAGGATTTACATACAGATACGAATTTTCATCTTTAACTGGTAGGTCAATTCCTGATGGACAAAACACATTTACGATAGTTAATAATGAGGACTCAACACAAACTGTTACAGTAACATCAAGTTCTTCACAACGAACATATACGCATACTTATCCATTAACATTGTTCTGTGGTTTAAATAGTAGTGGAAATCCGTTTAGATGGACAAACAGTAAATTCTACTACTTCAAAGTAAAAATGAACGATGAATTAGTTAGAGACTTTGTTCCTTGCAAGAGAGATAGTGATGATAAGTATGGAATGTTTGACTTAGTTAATGATGTATTCTACACTTCTCCGAATAACGTTAATTTCGTTGGTGGAGAGCCAGTAATAGAGCCAATAAAAACATATGAATATGAATGGAATGGCTCAGAATGGATTAATCTTGGAGAAGTCAGTGGAAGCAGCAGAGTACCTATTGGTTATACAGAAGTTGAATACGTTAGACATTCGACAAATCTTCAAAATAACAAAAGTAACGCTTTTAAAGTGCAATGTGATACGACAAGTGGTAATGTATATACTTGTGTAATGGAATATGAAGAAAATGGTACTTATGATTATTTTTTTGGTAATAGCCCAATATTTTTACAACGAGAACTAACATCAATTATACATTGCGGATATTATAATTATAGAGATTACAGTTCTGGGCATTTTACAAGCAATGTAAAGGAAAAATTTGTGTTAGAACCAAAGAAATTAACAATATATGATGAAAACGATGTTGTTAAACAAACAGTAAATTTAAATTCATCAGCAAAACCTTATACAGCAGAAACAACTTTTGGTTTAATGTCTTGTTATAAAGATGACGCAACAATGATGATTGGTAATCTTTATTATTTTAAAGTGGAAAATGCCAATGGTGACTTGTTAAATGAGTTTATTCCTTGCAAAAGAGATTCGGATGACCAAGTAGGTGTTTTTGACACAGTAAATGATACATTTTATTTTCCTTCTGCTTTTACATTGAATGCTGGACCGAATAGTGGAATCGAAGAATACCCAAAATACTACTCAGAAAAATCTGACCCATTAAATAACCTTACATTCAATACAATGGCAGAAGCACAAGCATATGCATATAATAACTGTGTATATGATGGTATGAAAGCAATAATTGATGGCGATAGATATTACTTCGATTCAACTGATGAGAATGGTTGGGTTCAAAACGAATCAAGATTGCCTCAAGGCTATACAGAGGTTGAATATGTACAGAATTATGCTAACACATCAGTTGGTACAAGTTATCTAGCTTTTATTAACACCAATTTCAAACCAAACCAAGATACAAGGATTGTAATGACAATGAAATGTGACAAGTCAAACAATTATTCAAGATTTTGTGGTGCAGGAAGTTATGATGAAACTAATGCTATTCAATTTGACTATGAAACTGGTGCTCAAGGAACACTTCATATTTCATGGGGTGCTGTAGGTGGATGGATAACATATTCAAATTGTGTTGGAGATTATAACACCCATGAATATGATTGGAATAAGAATTATTTTTATAGGGATAAAGGAACTGCAAATGAGTTTTCAGCATCTACAACTTATACAGCATTCCAATGTACCGATAATCTAGGAATATTCACTAATATATCAAACGGTTCTGGAGAGTTGGGCTACAATGTTTTATATGGCAGTCTTTATTCTTGCCAAATCTATGACAATGGTACATTGATAAGGGATTTTGTACCATGTATAAATCCAAATAATGTTGTTGGTGTTTATGACATTGTTAACAATGTATTCTATCAATCAGGAAATGGTAATTCATTTGTTGCAGGTCCAGAAGTGTAACAAATATCTAAAAAAAAGGATAGACCAACAATCTATCCTTTTTTTCATGTTTATCTAAATAATTTAGATTAAATTCAATAATAATATGGCTTGCAATTGCAATGACAATGGAAAGGTATATAACATTTCAATGGGGTGCTGCGTTCCAGTAGTGGCAAACGCTGATGCTTATTACACTAAATCAGAAATTGATGAAAAAATAGACGATATTGCATCAAGTGGATGCTGTATAACACCAGAGGAAGTAGATGAGAAGATTTCAAACGCAACAGATGGGCTTGCAACAGAACAATGGGTTGAAGATAAGCACTATATAACTAGTGTTGACCTATCTGATTATGCTCTGAAGGAAGAGATACCAGATATAAGCGGATACGCAACAGAACAATGGGTTAATGACCAAGGGTTTCTCAAAACTCACCAATCGCTTGAAGGTTATGCTACAGAGAATTGGGTACAGAGTCAAGGCTATCTTACACAGCATCAAGACTTGTCTGACTATGCGTTGAAATCTGAAATACCAGACATAAGTGGTCTTGCTTCAGAAACCTATGTAAACAATTATACCTATGATAAGGCTACAATTGATGAGAAGGTGGCTGGTGGTGGAACATTTGACCCAACACAGTATTACAATAAGACTCAGACAAACGAGCTTCTTGACAACAAATTGGATGCTTCAGCTTATACACCTTGCGACCTATCCAACTATTATACAAAATCTGAGACAAACAACCAGATTTCAAGTGCTACTACTGATATGGCAACAATGACTTGGGTTGGACAGCAAGGTTATCTTACTGAACACCAGTCATTGAGTGGTTATGCAACAGAACAATGGGTTGAGGATAAACACTATATAACAGGAGTTGACCTATCTGACTATGCAACTGAGCAATGGGTGCAGAACCAAGGTTATTTAACAGAACACCAGAGCTTGTCAGCATATTCAACCACTCAAGAGGTCTCAAATATGATTAATCAGTCTGTTAGTGGAAAGCAAGATTCATTAACCGCTGGTACTGGAATTGATATTACTAACAATGTTATATCAGTCACAGGCGGTTCACAACCAGTAGATGCATACACAAAGGCTGAGTCTGATGCAAAGTTTGCAACAATCACTAACTTTAACACTCACAGTGGTAATACTAGCATCCATGTTACAGCAAGTGAGAAATTGACTTGGAATGCAAAGGCTGATGCAAGCAGTGTGTATAACAAGACTGAGATTGATAACAAGTTATCAGTAAAACCAAATGTATGGTGTGGTGATGAATCAGAATGGAGTCAAATAAGCGGCTCAACAGAGAGTGGCACAATTTATTTAGTATACTAATATGATAAATTACAATAATCATAATATAACTAGAATTAGCTACAACAGTCATAGCATCAAGTATGTCTATGGCTGTGGTGGCAATTTGGTATGGTCTAGCACTCCAACACCAACTGAGAATTGGAAAGCTAAAGTATATTACAATGATTCAACATATGGAGATTTATATGCCTATAAAGATTGTAGTTCTACGTCATCAATAACTAGCTCTGATACAAGTTCTTGGACTGCTACTGCAAGTGGTGGTCAAAGAGTACCAATTGCTACAACTGATATTAATACGCTATGGATTGGAGATTGCACAACTAGCATAGAAAGAAATGCTTTTAAAGGATTCTCAGGACTACAGTATGTATCAAATTTTGGCGCAAATCTAGTTTCGATTGGCAATACAGCGTTTTCTGGTGATACAAGTCTTGAACGAGTTACATTCGGATGTAAACTACAAACCATTGGAAATGGTGCTTTCTATGGTTGTACTAGCCTTTCTAGTATAACTTTTTGTTATAGTGATTGTGCTTTAACCACAATTGGAGGTAGCGCATTTTATGGCTGTACATCTTTGAAATCTGTTACTATACCAAATACAGTAACTAGCCTTGGAAGCACTATATTCAGTAATTGTTCAAATCTTACTAGAATTTATATGACATCATCAACCCCACCTTCTCTTGGGTCATATGCATTCTATAATGTGAGTCCAAACTTTAACATTATAGTGCCTCAGGGTTCACTTAATGCATATAAAACTGCAAGTGGTTGGAATGAATATGCTAACATTATTTATACCACTTAGCAATTCATGTTTATCAAAATAAAACGTTTTAAAAATATTTCTAGAAATGATTTATCCAGACTGCGATATGAAAAGATGGGAATACTGCGATAATACGGTTGTACTAGCTAATGCCGACTCCTATTACACTAAGGAGCAAGTTGACGAGAAAATCGAAGACATTGAAGGAATGACCCAAGAGGATGTTCAGAAACAGATTGACTGGTCTATTAAGGACAAGGCTGACAAGACGGAGGTTAATGCATTGGCAGAGCAAGTAAGGCAGAATACCCAAAAGATATTGAACACATATACAAAGGATGAGACCAATTCATTGCTTACAGCGTATCTTTCAAAGCTTGAGGCAAACGGAATGCTTGCAAACTATGCAAAGGTTAATGGCGATACATTAACTCTCAATAACGAGAACATAACGATTTAATAATATATTATTAACATGGCAAATATTTCAAAACTAAGACTTAGTGGCGTTACCTATACGATAGTTGATGAAACCGCAATACATGACTTAAGCAACTATTACACAACTGCCCAAACTGATTCACAGATTACAGCAGCAACTTCTGCATTGGCTCAGACCATTGAGGAAGCTGGCTATCAGAATGCTTCACAAGTGAATGCTGCAATAACTGCTGTTACAAATCCAATTAATGCAACTCTTACAGCACATACGGCAAATACAGAAATCCATGTCACTCTTGCTGACAAGGCTGCTTGGAATGCTAAACTTGATGCTGAAGACATTGAAGGATTATTCGGTTATTCTGAATATGACTCAGAAACTCATAGGATTAACTTTAAGAACACTTCAACTGGTTCCGTTCTATCCTACATTGATGCTTCACCGTTCATCGTTGACGGTATGGTACAGAATGTTGAGATAAAGGATGTTACAATTGAAGGAGAGACCGTTAAGTGTTTAGTTATCAGTTTCAACACCGATGCTGGTAAACAAGACATCAATATCCCTATCTCTCAAGTCTTCGATGCAAGTAACTATTACACAAAGGCTCAGACTGACAGTGCAATTGCTGCTTATACCTATGACAAGGCAACAATTGACCAGAAGGTAGCAGAGGGAGGTACATTCGACCCAACTCTTTACTACGACAAGACTGCAACTGATAATTTGCTTGCTAACAAGGCTGATACTGCAACAACCTATACAAAGACAGAGGTTGATAATGCAATCACTGCTGCAACAAGCACTAAACAGGATACACTTGTAAGTGGTACTAACATCAAGACTGTTGGAGCACAGAGCGTTCTTGGAAGCGGTAACATCGCATTGATGACAGCTCATGTCGGAACTGGTAATGATGCTGAAACCTTAATCTTTGAGTTTGCGTAAGCAATACATACTTCATAACTTTTTAAGGATAGAATTTCATATTCTATCCTTTTTTTATTCATGTTTATTGTAAAATATCAATAATTTATCAAAATCTATTATAAACGATGAGTAGACCAGTAGGTTCAAAAAATAAGCCAAAAGCACCAACGAACAGAAACGGTGTTTTTGCAACCAATTTTGAGAAGCAGATTGAGGGTAGCCCAATAACAAGGAAGAATGCCCTTGGCTGGGTCAATTGGGGTCTTAAAAACAACTATCCGAACATCTTGCTAGACCTTTACAATATGTCAACTACACATAGGGCTTGCATTAACTTCGGTGTACAGTCAATCCTTGGAAATGGTGTGGATTTCGATGCAATGAAACTGAATGGTGATGAGGTTGTACCGAACTATGCCCAGACTTGGGATGATTTTATCAAGGAAATTGCGCTTGACTATATGTTATATGGCTCATATGCCGTCCAGATAATTATGAACAAGGATGGACGCACATTCTCATTCTGGCATATGCCTCTTGATAAAGTTCGTTGGACTGAATATGATGAGGATGGACAGATTCTACAGTATATGATTTCAAATGACTGGACAGCACTTGGTCAGAATCCTCCTTTTGCCATTGATGCATTCGATATGAGGGAAGACAGTACGATTGAGAGGGGAAAGCCTTATCTATATGTGTATCGTCAGTATTCACCATCAATGACATATTACACACAGCCTCATTATCAAGCTGGTATTAAGTCCATTCAATCAGAGATTGAGTATATCAACTATGACCTTCGTACAACAGTGAATAACTTCGTACCAAGCGGTATGTTAGTTCTCAACGAGGTAGAGACTGACGAACAGAGGCAAGCAATCCTTAACAACATCACAAATACATTCCAAGGTTCAAACAATGCGAACAGTGTATTAGTTACATTTAGGAATAATGTGGATGAACAGAAACCAGAGTTTATACCATTTGCAGCAAACAGCGGAAATATAAACCTTTATGCATCAGCAAATGAAAGGACTGTATCGAGGATATTAGCAGCACATCAGATTCCTAATGCAAGCTTAGTAGGTATGCCAGACATCGGTGCAACTGGTTTTGCTTCTGAAGCAGATAAACTTGAGACAGCTTATCAGCTTTACAATAAGTTAACTGGTAATGCAAACCGTATGGCAGTAATCCGTACATTGAACCAAATGTTGAAAATGAACGGCATTGATACAGAGATTATAATGAAGCCATTAAGTTTCAATGACTTTGGAAATGACGCAAATGTTGAGGAAAGAACAGAATCAACTAATGTTCCAGAGAAAGAAACTGATGAAAATAACGCAGAAGAGCAAAAAGTAGAGAAATAATATGATTATCAACGAGTCTTTTTTTAAAAAATATAGCCCAATTCCATTGAACTACAATATGGCAGAGGTGAAGAACTATATACCAGTCGCAGAGAAGATATGGGTAAAACCAGTAATAGGTCATAAGCTCTTCAACGAGATTGAACAGCAAGTAAAGGAGAATAAAGTATCTGAGGCTAATGCCACATTGCTTACCGAGGGAGGATTATGGCAGTATTTGTCATTTGCAACCGTTCTAGAGGCTCTTCCAATGGTATGGAGTCACATATCAGAGGTCGGTGTCACAAAGGGCAAGAGCGACAATTCTGACAGCTTAGACTTGAAGGATATGACTTATGTATCACAGCACTTGAGGAATCAAGTTGAGGTGTTGAAAGACCAACTCAAGAAATGGTTGTGTGAACACTCCGTTTCATTTCCATTGATTGATTGCTGTGGATGCGGATGCTCATGTTGTCAAGAGAATGCAAAACTTAACAAGCCTAATCCTAATCAGCAGATATATTCTACTAGAAGGAAATGCACAAATCTAGTGTAATCATACGCACACATGCGCATAAAAGAAAAAATAAACAAAAAGAAAAGAAAAAAGGCTCGTAGGACGTTTAAATCTTACGAGCCTTATACTTTATCGCCTTAACCCATCAAATGCTCTCAGAGGGCTTTAAAATGCGAAATAGAAGAGTTTATTGAGCTTCAGCAATTTCAAGTTCTTTTTTTTCTTCTCTTTCTTTTTTCAAATTGCTAACGAAATCATCATTTACAAACCATTTCTCATCTGCAAATTTGTTTTTCCATTCATCGTTTGTGATTTTTAGTCTTTTTTTCAAATAGAAATAATTCCAAGACTTAATCAACAAATCAGTTCTTGTTGCTCCTTTGCAATCTTTCTCGCATAGTTTAACAGCAGTTTTGTTATAAAAGTTTGTAGAGTTAGGAGTATTAATGTCAGCTTTAGAAAGACAAGTAAAGAACGTTTGCACATCACCTTGAGGTATGCCTTCAACATAGGAAAGATAATAGTAAATAGAACCAACCTCAGTTTTTCTGAGAATTCGAGTTCCTTTTGATACTTCTCCAGCATAAACTGCTGCATCGTTGTAACCCTCCATATCTGCTTTGTATGCATCAATAACTGTTGTGTTGGTTAAACCCTTATCGCCACTTGAATTACCAATGTTCTTTCCTCCTTTAAGATAAGTAAGAACTTGTCTGACAATTGCAGTAGCTCCTAATTTGTAGCCTTTTTCTGCTGATTTAAGATAGTCTTCAATAGTCTTTTTAAAACCACTGTCGATAACCATTTTTGTCTCTGGTGGTAAGCCTTCAACAAAAATAAATTCTTGTGCTTTACCGCTGTTAGAAATGGCATTCAATCTCTGTTGACCATCAATGCAATAACCATCAGTATCAAAGCGAATACAATCTCCACAAAATTGCCATTTCCCTTCTAGCATATCTTTTGTGTAGCCTTTTATAGCTGTATTCTTTTTCCCTCTTTGGTTATGCAATTTGGTTTCATCATTCTCATAAAGTTTTTGGAGAATTTCATTTGCCATTTCTGGTGTAACCAATACTTTCTTATAGCTTCTGCTATTTTCGTCTTGCAATTTCTTAATGTAAGACGCAACTTCGATAGGCACATTATAGTCAGTGCCATTTAAATTGAATTTTATATCCATAAAATAATTGTTAAAAAAGAATTAATAATAAATATATTCCTTTTTGGGTGGAATAAAAAACCCTTCGTATATTATTTGCGCAAAAAATATTTTTCTTTTAAAAAAGAGATAGAAACTATTCTATCCCTTATTGTATTTTTTCATCTTGAAATACCTTGCAAATCCATCCGCTGTATAGGTCAGCCCACAAGGGTCAAAGATAAGGTTATGCCGTACCGAGTCAGCAATCTCTTGCCAATCCTCATCGCTCATATTCTCTTGCCCATCAATGTATGAGCAGCAATCATTGTTGTCCTTGAGGGTGTCAATGATTTCTTGTTTAATTTCGTCAAATTCCATATCAATCAAAAATTATATTTGCAACGTTTTTTACCATTTCAAATTCTTCCCAATTCTCATTCCATACACAATCCTTCCAACATAGCTCTAAGCGGTCATCATACTCACTTGTACCGCCTCCGTC
>Ga0247608_10007532_pt1 | contig 11143 bp, 9 predicted proteins | sample 176DNAGHGlowgp2_FD_193490 | JGI IMG/M metagenome (GOLD analysis project Ga0247608, IMG submission 193490) | Sheep rumen microbial communities from Palmerston North, Manawatu-Wanganui, New Zealand - 1766 DNA GHGlow gp2 | ecosystem: Host-associated > Mammals > Digestive system > Stomach > Rumen ... | reverse complement strand
TGAATTTGCAAAAGTATATGTAGAAACAATTGTTCTAGTTTTTCCGTTAACAGAAGTTGTTGTATTAGCACTTCCTGAAACTCCACCAACTAAAATATCTAAAACGCCATAACTATCATAACTAGATGAATTATAAGAAGTAACGACAACCTTCGATACTTTTAATGTAGTTGTAGATTGAAATACAAAATCAGCATAAGCTTTAGATTTTGCTCTTATTTGAAGTGGACTATAGTCTTTATAGTTGGTTGAAACACCAACATCTTCACTAAAAATGAAATCTACACCATTAATTGATTCTTCACTTGAAACTAGTGGATAGATTCCTGTTTCAACATTTGAAACTACATTTGGAACTGTATCTCTTTTAATAGTTAATAAAAGTTTAGAGGTATCTTCAGTAGGTGTATCTTCTCCTGGTTTTGTATCATCTCCAGTTGATGGTGTGTCTCCACCTGTTGGTGTATCGTCTCCTGTTGATGGTGTGTCTCCACCTGTTGGTGTATCGTCTCCTGTTGATGGTGTGTCTTCTCCAGTTGGTGTATTATCACCTGTAGGATTATTATCATCTCCAGTATCTGTTGTTTCGGTTGTATTGCCATTAGGATTTTTAACTCTGTTTAAAAAATCTTCACATGATGTTAGTGCAATTGATAAGCAAGCAAATCCAGCTAAGGCAAATAACATCTTCTTTTTTCTCATATTCAAATCTCCGTTAGATATACTATCATTTATCATTTTTAAATTCTATAAATTTAAAATCAAAAATTTGAATTTTTCATTTCAAGAGCTTAAAGCATCTTTACTAAGTTTATTAAGATTTCCCTTTTTAAGAAAACTGTCACTTTATATAAAAATCTTTTCTTTTGCTATTAAAAATCTATTTCAAATGAAAAAACCTTCAAAACTCGATTATTTTTAGAAAAAAATAGTAATAAAAATTTTAAAAAAATCTATGATTTAAGATTGAAATATTAACTTTATAATTTTATAATTATAAAAAGCAAATAGCAAAACTAGAGTGATTTAGTGACGCAAAGCTATAGGGTCTTAGATAAGATAGCCAGTTGCCTTAGCATACTGGTTTTTTGGTTTAAATATTGATAGGAGTAGAACAGTGCAACTTTTTAGTAGAAAAAACAAAAATCTTCAAGACTACTTGAAGCAAAACATGATTATAATAACCATTATTGATGTTGCCGCATTTGTTATCATTGTTGGTTTCTTTTTAGCTGCCATTATTAGTGGTAATTCTGTATTTTATTATTTGTCAGCTGGACTCTTTATTGTCTTTGCTGTTTTTTCTGTTTTAGCTGTTAATAAATTCTACCAAAATGTCTACTCAACCTTCTTTATCAACCTTTATAATGTCACCAAAAACAATTATGAACTTTTAGCAACAACTAGAAATAATTTGCAAAGATATGACAGAACTGATTTAGAAGATTTTAAAATTCTTAATAGAAGTATCGATGATATCGAAACATTTTTTGATAGAAGTATCATGATTACTGATGATCCTGGATTTGAAAAATTAGATTTAGAATATCTTGATAAAGAAAATAGACCAAATTTAGTTTCGCTTGATTCCTTCTTTAGAAATTTAAATCAATTATTTATTTCTCAGGAACTTTTTCGAAATGGTCTTATTCTTTTTAATTATGATTTTCCTGAAACTAACGTCATTAAAGAGAAAGATTACAATAGACTTTATGATTTGATTGCTGAAGAATTTAAGAATCAAATTTTCCTTGCTAGTTATGATAAAACTCGTAATGGTGTTGTCGCTTTTGTTCCTCATATTGACTCTATGAATACCTTCGAAAGAAGATTGTATAAAATTGCTGATGTTGGCTTTTTAAAGGACGTTAATGGTGGAGCAATTCATGCTAAAAAGTTGACAGTTACCGCAACAGTTTATCCTTATAGTGATATTGATAAGATGGTATCTGATTTGCGTTTTGCAAGAAAACAAGGGAAGCAAGTTAATGTTTATGTTCCTTCTAGACCTAATAAAGTTAATAGAGGTTTTTATCATACTGCATTAAATTTAAATAATATTTCTAAGATTTTCGAAAGATTGTCAGTTATTAAAAGTGCTGAACTTAATATTCAAGAAACAATCGATAATTATTACTATATTATGGATGACTTAGCACGTTATTTAGATTTTGAATGTGCTGGTGTTGCTACTCTTGATAATAGAACTGGTAAATATGTTTTAAATCATGAATTTGCTCTTAAAGATAAGGCCATTTTTAGAGCTGATAAAGTTGTTTCTAATGATTTTGTAAATATGATTTACGATTCAATTGATAGAGACGACTCTTTTATCTTATCTTCTAGAGACACAATTGATGATAAGATTGGTAAATATTTCGATATTTATGGCATTTTAAGTGGCTATTTCTTTGTTGTTTATTATGATGAAAAAGTAACTGATTTTATTTATTTTGCTAATAAATCTCGTTCGATGGTTATCGATAATTATGCCCGTGAAACTTTAATGATTTTCTCGTCAATTTTAGTTAATGGCATTACTGAAAACAAACGTGAAGATGAAATTAAGCGTAACGAAAGAAGATATAAAGATATTTTGAAAGTTAGTGGTTTCAATATATATTCAATTTATTCTGATAACTACGATTTAATCTCAATGTCTAGTGGTTTAAAAGATATTTTAGGTTTAAGTGGTAATGTAACTGGAAAATGTCATAAATTGATTTATGGTTTAGAAAAGCCATGTAGTGATTGTCCTTTAATTAATCACGAAAAGAAGAGTTCTAACTTGCTTAATACGCACTATGAAACTTCAGAAACTTTTGTTAGCGATAAAACAAATCACGTAACAATGCTTTTAAGACCACTTGATTCTAAAGAATCATATGGCACAACAAATAGATATGATCAGGCTTTATTAATCAAATCTTTCTATTCATTTAAAGAAAATTTAGATAGAAGTTTTATTTCTAAATTTAGAGGCTATGTTTTACTTGTATCCTTTGATAATTATTTTGATGTTGTCTCTGCAAAGGGTGAAGAAGTTTATCATTTAAGATTAAGAAAATTCATTAATTCTTATAAAGAAGTAACTGATTTAAACGATGAAATTTATTTATATGATGACCATACTTTAGCATTAATTTTAAATGAAAATGGTAGAGTTGACGTCATTAATAAATGTGAAAAATTATTCGATTTAATCAAAGAAAATTTTGATAAAGATGATGAAAATGAAATTAGCTTTAAACCTACTTTTGTCGGTTTTGAATTCCCGCTTACATATAACTCTTCAGAAGAATTATTAAAATCTATCAATAGATTTAACAAAGAAGATGTTAAAAAATACATTCTTAAAGAACAAATTATCTTCCCAGATACAAATTATGTCAGAGAAGCAAGCAGAGAAATGTTCATTTGCGGACTTATTGATAATGCAGTTTCTTCAGGATCACTCGAATTTAAATTCCTTCCAACAATTAAAGATTATGCAAAAAATATTGTTGGAGCAGAAATTCTTATTCGTTTAACAGATAGTGTTAGAAATCTTTATCTTTCACCATATGAATTTATTAGAATCGCTAAAAAGCATGGTCGTATCGGTAATATTACAAGTTACTTAGTTAATAGAATAGGTGAAATTTATACAAAACATGGTATGACTGTCTTTAGACTTAGTGGATTATCACACCTTTCACTTAACGTTGATGCAAGCTATTTTGAAGACGATAACTTCATTAATCAAATTCAAAATCTATTTGAACAATATAAATTCCCTAAAGACTTTATTGGTTTCGAATTTAATGAAAACGATTTAGCTGGTGATTTGGAGCAACTCACGCCTGTTTTAAAGAAGATTCGTCAACTTGGTGTTTACCTATCTTGCGACCAATATTATGGAAAACATTTATCTGTTGATTTACTTAAGAAACTTGGATTCGATGAGATCAAATTTGGTATTAGACTTATTCAAGATCTTTCTGTTGATTCTACAAAAGTTAATGAAATCAAATACCTTGTTGAATCTGCTAGAAGTAATAAGATTAGAATTTGTGCAGTCGGTATCGAAGATAAGATTACATTTGAAAATGTTAGAGAAGTATCACCAGATTTCTACATGCAAGGTTACTATTTCTACATGCCAATTAATTTAGATGAATTCTTAGACAAATTAAGAAATAATTTAGTTAATAGTAGAACATTCTAATATGGAAAAAATTTCTAAAGTTATTCTTTCTAATATGTGCCTAATTTATGATAATGATGGGCACATTTTAGTTATGGAAAGAACTAAAAATGATTGGCCTGGTATTAATCTTCCTGGAGGGCATGTTGAAGAAAACGAAACTTTAGAAGAAGCAGTTATTAGAGAAATAAAAGAAGAAACTGGATTAACAATTAGAAATCCTAAACTTTGTGCTATTAAAGAATGGCCTTGGGGAGAAAATTTGAGATATTTAGGTTTACTTTATAAATGTAATGAATTTGAAGGCGAGATTAAAAGTAGTGATGAAGGCAAAGTTTTTTGGATTAAAAGAAGCGAATTAGAGAAATATAAATTATCTCAAGATTTAGATGAATTAATATCTTTAATTGAAAACGCAAAATTGTAAAAAACCTTCTACTTTTAATTGATTTATTAGTTTAGTTGCTATATTATATTAAGGCTTAAAAATGTCCTAGTAGCTCAACTGGATAGAGTATCTGGCTACGAACCAGAAGGTTACGGGTTCGACTCCTGTCTAGGACGCCATCAACAAATTACGAGATTATATGTTAAAATCTCGTTTTTTTGTGTTTTTTAACTTCTTTTTGATAGATTTGATTATTCAGAAGATTCCTGAACAGACAAAAATGCTCATCATTATTAGTGCTTGTAAGATTCGCGTAGCATACCGGTAGGTAAATAACTTAGTTTGGAATCGATAATCAATGAGAAATAATCCTTGTTATGTGTCATAGAAAAATAGTTAATGCCTAGCATTAATGAAACTAAATTGTTAATAGACATAATTAGTCCTATATAGTACAATATATTAGGGTGATTTAATGGTTATTTGCATCAAGGATAAAATTAAAAACGTCAATGCGGTTATTGGCTGTAATATTGGGTGTAGATATTGCTATGCCAAAGCGGTGGCGAAAAGATTCCATTTGACAGATGATTTTACTAATCCAATCGCGGATTTACATAAATTAGAAAGATTAAGGAAGCCAGGAGTATATTTTCTAACAGGAATGTCTGATTTGTATCTATGGAAAAAGGAGTGGATTGATAAATCGTTTGAATTATTAAGGGAATCTCCAAGAACTGTGGGGATATATTTGACCAAAGCTCCAAATAAAATAAAACTTGATGATGTTCCTGATAACGCTTGGATGGGAGTTACCATCACATCAAAATCAGATTTATGGAGACTAAAAGCTTTAAAGGAAAGTATTAAATGTAAAAACTATCATATCACGTTTGAACCGTTATTCGAGGATTTAGGTGATATCGATTTATCAGGAATCAAGTGGATAGTCATCGGAACAGAAACTGGGAACTGCAAAGGTAAGATAGACGCAAAAAAAGAATGGGTCGATCATTTAGTAAACGTCGCTAGAAGATATGGTTGTAAGATTTTTTTCAAAGAAGAGCTCGTTTATAAAATCATGGGTGAGGAAAAGGCAATCCAAGAGCTCACTTTAGAAATGGAGGAAGCATTGAAATGAAGAAACATTATGGAGGAACCCTAATTTCTCAAATCAAGCAACTTCAAGATAGGATTTTTAACAAGATTCTAAAAGAAGAAGGGATATACGAATTCAATGGACAACAGGGGAGAATCTTATTTTCTTTATGGAAGGATGAAAAACTCTCTTTAATCGAATTATCAAAAAGAACCTCTTTAGCTAAAACAACATTGTCTTCAATGGTGGAGAGAATGAAAAACGACGGCCTTTTAATTGTTGAGGAATCTAAAGAAGATAAGAGGAGCTTAATTATTTATTTAAGCGATAAGACATTGTCGCTTGAAAAGAAGATAAATAGAGCCACAAAAAGAATAGCCGATATTTTCTATAAAGGCCTGAGCGAAGAAGAGGCAAGCGAGTTAGATAGATTGTTAAGCAAAATAAAGGAGAACCTGAAAGATGAATAAGAATGTAGTCATCAAGCAAATCCAAGTTAAAGACATCATGACCAAATCTAATGCCCCGATAGGAGGGTATTGTGTTAACCCCTATGTAGGGTGTACACATGGCTGTAAATACTGTTATGCGTCATTCATGAAAAGATTCACAGGTCACACAGAAGAATGGGGCACATTTTTAGATGTCAAGAACTGGGAACCAATCAAGAATCTAGATAAATATAAAGGCGAGCATATTATCATTGGGACTGTGACCGATGGGTATCTCCCACAAGAAGCTGAATATAAAAACACCAGAAAATTATTAGAACAATTAGTGGGTGTTGACGCAGAACTTTTAATATGCACGAAATCCGATTTAGTAGTTAGAGATTTAGATCTATTAAAGAAATTTGATAAAGTTACCGTCTCTTGGTCAATAAACACCTTAAATGAAGATTTCAGAAGCGATATGGATGATTCTGTGTCAATAGAAAGAAAATTAAAAGCGATGAAAGAGGTGTATGATGCGGGCATCAGGACAGTATGTTTTATCTCACCGGTGTTCCCTGGCATCACTGATTTCAAGAAGATATTTGAATTAGTGAAAGATCAATGTGATTTGATATGGCTTGAAAACCTTAACCTTAGAGGCGGATTTAAAGGGAAAATAATGGATTATATTAAAGAAAAGCATCCTAATTTATATCCCCTATATGAACAAATATATAGTAAAAAGAATAGAAGTTATTTTGAAAACTTAGAAAAAGAAGCCCTTCAATTAGCTAAAGATAATGACTGCCCATTTGTGGATAACGAGACTCCATATGGCAGAGCCAAAAAAGGGCATCCAGTCATCGTTGATTATTTCTATCATGAAGAGATTAGAGGCTCGAATAACACTGGAAAAAGAAATAAGAAATAAATCTACTCGAATGCGAAACAATTCTCGTTATTTCATTTTTTTGTAAAAAACTGTACTTTTCCGGCAAAAACAACGTATAATTTCACATATAGTTTTAATTTTTGAAGTTATTTGACGTATAATTTCACAAATTGATTTCCAATCGTTAACTACAGTCTTGATACAATGTCAGGGCTGTTTTTATTTATGAGAAATAGTGATAAACTATCTTAGATAGAGGGTGCAATTTATGGTTTATAAAATAGATGATTATAGTAAAGTTAAAAAGCTTTTTAATGGCTGGCCATATGAGAATTGGCATACTGTAATGAATCAAAAAGTGAGAATATATGTTGATAATCCTGATTCTCCAAAGTCTGCAGTTGGGTGTTTAGGTGGTTGGTGTTTTTGTGTTGGTAAACCAAACAAACAACTAATCACTAAAAAGCAAACCAAATGGTTTGGTTTATTTCCTAAAGACAAAAAATGGGAAAAGCTAATTAAAGAATGCTATCCAGACGCTGAGATGAATACCCGTTATGCAATTAAACATGACGCAGTATTTGATAAAGAAAAACTTCAATCATTCGTAGACAATCTTCCAAAAGGATATGAATTGAAGCTTATTGATTCTAAAGTTTATGATTTAATCAAAAAAGTTAATGATGATGACGTTGAAGATTTGATTGATTGGTTTGATAATAAAAAGCAATTTCTCGAATTAGGACTTGGATACGCAGTTATTAAAGATGGTGAAGTGGTGGGTGGAGCCTCAACTGCCTACCGTTTTCCAAAGGGAATTGATATTGAAATCGATATTCTTAAAAAGCATAGACGCAAAGGGTTAGCGACTGCTGCAGGAGCAAAACTGATTCTCGATTGTCTAGAAAGAGGATGGAGACCGACTTGGGATGCCGCCAATATGAAATCTGTCCATTTATCAGAGAAACTCGGATATACATTTAATTACAAATATCATTGTTTTTGGATTAGTCCTATCTTCTTTAAAACTATTAAAAATCCAGACAAATCCAAGTGGGAATCTTATTGTGGCAAATATGAGACAAACTGTAAGGATTTCAAATTAAAAGAAGTGTGGATGAAAGACGGCGATTTATATGGTCGAGCGGATAATGAAGTCCGGAGAAATATTAAATTCAAGTTTTACCCAATTGGCCTTAATGTATTTGGCAGAAGAGATGGAAACGCTATCGTAACTTTTGAAAAAGATAGTTATATTATCGACGATATTGTTTGCAAAAAGATTTAAAACATCAGACTTGGCTTTCAAATAGGAAAATTAACAAGTGGTCCAAGTTTTCCGAAGGTGGTCCATTGTATCATTTCCGGCCATTGCAACCAATCGTTAACTACAGTATCGATACAATTCGATGCTGTTTTTTTGTAATTGTGGTAGAATTTAGCCATGGAATTTATTCTTAATGCTGAAGGCATAAACATTTCTTTTGAAATAAAAGGGTACAAAAAAACAAAAAATAAAGATAATCCACAATGGTGCAAATGCTCTTGCTCTTTTGCTTCTGGTACCTGGTTAAATTATTCTGTCAAAAACAGTGAAGTTTTAGCGTGTGACGAAGTTGAATACTTGCTTGAGAATCTTCAAAAATTGTTAAACGGTCAATTGAAAGAGGACTTAGAAATAGAATTCATCGAGCCAGATTTTAGTTTCGAACTAATAACAGAAAAAGATTTAAGAGAAGATGAGCGTTATACATATATCGCTAAAGGGTATGAAATTGCAGACGTTGAGGCATATTGGTGCATACATTTTTGGGATGAGGGTGCATTGACTGGTAATTACTTAAAAATATACCTTGGTAGAGAAGATATAACTAAACTAAGAGATTATTTGAAAGAAATAGTTGATTGATTTGTAACATTTCATTTTGCTCTTGTAACATTTTTTCGGGTAAGCTGTAACTTTTGTATTAATCTTGGAGCTTATTGCCAATCGCAAAAAGTCGACATTTTGTAGAATATACAGGATGCGTTTTTATTTATAAAAATAGGCAATGCCGGATTAATATAAAAAAAGCGCTGACAAAAATAAAATAGTGCTAATAATAAACTTAGAAAAACTAAAAATATTTGTAATTTTTCCAAGATATACAATATTAACCAACATAAAATAAACAAGTTGTCTTCAATTTGTGGACAACTGAATATGAATATGTTATCATATTAATATGATAAAACACTCGATTAGATATTTTAATAACAAAGAAGTAAGAGCAATTTGGGATAATGAGCAATCGATGTGGTGGTATTCCGCAGTCGATTTTATTAATATTCTCGTAGAACCAAATTCACCTAGAAGGTATTGGAACAATGTCAAAGTTAGAAATCCAGAGTTGTCTCCATTTTGTGGACAACTTAAGCTATACGCTGACGATGGCAAAAAATATAATTCAGATGTTATTAACGAAAGTGGTGTTAGGCTCCTTTTAACCATTATTCCTTCTAAATATAAAAAACAAATTTTAGATTGGATTACTGGTTTGCTCGATCCAGTTGATAAACAAAGCAAAAAGAAAGCGTATCAACTGTACAAAACCAATTTGATAAGCAAAGAAGAAATTGGCAAAACAATTTCTCTTCAAAAAATACATGCATATTTGTTTGAAGGCTTGTATGATTTTGCAGGGAAAATAAGAACCAAAACAATTTCAAAAGGCGGATTTGTTTTTGCTAATGGAGACTTCTTACCACAGACACTTGTTCAAATTGATAAGATGCCTCAATCAACATTTGAAGAAATAGTGGAAAAATATGTTGAAATGAATATCGCCCATCCGTTTATGGAAGGCAACGGACGCGCTACTAGAATCTGGCTAGATTTAATATTCATTAACGAACTCAAAAAATGCATCGATTGGTCAAAGATTGATAAAAAAGATTATTTTGATGCGATGTTGGAAAGCCCAAATTCTGATGCGAAAATTAAAGACGTCTTAAGAGACGCATTATCTGAAGACATAAATGATAGAGAACTGTTTATGAAAGGGATTGATACATCTTATTATTACGAAGAAGTTGAATAGTGGCGTATCACTTTCGGTGAATACACCCCAACTTTTTAGGGCAAAAAGTATCACTTTAGTAATCTGCCCCCATTCGACTGCAACCGATTGAATACATTGTATTTAGTCGGTTTTTTGTAATAATCCCATAAAAAGAAGAAAAATTGGCAATCCAGTTGACAGAGTGCTAAAAGTTGGTAAAATCATATATGTTAGCAGTTAAAGAGTTCAAGTGCTAAAAGGAGGCTAGTTTATGAAAGAAACAAAGCAATTTGAAACAGAAAGCAAAGAATTACTTAACTTGATGATCAATTCGATATATTCCAATTCCGAGATCTTTTTAAGAGAGCTCATTTCTAATGCATCTGATGCGATTGATAAAAGAAAATATCTCGCTTTAACAAGTAATGGCAAGGTAGCTTTAGAAGAATATAAAATTGACTTATCTTATGATAAAAAAGACAGAACCATCACTGTTAGTGATAATGGTATTGGCATGAATAAAAGCGAGATGATTAAAAATCTCGGCACAATTGCCAGAAGCGGCAGTAAAGAATTCGTCAAAAAGATGAAGAATAAAGACAAAGAAGATGTCGATATTATCGGCCAATTTGGCGTTGGATTTTATAGTGCCTTTATGGTTGCGGAAGAAGTAGAAGTAACTAGTAAAAAAGAAAATGAAAAAGCCCATAGATTTATTTCTGATGGCAAAGAAAATTACACAATTGAAGAATGTGATAAAGAAGATGTCGGCACAACCATCACCCTTCATTTAAAGAAGAACACAAAAGAAAATAACTATGATGATTATTTATCTGATTACCGCATTAAAGAATTGGTGAAGAAATATAGTGATTATATTCGTTATCCAATTATGATGAATGTCACTAAATCTAAACCAAAATTAGATAAAGATGGTAAAGAAATTGAAGGCCAATATGAAGAATATAAAGAATTAGAAACGCTAAATTCAATGGTCCCACTTTGGAAAAAGAATAAATCTGAAGTTAAACAAGAAGAATTAAATGAATTCTATAAGAGTAAATTCTCCGATTATGAAGATCCATTATTATCTATTCAATTAA
>Ga0247608_10007529_pt1 | contig 11145 bp, 10 predicted proteins | sample 176DNAGHGlowgp2_FD_193490 | JGI IMG/M metagenome (GOLD analysis project Ga0247608, IMG submission 193490) | Sheep rumen microbial communities from Palmerston North, Manawatu-Wanganui, New Zealand - 1766 DNA GHGlow gp2 | ecosystem: Host-associated > Mammals > Digestive system > Stomach > Rumen ... | reverse complement strand
AAGCTCACCGACAGGGTAACGCACCTAGTGAGGCTGAGGCTCGCGTGGATCGCATCCTTGATTATTTCAATGTGGCGATCTATGACTCCATCTTCCACCTCTCGCATGATATGATGACATTCTGTGAGAAGCATGGCATGGTGCGTAAGAAGATGCAGGCATGGCACATGTTGGTGGGTGCTTATCATTTCACCGGCCAGTACAATCAGGCGCTTCGTGAAGTGAAAATGATGTATGAGGAGGCTCACCGTGAAGGTTCGGATTATGGAGAGTCGATGGCTTATTTCAATATGGGAAATGTCTATTACAGCATGAACCATATTGAGGAGTCGGCGGATGCTTTCGAGAAGAGTATCCCGTTGATGCAGAAGGTAGACCCTGAGGTGCTACTTGAGATGTATCCCTACTATTGTGATGCTTTGGAGTCGCTGAAACGCTATGAGAAACTGGACAGCGTTACCCGTCAGTGGTGGCAGGTGATAGAAGGGAGGTTTGCAAAGGGTGATGAGCGTGATAAGGAAATCCTTCTGGCCAACTATTACATTGCTTGTGCTCAGGCTAAACTGGGAAAGGGGAAGTTGGATGAGGCAGAGGTATTTCTGGACGAGGTAGAACAGGACTTGCCCAGCGAGAATAGCTACGAATACTTGTTCTTGTTGTTCTACCGTGCCAAGCTGCGGATGTTACAAGGACGCTATGATGAGGCACTTGACCTGAACGCCGAGCGTATCAGAATGTGTAGCGTCATCAATGATAAGCCTACGCTGATTCCTGTACATAAGCAGCGTGCGGAAATCCTGATGCATGCAGGTCGCTATAAAGAGGCTGCACGGATGTATGCCCGCACCTTAGCGCTGAGTGACTCACTCAACCAAGCCAACACACGTACACAGTTGAACGAACTCCGCACGATGTTCAAGGTGGATGAACTGGAGACGGCTAATGCTGAGCGTGAGACACGTCTTGAGGAAATGGAGATTCATTCTGCCCTTCAGCGCAGTCGGTTTATGACCATTATCACCACGCTTGCAGCAGTAACCCTTCTGATTATCATGCTGATCATCTATTATGCAGCACGTCGATTGAAGAAAAAGAACAGCGAACTGGCTCAGCGTAATGACGAACTGAAAGTGGCTCGTGAGCGTGCAGAGGCTTCGCTGAAGATGAAGACAGACTTCATTCATCAGATATCGCACGAGATACGCACACCGCTGAATGTGCTGTCAGGCTTCTCACAGATTCTGACAACCAAGAATGACCCGTTAGACCCTGAGGTTCGTAGTAGCATTAACCATCGTATTGCCGAGAGTACGGGCCGTATCGTCAACTTGGTGAATAAGATGCTGGAGCTGAGTGAGGCTAATAGCGAGAAAATCATAGAGCGTGAGGACGAGGTGACAGCCATGGCGATAGCAGAGGAAGCTATTGAGCAGTCTGGCGTTCGCGCTTTTGAAATGACAGACTTTGAATTCCATATCGATGATGATGTGACGGACCTGACGCTGCAGACCAACCTGAAGCAGGCTGTCCGCACCATCCACTTCCTGATTGGCAACGCCCGTAAGTTCATGCAGCCCTCGGGCGAGGACCTGCGTCAGGGCACCATCCGCTTCCTTGTGTCACAGACGGCCGACAAGCAATTCGTGCAGTTTGCTGTTGAGGATACGGGTGTGGGTATTCCTGCTGCAGAAGCCGAACATATCTTCGATGAGTTTGTACAGTTGAATGAGTACTACGACGGTGCAGGTATCGGTCTTACCGTGGCCCGCAGTATTGCCCGCCGACTGGGTGGCGATGTGGTGCTCGATACGAATTATACTGGCGGTGCCCGTTTTGTGTTCACCTTGCCAAAGAAATAAAGGATTATGATAGATAGAGCGACGGTTGATAAGATTATCGATGCTGCCCGTATCGTTGACGTGGTGGGAGAGTTCGTGACACTCAAAAAGAGTGGCGTGAACTACAAGGGTCTGTGCCCGTTCCACGACGATCGTAACCCGTCGTTCATGGTGTCGCCATCGAAGAATATCTGCCATTGCTTTGTATGCGGAAAGGGTGGTACGCCTGCCAACTTCCTGATGGAACATGAGCAGATAACCTATCCTGAGGCGTTGCGCTGGTTGGCTAAGAAATATAACATCGAGATTGTCGAGAAGGAGATGACCGACGAGGAGCGCGAGGCACAGAGCGAGCGCGAGTCGATGTTTATTGTCAATGAGTGGGCGAAGGACTGGTTCCACGATATCCTGAAGAATGATCCTGACGGCATCGCCATCGGCAAACAGTATTTCCGCAGTCGTGGCATCCGCGATGATATCATAGAGAAGTTCCAGTTGGGCTATGCACCTCAAAAGCGCGACGCACTGGCTCTGGCCTCTAAGGCCAAGGGCTATAAGCCTGAGTTCCTAGTAAAGACGGGCTTGTGTTATTCCACCTCCCCTAAGTTAGGGGAGGACGGGAGGGGTCTGAACGAGGCTCCTTCAGACCCCCAACCCCCTAACTTAGGGGGCTTAAAAGACCGCTATGCTGGTCGTGCCATATTCCCTTGGTTCAATGTCAGCGGAAAGGTGGTGGCTTTTGGTGGTCGTGTGCTGGACAGCAGGACAAAGGGCGTAGCACAGAAGTATGTCAACTCGCCCGACTCGGATATCTATCACAAGGAACGTGAGCTCTATGGCATCTATCAGGCCAAGAAGGCCATCGTGAAGGAAGACCGCGTGTTTATGGTGGAGGGTTATACCGACGTTATTGCCATGCATCAGGCTGGTATCGAGAACGTGGTGGCCAATAGTGGTACGGCGCTGTCAACCTATCAGATACACATGCTGCACCGCTTCACCAATAATATCACCCTGCTGTATGATGGTGATGAGGCAGGTATCCATGCAGCTATGCGAGGTACGGACATGCTTCTGGAAGAGGGTATGAACATCAAAGTGCTGTTGTTGCCTGATGGTGACGACCCCGACTCATTTGCACGCAAGCACTCTACGGAGGACCTGAAACGCTATATCGAGGAGAACCAGACGGACTTTATCACCTTTAAGAGTCGCCTCACCGTGGAGAACGTCACAGATCCCGTGAAGCGTTCCGAGGCAATTGGCGGTATCGTGAAGAGTATCTCCGTGATTCCAGACCAGATTCTGCGCTCTACTTATCTCAGCGATTTTGCTCATCGCATCAATATGAAGGAGCAGACGCTGATTGCTGAGATGAATAAGTTCATCCAGAAAAGTCTGGAGGATAAAGGAAAAGACAGTGCACGTCAGCAAGGGCGTGAGCAGCAACAGGAACAGGAGTTGTCGCAGCCTAAGGCGAACGGAGATGATTTACTGTCACTTCAGTCGCCCACAGAGCAGGCTTCTCAGGTAGAGCAGATGCTCATTCGCGAGATAGTGCGTCATGGTGAGGAAATTATTTTTGAGAATGTTGAGACCGAAGACGGACAGAAAATCAATCTGTCGGTGTCGCAATATATTGATTTTGACCTGTCGGCAGACGGGTTACAATTGGCATCGCCTCTGTACAGACAGATACTCTCTGAAGCTGTAGCCCATCAGGGTGAGCCAGGTTTCAAGGCGGAGACCTATTTCTGCAGTCATCCCGACATGCAGGTTAGTCAGTTGGCCACAAAGCTAGCCATCGACCGTCATCAGTTGGGTGGACGCTTTAAATTAGACAGGAGTGAAGATGAGGTTGACAAGGATGAGAAAGAAAAAATCCATCAGGAGTTTGTGACTCGTCTGCGTCAGCGTGTGCTTCACTTGGTGATGGACTATCGCCTTGATATTGTAGAGTCTAGATTAAAAACTATTCAGCGTGAACTGTTGCAGGTGGGCAGCGACCGTGAGCGCATGATGCAATTATTAAAAGAACATAAGGAAACCAAAGAGCTTCGTGATGCTCTGGCCAAGCGCCTGGGCACCGATCTCGTTGTCTAAAACGAATTATGTATTACATTCAGAAAAAATTAGAAGTATCAGCCAGCCATCACTTGGTGCTGGACTATGAGAGTAAGTGTTCAAATCTGCACGGTCACAATTGGATTATCACCCTTTATTGCCGTGCTAAGGAGTTAAACCAGAATGGTATGGTGGTCGACTTTACGGAGATTAAGCGTAAGATCAAAGGAACGTTGGACCATCAGAATCTGAACGACGTACTGCCCTTCAACCCAACGGCAGAGAATATCGCCCGTTGGTGTGTGGAGCAGATTCCTACCTGCTACCGTGCTGAGGTGCAGGAGAGCGAGGGCAACTTGGCGGCCTATGAAGAGGATTAACAATATCTTTTATTCATTGCAGGGTGAGGGACGCAACACGGGGCGTGCTGCTGTCTTCATCCGTTTTGCTGGTTGCAACCTGCGCTGCTCGTTTTGCGATACGGAGTTTGAGACCTATCGCGAGATGAGTAATGAAGAGATTATGGCAGAGGTTGAGGCTCTCAGCCCTCAGATATCAGCCCTCAAACCTCTCCTCGTGCTGACTGGTGGCGAACCCACGTTGCAAGTCGATGAAGCTTTCGTGGACTTCCTACATCAGCATGGCTACGAGGTGGCGATGGAGAGCAACGGCACGCGTCCTGCTCCCAAGAATCTTGACTGGCTCACGGTATCACCCAAACAGAAGCCCGTTCATCAGTCTTGCAGTGAGGTGAAGGTAATCTTTACGGATGCCGACCATGTGTCGGACTTTGGCCTCGAGGCGGATTATTTTTATTTGCAACCTTGCGACACAGGTGACCCTGAGCGCAATAAAGTCATTACGCAGGCTTGTGTGGAGTATATCAAACAGCATCCCCAATGGCGCCTCTCGTTGCAGACGCATAAGCTTATCGATATAGAATAGGTATTTATGTCTTGGCATAGCATCATACTCATCATCTATCAGATTATCGTTGTGACGACGATTATTCATGTTGTGATGGATAATCGTCAACCTTCGAAGACGATGGCATGGTGTATGGTGATTTTCTTTGTGCCTGTGGTGGGTATTATTGCCTATCTGTTCCTGGGTGTCAATACCCGTCGTGAACGAATGGTCAGTCAGCGTTCTATGGATCAGCTTACCCGTCGTTCTATGTCTGGCTTCATCGAACAGGGACATTTGCAACTGCCAGAACTCAGTCGTCCGGTTATCGATCTTTTCATCAATCAGAGTTTCTCCCTTCCCTTTAATAATAATAAGGTGGAGATTCTGACTGATGGCTATGATTTCTTCCCGTCTCTGCTTCGTGATATCGCCTCTGCGCGTGACCATATCCATATCGATGTCTATATCTTTGAGGATGATGCCTTGGGCCGTCTCGTCTCTGATGCTCTGATTGCCAAGGCTCGCGAGGGTGTAGAGGTGCGTGTACTCTATGATGCGGTGGGATGCTGGAGCGTAGAAAACCGTTTCTTCGAACGGATGCGTATCGAGGGAATCGAGGTGGAAGCCTTTATGCCAGTACGTTTCCCCACGTTTGCACGTAAGATGAACTATCGCAACCATCGTAAGATTTTCATTGTTGATGGTAGGGTAGGCTATATCGGAGGCATGAATTTCGCCTTGCGCTATGTGAAGGGCCGTCATAATCGCGGATGGCGTGACACGATGATGCGTATTGAGGGTAGTGGCGTCTACTCCCTGCAGCGTGCATTCCTCATAGACTGGTATTTCGTGGATCGTACGCAGTTGAGTGATAAGCGCTATTATCCTAAGTCCGAGGAAGATGCTCATGGGGCTCTCCTTCAGACCGTCACTTCAGCACCATTAGCACCTTATCCAGAGATTATGCAGGGTTATCTGCGTATCATTCTGTCGGCCAAAAGCTATATCTATATCCAGTCGCCCTATTTCCTGCCTACAGAGACTATCTTCTTTGCTCTGAAGACAGCTGTGGCATCGGGTGTTGATGTCAGGGTGATGGTGCCGCGTAAGACGGATGGCTGGTTTGTGGAGTGGGGGAGCAGATCTTATCTGCGTGAGGCACAAGAGGCTGGCATCCAGATACTTCTCTATGAACCGCGTTTCCTGCATGCTAAGATGTTAGTATGTGATGACCATACCACGACATGCGGATCTACGAATATTGATTTCCGTTCGTTCCTGAATAACTTTGAGGCCAACACATTTGTGTATGACGAAGATGTGGCATTACAGATGAAAGATATTTTCCTGCGTGATGCCAGTCAGTCTACACCATTATCCGCTCTGCCTAAACGTCTGCATCCCAAGTTCTTGGTACGCTTAGGCGAGTCTGTTATGCGTTTATTGTCGCCTCTGCTTTAAACAGTGAGAAGTTCACGCTACCATAACTTCTGTGTTCTATGAAATGTGGATGATGACTGAAGTCGTGGTCTTTGCCGTGCTCCAGAATAAACAAACCATCCTCTTTCAAAAGTCCCTTTTCAAAAATCAAATCAGGTATCTGTGGAATCTCCTTCAGCGCGTAAGGAGGGTCAGCAAAGATAAAGTCATATTGCTGGTGGCAGGCTTTCAGGAATTTAAAGACGTCTGCTCGCAAAGGAATACAGTTTTTGTCGCCCAGTTTCCTGGTGCATTCGCAGATGAAGCGATGGTGGTCGCGGTCCATCTCGACGCTTACCACCTGCTGGCAACCACGCGACATGAGTTCCAGAGATATGCTGCCTGTACCAGAGAAGAGGTCAAGCGCGGTGGCATCTTCCAAGTCCACATACTGAATCAGCACGTTAAAGATATTTTCCTTGGCAAAATCCGTGGTAGGCCTCGCCTTAAATGAGCGAGGAATCTCGAAATGTCGTCCTTTATATTTTCCAGTAATAATTCTCATCTCCCTTCTATCTTCCTCTATCTCCCTTTTATCTCCTTCTATCTCCCTTTTATAAACAGCGTCTGGAGGTCGTATGGCATTGACTTGATTGTCGTCACAGGATGACGGTTGAAGTCGGCTGCAGGATTAATCACGTAGGCATTCTGTAGGAATCTCTTCAGCTCCTTGAGTAACCATTCCTGTTCAGGGATGTCGCCTACAATATGCAGTTCGTCGTGCTCAGGCTCCAGTTGCAACTGCTTCCATACGTAGAGCAGGAAGTAGAGAGAGTCGTGGGCGCGTGACGCATCAAACGAGTTGCAGAACTTGAACCTGTTCTGATGGAAACTGAATATCTCCAGTCGCTTCTCGTGGAAATAACCGTAGAGCTTGTTGCGTGTGCCAGTAAAGCTGCGCTGATGCAGGTGGCGCCATACGGCAGAGAGTGCAATAATCATATTGATATCCTGGAAATGGTCATCGATAACCAGTCGCAGGTCTTTATTCATCGCATAGATAGCCACACTATTCAGGTCTGGCAGCACATTATAGTAAACAGCCAAGGGCTCCTTGCTGGGGAAAGCATGGAAATAGAGTGTCTCTGCCTGTTCTTCGTGAAAACTCTCCACGGGAACCATCAGCACATCGGCATCAAGCACCACTCTGACACGTTTGGGTGGATTCATCAGCAGTTCGCTGGTCTTGAAAGCCTCGCGCAGGTTGGCAGCCATAGATATGCCGCTTTTCACCACGTAAGGTTCAAACATCACATCCGTTCCGTCGTCCGTAGGTTGCGAGAACGACAAGGTGCTCCGTCCAATGCGGATGGTGAGCCGTTGCTTTGTGTTACTGATTTCTGGCATTTGTATTTTTAATTTTGCTGCAAAATTACAAAAATAATTCTTAATTCTTAATTCTTAATTCTTATTTTTTTTCTTACCTTTGCATATTGTATGATTCAGGACGAGTTGATTTATCAGATTGAGACGCATTTTGGTCATGTGCCCACTCACGAGCAGCACAGGGCATTACAGACGTTTGCCGCGTTTATGACCGATCGCGACGAACAGGTCGTGATGGTGCTTCGTGGTTCGGCAGGTACGGGTAAGACCACGCTGGCTTCGGCTATTGTGCGTGGTATGCTTGCCATGAAACAGAAACTAGTGCTCATGGCGCCAACAGGACGTGCTGCTAAGGTCTTCTCAAATTATTCTGGTACATCGGCTTTTACCATCCATCGACGTATCTATCGTCAGAAGAATGCTGGTGACCTTTCTACATTCAGTCTTGGCTTTAACGCTGCTCAGGACACGCTGTTTATCGTTGACGAGGCTTCGATGATAGCCAATGCCGATACGCCCCTTCTTGATGACCTGATTCGTTTTGTCTATAACTATAAGAACTGTCGTCTGCTGCTTATTGGCGACCGTGCCCAGTTGCCACCTGTGGGCGAGGAAGAGAGTCCTGCGTTGATGGCCGACGTACTTCGTGGCTATGGTATGAAGGTCTATGAGGCTGATCTCAATGAGGTGTTGCGACAGGCTGAGGATTCTGGTATCTTATGGAATGCTACTGAGGTTAGATGTATGATGGCTGACGGCATATATGATTTGCCTAAGATTCGCTTTGAGGGTTTTCTCGATATCGTGAGCGTACCTGGCGATGAGCTTATCGAGAGTCTGGCCACGAGTTTCAGTCGTGTGGGTATGGATGAGACGCTGGTGGTGACGCGTTCCAACAAGCGGGCGAATATCTATAATCAGGGTATCCGCAATACCGTGCTCGATCGTGAGGACGAACTCTGTCGTGGTGACCGTATCATGATTGTAAAGAATAACTATTACTGGGTGACTATGCCCCCTAAGATAGGGGGCGACAGGGGTATGAACAAGGGAATATCTGGTGTTGGTTCAGACCCCCAACCCCCTAACTTAGGGGGCTTGGATTTTATCGCCAATGGCGATATCGCCGTGGTACAACGTGTCCGCAATATCCATGAGCTCTATGGCTTCCGTTTTGCTGAGGTCACCATGACCTTCCCTGACTACGACGACTATGAGCTCACGGCTATCACCATGCTCGACACGCTGACTACTGAGGCACCTGCCCTGACGCGTGAACAGCAGGAGCAACTATATAATCAGGTGATGGAGGACTATATGGATGTGCCTTATAAATCAGAGCGTCTGAAGAAACTCAAGGACGATAAGTATTACAATGCCCTGCAAATCAAGTTTGCCTATGCTGCTACGTGCCATAAGGCTCAGGGTGGTCAGTGGGCACATGTCTATATAGACCAGGGGTATATGACTGATGATATGCTTTCGCCCGACTATTTCCATTGGCTCTATACCGCCCTGACACGTGCCACCGAACAGGTGTATTTGGTCAATTGGCCAAAGACGCAGGTAGACGGTCATACTGATAGTTACTGAAGAATCTCCTCAGGCTTATGGGCAAAGGAGGTAGCACCATGCGCCTCCAGGAAAGCCTGATCGCGAAAGCCCCATAGTACGCTGATGCAGGGCAGACCGGAGTTGATGGCTGTCTGCAAATCTACGTCACTATCTCCCACATACACGGCATTCTCCTTACTGACACCCAGTTGACGGAAGGCTTCTATCACGGTGTCGGGGGCTGGTTTCTTACGGATACCCTCGGCTTCATGTTCACCAATGGCTACCTCTACGGTGTCAGCGAAGAAATGCTGACAGAGTTCGCGGGTGGCGGCATAGAACTTATTGCTGACCACAGCCACGCGCTTTCCTCTTCTGCGTAATTCTTGAAGCAGTTCTGGGATACCATCGTAAGGACGGGTGGTGTCCAGGGAATGCTCCATGTAGTATTCGCGGAAGGTGCGGAAGGCTTCGTTGAAGCGTGGGTTCTTGTCGCCATCAGGCACGGCCCTCACCATCAACAGACGCACGCCGTTGCCCACCATATGGCGTACCTCCTCGCGTGTATGTTTTGACATCTTGTGCTGTCGCAGAGCGTAGTTCACGGCTGCAGTCAAGTCATCGAGTGTGTCAAGCAACGTGCCGTCGAGGTCGAATATATAGGTGTCGTATTGTTTCATTGCGAGTGCAAAGGTACTAAAATAATTTGAGATTCGAGAATTTATTCGTAACTTTGCACACTGTATGAACGTGATAAGATTTATGAAAGACTGGACGCTGCCTGTATCAATGGGTGCAGGAGCGCTGTTGTATCTGTTGTTTGCCTACGTGCCACAGTTGGATGAGGCCGCCCTTTTCTTTGACCCTGTGATGGAGGCCATTCTGCCCCTGTTTATGTTTCTGGTGCTTTTTGTGACCTTCTGCAAGGTTGATTTCCATAAGATGCGCCCAGTGTGGTGGCATCTGTGGGTGAGCATCTTCAACCTGCTGTTTGTAGGTATCGTGATGGCGTTGATATTAAGTTTGCACCTGAAAGCCGAGAAACTGGTGCTGATGGAGGCCCTGCTGATGTGTATCATATCCCCCTGTGCCACTGCCGCCGCCGTGGTAACCCAGAAGTTGGGCGGCTCGTTGGAGCAGACCACCACCTATACATTCTTGTCCAATTTCATTACGGTATTGCTGGTGCCTGTTTGTTCCCCATGATTGAGAAAGGAGCCGATATCTCGTTTATGAGTGCTTTCCTGAAGATACTCTATCAGGTCGTGGTACTGCTGGTAGTGCCCATGCTGTTGGCCTATGTCGTGAAGCACACTATGCATCGTCTTCACCAGAAGATATTGAGTGTCAAAGACCTGTCGTTCTATTTATGGGGCTGTTCGCTGATGATTGTCACAGGCACCACCGTGAAGAATATCCTTCATGCTGAGGCCTCCGTACTTTTTCTGGCCATGATAGCCCTGTTGGGTTTAGTGCTCTGTGTTATCCAGTTTGCCGTAGGTCGCTTCATTGGCCATTTCTTCGGACGTGCACAAGAGGCCGGTCAGGCGCTGGGACAGAAGAATACAGCCTTCGCTATCTGGTTGGGTATCACCTATCTGAACCCACTATCCTCTGTGGGTCCAGGCTGCTATATCCTGTGGCAGAATATCATTAATTCGTTTGAAATCTGGCAGGAGAGACAGAATAACAAGGGGGGAAAGACATAGTAACTGGTTTTAAAGACAGAAAAACTTTAAAGACACAATAACATAATAACAAAATACATAAGAACATATTTTTTAAAGACATAATAACATAATAACAAAATACATAAGAATATATTTTTTAAAGACATAATAACATAATAACAAATAATCTGTTAATGATAAATCTGTTAATGTGTTATTGTGTCTTTAAAGTTATTCTGTCTTAAAGAAATAGTATGTTAGTTTGTTATTATGTCTTTAAAAGTTATAGTGTCTTTAAACCCCGT
>Ga0247608_10007527_pt1 | contig 11146 bp, 5 predicted proteins | sample 176DNAGHGlowgp2_FD_193490 | JGI IMG/M metagenome (GOLD analysis project Ga0247608, IMG submission 193490) | Sheep rumen microbial communities from Palmerston North, Manawatu-Wanganui, New Zealand - 1766 DNA GHGlow gp2 | ecosystem: Host-associated > Mammals > Digestive system > Stomach > Rumen ... | reverse complement strand
GTGAGGTTTTGACGGCGGCAGCGGCATCTATGCGGCGGATAATACCATCCCCAGCAGTACAAGTGACTGGATCAGTGATATCACGAATAATGCCCTGCAGATCAAGGACTCAAGCGGCAATTACGTGGAAGTTGTTTACGCGGACAGCTACGAAAGCTACAAGACCATGAAGGATAACACTGCTTTATACGGCGGCAAGCTTCTTGTGTGCAAGCAGTCGGTCAACACAGATACCCTTGCCACAGAAGAACTTCCGGCAGGTACCATCGTGGTCACGCAGGCAAAAGAAGGATCGCCTGCACATGCGCAGATCATCCTTGGAAAGCCCGGAACCAACGGCCTTCCGGCAGCATTTACGGCGACCGACGGCAACAGCTATTACAATAAACTCACGACCTACATGAACAGCTTTTTTTATTCGCTGAACTCCATGTATGGCCTCACGCAGGCGCAGATCAACAAGATGGTGGTCATCCCCGCTGACGGAAATATGAGTGCCGTTATAACACAGAATGCCGGTGGAGGATGGAAATACGCCGACTGGGGATATTTCGATGAGAACTCATTTGCCACAAGAAGAGAGGATGCCATCGCCTGCCTTATCGATGGCGATATCCCTACAAACCTTAAAAACGTCAACTGGGTCATCGACTCGGCCAGCTCAACATATGGAACAAGGCTTCGTATGGGCATTTCGGGTAAAGCCGGTGGTGCGGTTTCCGCTTATCTTGTGACCCCTGTAGAGCAGCCTAAATCGACTACTTTCACTGTGCAGAAGAGTGGTACGGCTGTAGAGAACATGATGATCAAGAGCGTAACATTCAAGCTTTACGCTGACGGAAAAACTGATATCAGGTATTCCGACGATACCGGTATGAAGGAAGCGGATAAAGAAGTAACACTTAATCTGAACTACAGTTCCGATGTCAAATCCTACACCTGGCAGAACCTGAAGAAATACAACGCAGACGGTTCGGTCATCAGCTATACAGCCGACGAGATCAAGGTAGTCTACAAGGATGCAAGCGGCGTGGAAAGAACAGCTACAGCCACATCCGATCCTACCATAGAGCAGGTATTTAGCCAGAGTAAAAGATCGACTACCGATGAAAATGGAAAGACTCAGACTATATCCAACAGCTTCAGAACGCTTTTAGGACGATTTGCCATTCAAAAAGTCGATGATGAGCACAATCCGGTCGGAGCTACCTTCTATGTCTATTCGGATTCTACCTGCAAGGCAGATGAAAAGATAGGTCAATTCACCTGCAGTACCACCACAGCAACAGGCGGCTGGACTACAACATGGAGTTCATCTGCGGGGCAGTCGAAGACGGTTTATTTCAAAGAATACGACGAAGATGGTGATGGCTACATAACAGTATCCGGCAAGCAGTACAGGGTCGATCAGGACGTTCACACTGTAGTTATGCCCGGCTATACGGATCCTTCACAGCTTGGAACTGCCAAATGGACCATTGACGGAGTGGAAGGTACCGCAACCATTGAAAATGATGAAACAACAAGCCATTCCGTAGAAAAGAAGCTGAATGGTGATGCAGTGAACTATGTTACTTCAATCGATGTTCAGCTATACAGAAATGTAAACGGAGGAACCGGTTCAAAGGTCGGAAATGTGATCACGTTAAAAGCGGATGGATCTTATAACGGAGACACCAAGCTTGGTTCAACTCCCTGGAGCTATGACTGGAAGAGCGTGCTGAAATACGATGAGAACAACAAGGAATATCACTATTACGCTGTCGAAACAGCAGTCAGCTATAAGACACCTTCAGGTGCCACAGGAACACTTACCGGTGATGATATAGCCAAGTATTTCACCAACACCACAGATAATGCGGCAAATGCCACCACGATCAAAGCAAAGACTACTCTGACAAACGAGTTGATTAAGATCTATGGCGCGGTTCAGATAGAAAAGGTCAATGCAGAAAACAAGACAGTAAAGCTTCCCGGTGTGGAATATGCCGTTTATTCGACCTACGGCGGAGGCGTTCTTTCCGGCAAGATAGGTGACAACATCGTAACAAACGATGACGGCATCGCAACCTATACTGTATCAGGCACATGGTACAAGCTCGATGGTGTATCAAAGACAGTCTACATCCAGGAGCAGAAGACCATACAACCCTACGTGATCGACAGAAGCGTTTACACTGTAGTGATCACAGGAAGCGCTGTCGATAAGGCGCACAGCTGGGTAAAGGTCACAAGCCCTGAAAATGTCAGCGTATCATACAACGATGACGGAACAAAGATATGCCTTTACCATCAGGATAACACCGAAAAGTATGGAAGGATAACGGTAAAAAAGACCGGTGAAGTCCTGACAGGCTTTACTCCCGGAAATACCGAAGGAGCTGTGGAAGAGTACACAAACGGAACCTTCAGCTACGAGCAGAGAGCCATGGCAGGTGCGACATTTGAACTTCGTGCTGCACAGGCTATAAGCAATAAGGCCGGTACCGTAGTTTACGCTGCAGATCAGCTGATCGATACCAAGACCTCCGGTGTAGACGGCATCGCAGTCTTTGGAACAGATCATAAGCTTCCCATGGGAACCTATAAGATAATTGAGACCGCAGCACCTTCCGGTCAGACCATTCCGGATGTTCATGAGTGGACAGTAACACTCACATACGATAATTCAGAAGCTGGCGTTGTATCAGCTTCAAAGACAGTAGGAAATAAGCTGGCAAACGCAAAGGTAAGCGTCATCAAGGTCGACGCAGACAACGGCAGCCCGCTTGAGGGCACGTATTTCGGGCTTTTCTCTACGGATGATATCTTTAACGCAGATAACGCCAAAATCGTCTCCAAAGGCCAGATGGTGGCTGTTTTGAGCACTGACAGCAAGGGTGAGGGGACCTTCAACATAGATATTCCCTACGGAAAGTATCATGTTAAGGAGCTGAAGACGTTAGAGAACTATAGCCTTTCAAACGAGGCCTATGAACTGACATTTACCTATGCAGGCAATGACCGCTACGAAAGCGACATTATAAGATTTACACATACCTTTGAGAACGGACAGTTTAAGGCAAAGCTTCGTATCATCAAAATCGATGCGGAGACCGGTAACCAGATCGCTCTTGCAGGAACTGAGTTTAAGATCTGTAACCTCACGACTAATGAATATGTCACCTATAAGACAACGGATTCTGAGACCGGGGAGGAAGTGGTAAAAGACATCTTTACCACAAACGATCAGGGCTATGTAATAACAGACATTGCTCTCCCTGTAGGCTCATACCGTATCGAAGAACAGACGGCGCCGAACGGCTATTACAACAGCGAGACAGCAGAGGGTATTCAGTCAACCTTCGAAATCAAGGTGGATATGGGCTTTGTATTCGGTGGCAGCAACGTAGCCGACTTCTACGACGAGGAAAATGAAGTCTACACCCTGCCGGTAGAGTATTACGATACGGCAGTCAAGGGTTCCATCGAAGTCACCAAGTCCGGTGAGGTATTAAGCGGATATAACGCAGAGACGGGAGTTTTTGAATACATAAACAGAGGCCTTAAGGGTGCTGTCTATGAGGTCTATGCGGAAGGAACCATCTATACCGCAGACCATCACAAAGATGAAGAAGGAAACAGAGATGTTGCTTTTAATGACGGCGACCTGGTAGGAAAGATAACCACTGGAAAGAGCGGAAAGGGCTCGCTTTCAAACCTTCCTCTTAATGAGGTGGACGAAGAAGGCAACTACTTAAGCAGATACAAGATCATAGAGGTCAAGGCACCGGACGGATACCTGATCGGCAAGGATGAAGCAGCAGTACACTATGCAGTCCTTACATATGATGGTCAGAATGAAAAGGTAGTCTTTGACTCGGACGGAGTGGAGAACCATTTCCACAACGACAGACCGACATATGACATCAGCGTTTATAAGTATGAGAAGGATGCAGAGGGCAATACGGTATACGAAAAGCCTCTTGCAGGAACCACTTTCGCTTTTAAGACCAACGCAGATATCAAGAACTACAAGGGTGATGTGATCGTGACTGAAGGCACCGTTCTGGCATCAGGCCTTGTGACCGATGAAACCGGCCGCGCAGCAGTTCCCGCAGAGCTTAAGATCCCTTATGGCACGTATGCCTTCATAGAAACAGAAGTTACACCCGGATATGTACTGGACAGCGAGCCCGTAAACGTAACTTACACCTACAAGGACCAGAATACTCCGGTCATATCGATTAAAGCAGAGAAAGCCAATGATTATTCAACTGTGGTCATCTCGAAACGTGATGACAATCCGGCGTATGAAGGCACCCTTATCCCCGGAGCTCATATGGAGCTCGTTTCAGAGGACGGAAGCGTAAGGTATGCATGGATAAGCGTTGCGGGCCAGCCTATGGTAATCAACAGAGTTCCTGCCGGAAGATATACGCTCAGAGAGATCGAGGCACCCACAGCACTCGGATACGTTAAAGCAAATGATGTAAGTATAGTGATCGAGGCCATCAAGGATCCTCAGTACTTCTCGATGGAAGATGATCATACAAAGATCGAGCTGGCAAAGGTCGATGAAGACGGTAACTTTGTACCGGGAGCAGTCATTTCTCTTTATCTGACCGATGAGGCTGGTAGAAGAACAGATAACAAGCTGATCGTGACACTGCCGGATGGAAGTCAGATCCCCGCAACATTTACCGATACATCACAGCTCTTAAAGCTTGATTATGTCCCTGTCGGAACCTATATCATGCATGAGGATGTTACCCCTGCCGGATATGTGACCGCAGATGATATCACTATCGTAGTCACAGAGACCGGTGAAGTACAGACTTACGAAGCCATGGTAGATAAGCCAATCAGCCTCGAAATATCAAAGATCAGCGTAGCAGGATCCGAAGAGATAGAAGGCGCTGAGCTTGCAATCTACAGAGCAGTACCCGACGAATCCGGAAATATGGTCAGCACTGGAGAGGTATATGTAACACCCAAGGGTGAGACTTGCAGCTGGACATCCACCCATGAAAGACATGTGATAAAGTACATGGAGGTCGGAACCTACATCCTTCATGAAGTGACTGCGCCTACCGAGGACGGCTATGTAAAGGTCAGCGATGTGGTATTTACAGTCGCTGATACGGGCGTGCTGCAGCAGGTGCAGATGGTCGATGAGATCACCAGAGTATCTATCAGCAAGACACTGATAGATGACGACAGCGCCTTTATCGAAGGCGCTACACTCAGCATCTACCGCATCAAAGATGGCGAAAGAGAAGCAGAGCCGGTCAAGACATGGATCACCGGAACAGAGACGCATACCGAAATACAGCTTGCAGTCGGTAGCTATGTTCTTGTGGAGGAGGCTGCACCGGAGGGCTATGCTCTCGCAGAACCAGTAGAGTTTGATGTAAAAGAAACGGCAGAAGTTCAGTACGTAGACATGAAGGATGCCGAGATCATTCAGCCAATCAAAAAAACCGATGCGGTTACCGGCAAGGAAGTGATCGGAGCAAAGCTTTCCGTTTATCACGCACTTGAAACCGAAGATAGTGAGTGGATCAGAGGTGAGATACTTGTCATTGACGAAGAGGAGATCACCTGGATATCTGCAGAAGAAGAGCATGTGATTCGTAAGATTCCAGCCGGAGAATATATTCTGGCAGAGGTCACAGCTCCGTCAGAGCACGGATATGTAACCGCAAATGATATACACTTCACAGTGACAGATGAACACGCTGTTCAGGAAGTCGTTGAGATGAAGGATGAGCATACAGAGGTTCATATATCAAAGACCGATATCACCACCGGTGAAGAAGTAGAGGGCGCAGAGCTGGCCATCTATGCAGCCGATGAAAACGGAGCACCCACAGGCGACAAGCTATATGGCTGGACCACAGACGGAAGCGACTATGTGATCGAATACATGCCGACCGGCGATTATGTGCTGATCGAGACCATGCCACCTTATGAGCAGGGCTATACCACAGCTGAAAGCGTAAAGTTCACAGTAGAGGATATTGGTGAGATCCAAAAGGTAGAGATGAAGGATAAGAAGACCACAGTATCCATCAGCAAGAAGGATGTGACCGATCAGAAGGAACTCCCCGGAGCCAAGCTGATCCTCACCGATAAAGATGGCAACGAGATCGACAGCTGGACATCTACAACAGAGGAGCATGTGGTAACAGGCCTTATTCCTCTTGAAGAATACACCCTGACCGAAATCACCGCACCGGATGGCTATGACGTAGCGAAGAGCATAACTTTCGTGGTTAAGGACAGCATGGAAGTACAGACAGTCACAATGTATGACAAGCCTACCACGCCACCTCCATCAACGCCTCCGTCCACACCGCCTATCCTGGGCATAGAGGACCATTCAACAATGCTGGGAATGATTTTCTTAGGACTGGCAGGACTTGGGTTATTTGGAACCATTATGAGTCTTAGAAAGAAGAAAAGAACGTAAAAGAAAATAAACCATAGGGCGGCCCTTCGGGGCTGCCCGCAATTAAAAGAAACGAGGAGCATATGGATCATAAAAGAAGGAATGACTTATTGACAGCGCTACTGATCCTTGGCTTTCGCCAAGATAAATACCATAGCCGAGGCGGTAAACTGGTATTCTATTCCGACGGACGGAAACTCTCGGTAGACAGCTGGGAGATGCTGGAAGAATGGCTTAGGACGAAGTATTACAACAGCGAAGTCACGAAGGAGAGAGTAGAGTTTATACTTTGGCCAGAGCGATTTATGAAAATAGTTGTTAATTGACACGATTGAGGCAATAATTTACAATATGTACGTATAGGAGTTTGTGTTATAGATGAGTATTTGATAATAATGAATGTGAGGTGTTGAGTATGAGAAATTTCATTGAAGTGTTGCATAAGAATTCACATGATAAGTACTTGAATACATTTTGGAAATATGGAAAGCAAGATGAAACAAGGGTTCATTTTGAAAACAATATTACAAAAGCATTCATTAACGTACTTGATTCTCTATCAAACGCAAATAAAAAAACAGTGTTTAAAGAATTGTTTGATATTGATATTCCCGATTTTTCTTCTATGACATTAAAATATTACCTCCAAACAATGGGGATAAGTGAGGATATAAGCGGTTTACCTCTTGAAAATAGAATAATGTTTTCGTTTTGCCCTAGTGGAAAAACATGGGATTATATTATAGATGGGGATTTGATTGCAAGACGCGACTACAAAAAGATAAGAGAACAACTTGAAATAAGACTATTTGAGGATAATCCTCAACTTTCTGAGTCTGATTTGAGTACTGCAGCGAAGGGGTGGCTTGAGGATATAAAGAATAGTATAGATTCAACTCATGATTGGGATTCTGAGCCTGATGGTTGGATTATCATTTCAGATAAAGATGAAATAAAGTATTGTATAATACTGGAAAACAAGCTTCATGATTTGGATCCCTTTCAAATAAAAAATCATAAGGAAAAAGCTCTTCAGATTAAGGAAAACGATTTCGACAAATGTAAAACTATTTTTAAGAAGTATAAGGAAATCGTTAATGTTTTTATTGATACAGGTGAATTTTTGGCAGATGAATTTGTTCGTTATTTATTCCTGTTGAATTATATAAGGATTGAAAGTTTTGAACAACTAAAAGGATTAGATAATATTCAGCAAAAAGATTATGATAGTTGCTGTTCAGCTTTAAAAAATAAATTTGGTGAGGTTAAGCCAAAAGATAAAAATAGAGTAAAGTATAATGGAACAAATAGGAATGAGTTTATTCCGGAAATAATTATTTACTATGACTCTCAATCGAGCAAACTCGAATTATCAGTCTATGCCTTTCCGCGTCAGAGTTTAGGGAATACTTATTTTTCAAATGTATATAATGAAAGAAACATAAGTGAAAATAGTTTTCCACTGGGTTGCAAATGTGTATTGAGTTTTCACTTTGGACATCGTATTACTTCTCAGAAAGCCACCATAGTTGAAGAAGGAAGGGAAATAAATACGTATTGTTGTTGGAATGACCATACAAATTTTGACGATATAAAAAGATATTTGGATTTTTGGCACAAGCATACTAATTATTTGCGTGAAAAAGACAATGTTGATGAAAAAGTAGAAATACTGAGATGTATGAATGATAATGGAATATGTGATACTGAACTTGCGCAACAAGCGATAAGATTGCTTAGGAATAACCCTAAAATGGGACCATTTGTTGTTCCTGAAATTGGTTTTATTTTTTCTTGGCCTATTTCTGAGGTTATTGAATTAGATGAAAGAGGAATACTGTTTGAAACTATTAATGAAAGAATAAAGTCAGTTTGCGATTTCCTGCATATATAGTAACAACCTGGAAAAAGCGTTTGATATAAGTGGAATATACAATATAGATATATCCGGAGAGCCCTGTGCTCTCCGGATTTTTTTAGAAAGGAGCCATGTTGAAAACTCAAAAACAGAATACGCAAAAGTTTCGAGCAGTAGCCCTGGCCATCGCTGCACTGGTGTGCGGCGTGGCAGCCGTCTATCTGCTTATTTTTTATAACAAGGATGCCTATGAACGGCAGGACATTGAGGAGTCCATTGCCGATGATTTCATAGCGGATCTGATCAAAAGTGCAGTTGAAAAAAACGGAAAGGAAGATGAGGAAGATGATGACACAAATACGATCAGGATAGACCTGAACATAGAAAAAAGACAGGAGAAGGAGGCTGGCACTCAGAGCATAAACCAATGGAGGGATGAACGTTCTGAATATGCCACCTATAAGCGTGACATTTGGGCCAGCGATTACGGAGATGATGAATACGTGGTAAAGCAGGCAAAGACCTACGAGGATCCAAATTACTACCAGCGAAACGGTGTGACCTACACCCCGGATTACGCGGTTGGCTATTTGTTTTGCGTTCTGGAGTATCCCAAGGCAGGCATTCGCCGCGGCGTGTATTCCGGAGACTGGGCGGATATCTACTATGATCTGGATCTGTGGATGGCGACCAGCGCAAGACCGGACTATGAGCTTGGTAAGACCCACATGGCGATATATGGCCACAATCATACCGCACAGGATCTTTCCTTCAATAACCTGCGTGTGGCATCGGTCGGCGATGAATTTACACTCTATAGCGTTGATGGCGTTTATCGATATGAGGTCACAAGGATATTTGCGGACTGGCGAAGCAGCGTGTCAAAATACTATGTTGATGACATGAGCATTTCCCCTGATGTCTGTTACATCATCACCTGTGGAAGGGACAATTTCCTGGTGGATGGTCAGAGTAGCAGATATAAGGATTTTGTTGTGGAGGGGCATTTAAAAGAGGTGCTCAGCCTCACTGAGTATGCCGAGGAGATATACGGGGAAGAGAAGAGCTGGAGAGAGTAACTTTGTGCAGAATCTGCACAAAGTCAATAAAAAACAGAAAGGAGCTTTTATGAGCAGAGAAGAAACAGCACAGAGACTTAAGAAGAAGTTTCTGGACAAGGACTTAAAGGAGGAGGTAGTGATAGTGCTCACGGCGCTGTCGGCAGATCTTCCGGAGGAAAAGGTGGAAAAGTACATGACCACGGATCTGAATGCAGACCAGCTGATCGAGATGATGGTCTCCATCATGGACGGGCTGCCGGACACGACTCTCGAGACATTTGCGGAGGGGAAAACGCCGGCGGACAGTATGCGAGCGCTTCGACTTATGAGTCGGGGTGACTACATGCTGCAGATGATGACGGAGCAGATACTTGATCTGAAGGAGGTCATCGAAAAGGTGGCGACGAACAGCACCGGGCAGGATAAGCTGAGCAAGTCCATAAGGGAGCTTAAGTCGGAGATCACTTCGGTTCGTGGGTGCGTGGAGAGTATCGATGAAAAACTGAAAGGAGGCCAGGTGAGTATGGCAGATGAGAAGAAAGCAGACAGTAAGACTGCAAAAAATGGCGCTGTGAGTGGGACAGTGGTTGGTGTCAAAGCAGAGAAGGTAGAGAATGATCCCAAGGCATTTACGGCACGCATGGAAGGGTATCAGAGGCAGATGGCATACCCGAGCGCAAAGGAAGCCGAGGGTGCTGCGGGAGATGTATCAAAGCCAATGGATTATGTAACAAATGATGGCGTGGTCATCAGCAACGAGCCACTGCCCGAAACAAATAAACGAGGCATCCTTGGTATATTCAGAAAAACCAATGAAGACCGAGTGGGAGTGGTTGCATCCGAGACGGATAAGAGAAAGACTATCAACAAGATCGTGGCGCTTGGTCTGGAGGAAGATAAGCTGAAAGCTTTAAGTGTCGGTGCAAGAGCAGGGGTGGATCCGGAGACCCTTAAGAAGTTCGCTCAGCGCGGAGCCAGCGCATCGCAGATCTACAACTATATCAACATCTTCGGAGCACTCTTTATCGAGAACTTCAAACCAGTGGCGGCGACTGCCTGACAGAGCATAAGATAAACGAGGAGGGGAGGTAAACACATGTCGGAATTAACAGAGGCCACTCAGATCGTGGCGCTCTCCATGAACATGATGGCAACAGGTGCGAAAGGCTTTTACAAGCTGACAGAGTTAGGCATAGCAGCTATGAAAGCCATCGTAGCGCACACGGAAAAGCGAATGCATGAAAAACTCTCCGGTGAGGTGAGCCTTGAACAGCTGGTACGCTTTGAAGGCAGCAAGCTATCTGCGGCACGGTTTGAAGAGATCAGTATGGATGAACTGAAACCGGTCCTTGACTCATACGGTATTCCGTATGTTGTCATGCCGGATTCGGAGGTGAACGGCCTGCATTACACGTCCGTCACCTTTGGTAACAGCTACACAGACCGCATGGCGGCTGTCATTCAGAACTTCGGCGGGAGGGGGAGCATTGTCAGGGAAAACAGCGTTCCGAAATATATCACGTCAGGGGAGGTCAGCCTGGAACTCCTTCAGGAACAGGACGGTCCACAGCTGATGGTGTATCAGTTTCCGGAGAAATCCCTTGAAGAGGTTCTTCCGGTAATGAATAAGTCGGGTCTTAAATATGCCGTGTTGCCTGATCTGAACTTAGGTGACGGCCAGAGCGAGATCGCCTTTCCGGCATCGCAGAGGGAGCTGATTCAAAAGACTATGGAGCGACTTGTGGATGCGAAGATCCTGTCGATGAAGCAGTATTTTGAGAACGCAGATCCGAT
>Ga0247608_10007526_pt1 | contig 11147 bp, 10 predicted proteins | sample 176DNAGHGlowgp2_FD_193490 | JGI IMG/M metagenome (GOLD analysis project Ga0247608, IMG submission 193490) | Sheep rumen microbial communities from Palmerston North, Manawatu-Wanganui, New Zealand - 1766 DNA GHGlow gp2 | ecosystem: Host-associated > Mammals > Digestive system > Stomach > Rumen ... | reverse complement strand
GTTCAAATAGATGGGCTTTATCCTCCAATCGGCTTGAGGAACGTGGATGCATACTATCTGCACACCGTTTATCTCGTCCGTTTCCACATCGCTGCTGGCAAGGATATTCTCATTCACCTTATCACTGTTAATGGTGTTCCAGAAGTCATTGACAATCTTCTGCGCATCATCTACACCAATGATTTGAAACCTTTTCTTAATATCGGTTTCTTTACGATTCTCCTCAATGCCCAAAAGAATCGTTCCACCAGTGGTGTTGGCAAATGCAGAGTATGTTTCCCATACCGATTTTGGAACCTCTGATTTCGCCCGTTTGCATTCCAAAGTCACACACTCACCATTCAGTAGTATTTCTTTTATTCCGTTCTCGTTCATATCATTTACGAAGTTTTATACACCATAACGATTATTTTCTAATATATTGTTGTGCTGGTAATCTTCGGCATGGGGAAGGGTATCAGGCCTTGATGGAGCAGGCAAGTTGCAGTTCTAATGATTGGTTGAACTCACTTGGTATGATGTGGATTTTGGACATGTTATGTTGTTATTATTTCACCTTTAGCGTCAATGTACATACTTTTGACCAACTGTTTAGAGGCCATCCGGTTTCAAACAAAAAGGTGGGTAGATGGTCGATTGAACCAAAATCGATTACCTCTCCCACTGACGTATAAATGTCATTTTTAAGAGTACGGTACGCTTCACATTCCATTTCATCTCCTATTTTCAATGTTGAATCACCTTTGAAACAGCAATAGTATTTCCTAATCTCTGTTGTGTCGTCAATCTCGTAAGGCTTGAATTTATCCGTGTGGTTAAATATCTCCTTGAATACACCATCTTTCAGTTCAAATACTTTATCCCAGTATTCACCCATACTGCCGGCATGATTCTCTATGAGCCCACTACGTGAAATGTATGTTGCATAGCAGCGCCAAGAATTCCATTCCACAACTTCTCCATTATGGATGGTTAGCACCTTCTTCCCATAAGCTTCTCCTGGGCAGAGTAGCACCATTTCGGGGATTACATCATTGTCGACATAAGCCAATCCCCATGTGTTCCAGATGTCTATAATTCTTTCCGTGGTAAAGAATCTGTCTTTGTGTCTGCAATATTCAACATACATTCTCATCCAGTCAGTAGTCCATTGTCCATCCTTCCATACACATACCTCGGAAAGATAATCTTGTTCAACCGCCGAGGGCAAATCACGGACAGTGGTAGAGCATACACTCACCTTGGAATCATCTTGTTCTACCGCCGAGAGCAAATTACGGACAGCGGTAGAGCATACACTCACCTCGGAAGAATTCTCTTGTTCTACACTATTTGTGTTTCCACATCCAGCTAATAATAGTGCAAAAACAGCCAATATGCAAATTGATTTCATTTTAAGTGTTTTATAGTGGTTGTTATCCTGTTTGAATTACTAGTTAATCCATCCACACTACCGTAAAAGGAGGCTTCGAGACACTTGATGAAGTCACGATTGAAGTCCAATGTGTCATGTTGGTAGTCTTCGACCGGGGAAGGGAGCCCACCTTGATGGAATAGGTCAGTTGCAGTTCGAATTTCTGGTCTAACTCGCCCAGTATGATGTAGATTTTTGACATAGGGTATTCTTTCTTCAGCAGAAAGAAAACGCAAAAGGGTGAGTTTTATTGTTTGGAGATAGTTATCCTCGATTGTAAGAACAGGTTCGTGTTGGAAAAGAAAAACCGAACAAATTTTTAATTTGTTCGGCTTGGTGCCTGGAACAGGAACGCCCATAGTATGCCAAATGCACATGACTATTTATATATCAGTGTTATATATCTATTATGTTGTATTCATATTATACAAGAAAACATGGTAATACAACCATAATATGACCTAATTATTGCCAAGGAATTTCAATATTGTTCTACCTCCTCATTCTTTTGAAAATATGTTTCATCGCATCTTTCAAGTACTCATTTTGCCGTTTATTTTATATATTTTTTTGAGTGTTTTTTCCTTTGGCCTCCTCTGTTCTGTTTCCTTCTTCATCTCTCTGCTGGTTTCAACTCTTTCCTCTGACAGACAGACTCTGTTTTTTCAACAACATTTTGCACAAAACATTTTTTCTTGAATTCGTTTAACAGACTATTCTGTTTGTTATCATAAGAACTACCGAAATACTCAGACCTTTTGTGGTCTAGTTCCTCTGCCATATAATCCCAGTAATCGTATTCGGTCTTCTCATCGTTGAACTCTGGTGTCCCTTTAACAAACATTTTCTTATAAGCTTCATCATACTCCTTTATCGATGGCTTTTGTTTTTTTTGAGCAAAATGAGTTGTTACCAAATCAAAAACCACTTGTTTGTATCTATACACAGCTTCCATCTCATTGGCTGCTTCCACCACACAACAGTTACCAAATAGACCAGCCAAGTTGCTTGATTCTGTCATCAAATCTAAGGCACTTAACTCTGGATGGTTTTCCAAGTAAAGCCTCATCATGTTTTCCATTTGGCTTTCTACTTCTTGATTACTAATTACTAAGGACTCCTCTTCCTCTATCTGTCCTTCTTCATCATAAAACTTAGTCACATATAACAGGTTCAGCAATTGTCCCAGTTGTAGCAACTTCGTTTTTTCATTACTCTTTGCTACAAACCATTCCATAATTTCATCATGAGCCACCTTTGCTGATTCTGGTTTATAATGTTCCTTTATCAGCATTCTTTTCACCTCCAAAACATATCTACTATTATTAGGAATCACCTCAATGCAAAAAGTCATAACGCCATGCAGGAATGCACTTAATTCACTATCATTTAACTTATTCACTAAAACATGCCTAAACTGATATGCTATCGAACTATAATATTTCTCACTCAACCATTTTTTCACCAGTTCTTCAACGTTGACTTCACCAACAAAGATTTGGTTCATTTCACTGATGGACAGTCTAAACGGAGAAACACTCATCATGAAATACTTGTTGAAATTCTCAATAAAACAAACACTCTGTTTTTTTGTTACGACAGTCTTTCCGAACAGTAAATCAAGTATTTTGGGAGACTCATCATTCCAAAGGCGCTCTCCTTCATATTTATTTTTTTCATTTTTATTATTGTCATTGTCCTTAGAATAGTGAAGAATACCATCACGCAGGTAAAATCTATCTTCTTTGAAATACAGCAATCTTGTGGATTCATTAGCAAGCACATCATACGTTCTCTTATCATAAATCTGTAATAGCTCCAACCAGAACACATCCATTAGTTTTACCTCTCCTTTTATTTGATGGTCAAGATATGAAGTGTTCAATGCAAAAATTCGGGCGAAACGTTTTGCTCGCCTGTAATTATCGAGAACTGCTAATATTATTTCCCTTTCTTCTGGTTTAAATTGGTCGAATAATATTTTGGCAAAATCTTTATCACTTATATTGGTGTCAATACTAATTTGTGTCTCAATCTCTTTTTTTAGAGTTTCCCAAATTAACTGGTCTTCCACTTTGGGTAGGTGAACTTCCACTTGGAATATCTTTTCAAGATATGCTGAAGAATCTTTGATATTCTTTTCACTCAGTACTGTAGTAACATATTCCTTATCGTAAGCCACCAGATAAATCATGTTGCTCAAGTCAGCAGTGTTACGGATGAGCCGTAGCACTTCAAACACCTCGTCTCTCTCTAACCTATCTATATCATCAATGATTACAACAACAGGTCGAGGCAGTTTTTTAAATTTTGCTGAAAGGGCATTCTTGAGTTCATCCAAACTTTCCTGTTTTGCAGATTGCATCAAGTCAATCTTAATAGAAGAGTGCTGGGCAAGTGACAGGGAACTGACATATTTGGCATATTCACGTATTGAGCGGGAAAGTGTACTATATTTTGGAGATAGATTTTTTCGTAGAGACGCAAAGAAATCATGTGTAACCTGTTCGGGTGTCCTGCACATCCATGGGTTAAAATTCACCAAATCTGCCTGGTCTCCAATATTTCTCGTTAACTCTTCCAAAAATGTGGTTTTTCCCACCCCCCATTCCCCAGTTATCCCAATAGCATACGACTGTTCATTGTTATTAATGGATAACACTCGCTTTATGATTACTTCCGCGTATTTCTTCAGATTTTCAGGAAGAGTCTTGTTGCTATCATCATTTGAAAAACCTTTGTTTTTGTCAGATTGCTCACATTCATCTCCATGTCTTCTAATATACAATTTTATTGATTTACATCCCATTACTACCAACACAATAGCCAACGATATAACACAATACATTCGGTAATCAAACTCCCACAGCACTTTGGAATAGTTCACCCTCCCGCATTTTACCAATAATGCCACCAGCCCTATAACAATTAATATAGGACGGTAAAGTCGGATATTATTATCATTCCAAATCTTTCTACACCAACAAAATGTAACATATCCTCCAATTATGCAAATAGGTATATTCACTAACCATTGCCCATTTATAATGCTATAGAGATTCTTGAAGAGTACCCCGTTATCCTTAATATCAAACCAATCGTACCATACCGGAGCAAGTCCAAACCAAACTGGTATCAATAACGACAAACCTAAGCACCAAAGTAACTCTTGTTGTTTGTCCTTTTCCTCGTGTTTGTTTGTTTTTTCTTCGTCCTTATTATTGTTGTAATTCGACATAATAGCTTATTTTATTACTGACCAACGATGTAGGTGAAATCCCAAACATACAAGATGGCCGCTGTTTATTACTTGGATTTCGGTGTGCAAAGATACAACTTTTTTGGAAATAAGACACAAAATAAAAACAAATATGAACCTTATGACATCAAGACAAAGGAGAATAATGTAAATAATTGAGTAGTGGAATGGTGTTATACAATAAAATTACGGTTAATGAGGCATGTTATACATCTACTCAATGACATTGTTTTTAGTGTTCTTTATATGCACAACGTCTCGACACACAGCTGAGATTATCCCTTTGGATGTTATTTACAAATGGGAAGCACGTCAGCAACGAAGATGTGTGAATCAGACTCCAATCAATTTACGACAGATACAACATTAATAGAAAACCGAAAATAAACGACCACTTGCCCTATGAAATAATAACAAAACGAATTGCCATCAAATAGGGAGAATAAGGGGTTGAAGAGAATATAATTAGTAGAACCCCCGACAAGCTATTTTGCAACAAGAATTAATGCAACATATGGTGATATCGCCTTAACCTGTTCTGTTCTGCTTTTGGCTAATAAGGATTTGTCGTTAGGCAATCGGATGCCCACGCCAGAGGCATCAATTAATGATTTTAAATACAAGAATTTTATTGCATAATTCACATCTCCGTAGACTGCTTTGTCAAGGCCGCTGTCGGTTATTGCTATTATTTGACCTTTCGCATTGAATAATGGTCCTCCGCTATTCCCTCGGTCTAAATGAGTAGATATCTGATAATGAGTAGGGTCTCCCTGAATTCCTGTACGGGAATTAATAACTCCAGTGGAATATTTAACATCCGTACCCATTACCTGAACCTGAGGATATCCCAAAGTGAATACTTCAGAAGCGATGTCTTCTGCATTATACGAAAATGAATATGGAATGTTCGCAAAAGGTACAAAATTATCATCCTCAATTTTAATAATTGCGATGTCGTTTACTGGGTCTGTTTTTATTACTTTGCCATTATATGAAAACCATTCTCCATTGATATGCAAACAAATAGCAATCACCCCAGCATCTTCTATAACATGGTGATTGGTTGCAAAATAGCCCTTTTTGTCAATGGCAAACCCCGTTCCACTACTCACAAATTGCATTGATTTAATTGAGGTTGTGGATGATAATATATTGTCAGATTGCGCATTTTTAGGACAATACTCGCTATACCCTATAATATATTTCATGATTTCATCATACATATATTGGGAAATTCCACTTGTGAAAGAATTATCAAATGCAACACTGGCTACTGTACGATATAAACTACACCAGTCACTTTCAGATTCAATCATCTTCTGAGCGGCAATTAATGCTCGAATCATCGCAATGTTCTTATTATTAGGTTGTAACTGTTGGGCGTAAGTGGCTATTTCAAGCGCATAATCGACGTCAAAGTAATTGTCCATTGCCTTAAGATAGGCAAAAACACAATAAGTCTCTGGGGTGTATTGAATATATGCATCAGCAATTGTGTCCTCCATCGGAATATCAAACCTTACTCTAATTTGGTTAAAGTAATAGTTCATACAAAGACCATAATTGTTTTGCCCATTTGAATTCCATCCCAAGGCATTCACGGCTGCCAAGCGCAAATCCAGCGGCTTGCTATCATCACAGATTAACGACATAACATTGTAGCTACATCCTACTCTACTGGCCTCTACAATAATCGGATTGTTTTTATAATGCGGCCACCATATCGTTTCAGTAAGAGGAGAATCAGCAAATGCTGAGAAAACTGTCGCCATAACTAAAATGGATGTAAGGATTGACTTCTTCATAATCTGTTATATTGATGAAAAACGATGCAAAGATACAAACTTTTTCTGGATTGGCAATTTTTTTCAATACTAAAACCCAAAATGGATTCAACAACAAAGTGCAACACCATTACAATGTGAGAATGGTAATCGAGTTGTTGGTTTGAAATGATATTTCACCCTTACCTTACTAGAATTCTGCCATGTATGTGTCAAAGATGGAAAATCGCTCTCAACTTTCTCAAAGTATTGATGGCTCGGCCAGTTTTGCTTCTTACCCTTCTGAGAGAAAGACCTGCACTTAATAGTTCGAGCTCATATTTGTAAGTCGTTAAATAGTCCATTCGTGTTTTTGTGTAACCCATATTATTCTCCTTTCTATGCTACATTATCAACGAACTTTTTCTTCATTCTCTGAACGGTGCTGACACCGACACCTTCCGACTTTGCAATCATACGAATGGGATACCCTTTCCGTAGTTGCTTAATTACCCCTGCATATTCTTCTTGCAATTTCTCATCGGGTTTCTGGTATCCTTTCTTTCGACCGACCTTTCCACCTTCGGCGATATACTTCTCCTTTCCACTGTTGAGTCTGTACTTGATGTTCTCTCTTTCCATCTCTGCACAGGTACCAAGCACGGCAATGAAGATGGTGAGAAAGGAATGCTCCTTTCCATCTGCATTGAAGATAGACAGCTGCTCTTTCTGAAAATACACATTCAAGTGATGCTCTTTGCAGAGTTGCACATTTGATAGTACATCATCGACATTTCGACCAAGACGACTCAGTTCCGAGATGAGAAGGATGTCTACATTATTGTTGATACAGTAGTCGAGACATTCCGTCAAGACAGGTCTATCCTTTGTCTTCTTTGCTCCACTGATGTGTTCCTCGAAGGTCTTCTCTATGATAAGAGAGTTGTCGGCGGCGTACTTCTCCAAATCTCTAATTTGTCTTGTTGTGTCCTGTCGGTCTCCGACCGATGATACCCTTGCATAAATGACTGCTTTCATATTCATAAAATACTTTGAGTTTTTCGAATGCTAAAATTTGTGTTCATTGGTAGTTTTAGGTCATTATTTGAACACAAAAACTTTTGAATACAAAAATCACCGATGGTCACATTGCTTCTCCTCTCTTTCCTTCAATCTCTTGATAAGGTCATCGGCACCCCAAATTGCTTGGTCGATGATATAACTCATCGTACCAATGATAGGGTTGGCACATTTACCACTCAAAATTGCAATGATGGCCTTCTCGTGGAGTCTTCTCCATTCTTCTTGTGTTCTTTTATTCTCCATATTTCGAAAGTTCGTTTTTACATTAGTAAAAACGAAAAAATACGTGTGGCATTGTACGTAATGCATTCATTTAGCCTTTTTTAGCCTTATTTCTGACATTGTGTGAGCCTTTCGAAAAAAAGAGAATAAAAAAACACCCACCGAAAGGCGGGTGTTCAAATACAACATTAAAAAAATTCAGTGACTTGCAGCTGGGCTGCATTTACGTCTATTAGAATGGGAGGTCATCGGGGTCATCCAACAGAATCCATTTTAGGGCATCTGGGTTGGCTTCGTTTATCGAGTCGTAAAATGCCTTGCTAATGATGTAGTCCTGATTGTTGCAATCAGCCATCTTGAGTGGGACCCACCCACTGACGAGACCAAAACACGTTGGGGGCAACCAGCATTGCTGAACGAATTGGTCTACTATGATGCCATACCCGAGATTGTTTGTGTATTTGTCGGTGTCGAATCTCCAAGATTCCGTACCATCTTCGTTTTTGACCAGAATCCATCCTTCTTGTTGTCTCCATTCTTCGCCTTGATTCCCAAGGAACTGTTCCTGTATCAACAATCTTTTGAGGTCTGCAGCTGCTGTAGCAATTATCACGTCTTCGGTTTCTCCCGAGTACAATTTTCCGTAGAGAATTTCTCCATTATCAACTACCCCTTCTGAAAAAATTATTATCCTGTGCATATCTTACTCCTTCCCTTTTTTGTTCTTAATCTGGTTGATTTCAAGTTCCACCAACATCCACGATGCAAGTCCCTTCAAAAGTTCATCATAATCAAGGATAAACTTTTCTCCCGTTTGAACCTTCTCTTCTCCTTCCACACGTTCTATATAGAGTCCAAGAGTTTTCACGATGAAGTCCTTGATTTCATCGACTCCTTTTTCCCTTGCTGATTTGAGAAACTTTTCCTTTGTGTCTCCGAACTCTTCTTTTATCTTTCTCACTGCCGTAGATATGGCCGAGTTTCTCTGTGTGCAGTTCTCTTTTAAGATGAATTTCTCAAAGGTCAAATACTTATCTTTCATCGTCTCTTATTTCATTATATAGTATTTATGGAGTACGGCATTTCATCTGACAATCCTTATTGACTTCGTACAGCACGACCAAGTTGTTGTTGGACACTGTGGGAGATGGTGTGTTATTTGGTCCATGCCGAACATAGGAAGGAATTCGGTATCGGGTAAAGCTGGACGATGAGAGGTGCATCATCGAAAATTTTGTATCACATAAAACTGGATGTCCAAAATTAGAATTCTGCATTTTCAAATAAAAAAGACACGAAAAACCAATATGTCGAGGAAATGATGTAAAATACTAATTTGTAACTATTTGCAAATAATAGCATTGTCAGTATGGTCTACTATCTTGAAGATTTAGGGGGGGAACTGGGTTGGTTCCAATTCAAAAGACACTCAGTTTTGTTATATTTAAATTGACGGGATGATTACCGACAGCCTTAAATACTTTCATTATAGTCCGGGACCAGAGGACTAAACAAGAATAACAACTATGACCTTGCACGGGTGTGGTTCTGGTCCAACCCCCTGTGTGAGGTCTTATCTTTTTAGAGATATGCAATACACAATAGACAACGATTACAATGGAAGGATGAATATCTCAACCACCTATTTCAACGAGAAACCGAAGGGGAACGAGATTGCACGAATCAAGTTCAACGAGATGACTGTATCCAACGATATGCTGTCATCGTTCATCACCAACGGATACTGCTACTGTCCTACCGACAGAAAGCTGGACAACGTTTCTACATCCGATTACATCTGCATTGACGTTGATGACAGTACTGTCGAGATGAACGACTATGTGAGCACTTTGACCGACAAGCCCACCATCTACTACACGACACCATCCAACGGGAATATCGAGAAATCCCAGCAGAAGTACGGTGACAACAAGCACATCTTTCGGTTCAGGCTGCTCTATGCTTTGGACACCCCAACTACCAATGCTATCGAGTACGAGAAGGCATACCGATATATCACGAGCACGAACAATATGAGTTTCGTAGATTTCCGTCCGGCCAACCAATACTATAACGGAAGTAAGAACTGTGAGATTCACAATACCCACCGAATCTATTCTCTCCCCGACGAATACAAGGATGTCATTATAGATGACCCCCAAAAAAGGAGCCATCACAACCCCACAGACAAGGAAGCTCGTAATAGAAAAGGTGTTGGTACTAGGAAATGTATCAAGGATATGCTTGACAAGTATGTCCTTGCTGAATTCCTGAGCTGCACCCGTTACGAGGACTTCCTTTCGTGGTACAATGATGAATTCGGAGAATCGACCCTATTGAGAGAAACCCCATACTTGCCAGACGAGAACGACGAAAGAAAACTTATCCCTGATGAATACTACATCATCCCAAAGAAATACATCTGCTGGGACAATCAGAACAACACCAAGATTTTCGGCAAGTGGATTGACGGTGAGAACCGACACAGGAAAATCTATGTTACGGGAATCATTCTCCGGAAACTGAACCCTGATGCTTCTGTGGATGACCTTCTACGAGAGATAGTGTCTATTCTACTAACCTACTATTCTCTTAAAAACTCCGACGGCTCATTAAAATTCACCAAGGGTACTATTCTCCAATTGCTCGAATCGGTAATGAAAGCCGACCTTGGTGTCGAGATGAAAGAAGTAAAGCATCCTGCCTTCAAAGTGAGCAACACCTACTGTGAGAAGAACAAAGTTAGTAAGAGGGCTGTGGTAAGTGAAATACTCTCCGAACAGAGAACTGAAAGGAAAGAAGAGAGATATAGTGATATTGACTATTTCTATGACTCTAACATCAGATGGGATAACGGAAAGAAGATAACCATAAAACAATGGTTGGAGATACTCAGGGAGAATGGTGTAGAGGTAAGTATAGCAACCTTTAAGAGATACCTTGGTGAGAGAGGGTTTAGTAAAAGAAAGAAGAATAAGAAAGTATCATTACCAACACCAATATATAACAATTATCCAATTAGGTTTAGTGATGATACTTTTTCAGACGAAGACTTCAACCAAGTGTATGACGAGTCTTGGATAGCATCCAACAGAAAGTTCGTCGAGATTGTCGATAGGATTCACAGCAGTGAAGAGTTTAAGACGAAGTGGAGAGCATAGCAGATGCAGTCTCTCGTTCAAAAAAATAAACTTTTATATTGTTGATTATCTGGAGTATAATATTTGAGAAAGAACTTTATTTTCAAAAATTGGATTGCTCGAACTTTTTTTTGTTATTTTTTTTACTGAGAGGTTATTGAAATCCACGTAGTAATTTTATGTTTAATGATTAAATATTCATTTATGAAAAAGAATCGTTTATTCCCCATCGGGGATGTAGAAGTGAGAATTAGTAATGTTGA
>Ga0247608_10007524_pt1 | contig 11150 bp, 5 predicted proteins | sample 176DNAGHGlowgp2_FD_193490 | JGI IMG/M metagenome (GOLD analysis project Ga0247608, IMG submission 193490) | Sheep rumen microbial communities from Palmerston North, Manawatu-Wanganui, New Zealand - 1766 DNA GHGlow gp2 | ecosystem: Host-associated > Mammals > Digestive system > Stomach > Rumen ... | reverse complement strand
GTAATTCATCGAAGGACAGTTCTGATAAGTTCATTGACCTGCACTGTTTCATGAATTCAGGATCATTACAGAGCACCGGCAGCACCCAGTCCGCAAAAGAACGTCCGTCCAATATCTCCTTCGAAGAAAGTCTCCCATCCTCATTTAATGCATTTATACCTGTATAAACCAGGAGCCGGTCGTTTAAATATTTCCAGTTATTCTTTGAAAGAGAAGCCGACATGATCAGCTTCTCTTTTGCCCGGGTCAGGGCGACATAAAATATCCTCAATTCCTCACCCAAGGACTCCCTCCTCATATGCTCTGCCACAGCCTTTTTAATAACAGTAGTTTTTCTTGTTCTTTTGTCAGTATTGATGTATTCCAGCCCAATACCCATATCGGAATCCATCAGGATCCTGGCTTTCGTGTCCATGAGATTAAACTGCTTTCCCAGACCTGCCACAATGCAGACAGGGAACTCCAGCCCCTTACTCTTATGGATGGTCATGATCCTCACCGCATCATCATTTTCCGAAACGGAATTGCTCTGGCCGTAATCGATCTCATACTTTTTCAATAACTCTATATATTTAATAAAATTAAACAATCCCTTAAAACTTGTCTTCTCATATTCCGCCGCGTGCTGGACCAGCATCCTCAGATTATCACAGCGGACGCTTCCGGATTCCATGGCTCTCACACTCAGAATAAAATCGTCTTCCTCCAACAAAGCCTCTATGATCTCTCTCACCGAGCAAAATGCACTTATATTTGCAAATTTCTCTATCTTTTTGAGAATATTTTGCAACTTAAATTTCAGTGAAAAATCGGCGTTTTTTGCATTTATTTCGGGTGTAATTAAAGTATTTTCAGAGTTTCCGGCGGCCTTTGTACGGGTTTCATAACCTTCGTTACCGTCACCCGTGTCGGCAGTCACGTTTTCAAAAACATTCGTTACAGAACCAGTAAACTCCGCATATTTCAGGACTGCATCACTAAAAGTCCCCTCCGGATAAGCCCCTCTTATACGCGCCAGTTCCCCATCTGTGCACCCTCCAAAGTATCCTTTCAGCACACTGCAGAGTTTTTCATCATTTCTGAGATTATCCACCACAAAAAGCCAGTCCAGAACGGTTCTGATCTCATATCCGGAAAAATAACCGTCTTTTAACTCTACGTGCACCGGAATATCATGTTTTTCCAGTACTTTTCTGAAGACCGAGTCATATCCCCTGGTGCTGCGCAGTAAAATAACGATGTCTGAAAATTTAACATCTCGTAATACATCACTATCGTTATCTTTCACTCTAAGATCTGTCATCAGTTCCTTGATCCTGAGGGCAATGCTGTTCGCCTCCAGCTCCACCTTGTCCATGGTCTCATCCGGAGGCAATAAAAGCAGCTCGGCTTTATAGGCATCGGCATCATAACACTCGGTATTTTTATCCATCTCCGGGAACTGTGCTCCCATGACCAGAGCCGCCGCTTCATCATATTCGACGCCCCCCACATCTTCGATCATTATCTTTTCAAAGATGGAATTGACGATGTCGATGACCTGTTTTCTGCTCCTGAAATTTTTATGAAGACCTATGATCCTGTTTCTGTAACTATCGTTATCTTTATCATCGCCGAATTCATAGGTCTTACTCTTTTCAATAAACAGAGCGGGGGTAGCCAGTCTGAATTTATATATGGACTGCTTGACATCTCCCACCATAAAGAGATTACCCCTTTGGGGCTCACGCTTTGCCAGCGCCTTAAGGAATTTTTCCTGAACCTCATTTGAATCCTGATACTCATCCACATATATCTCTGTAAAATGATCCCTGTAGGTTTCGGCCACAGCAGATATCTCATCCGTCAGAAAGCCGTTTTCATCCTTTTTATACAGTATTTCCAGCACCAGATGCTCCAAATCGACAAAATCCAGCAGGTTTCTGTCCCTTTTAGCCCCGGTATAATCATCCGAAAAGCGCCTTACCAGTCTCACCAGTTCCCTGATCCTGGGGGCACAGGCGTTTATATCCGACATCATCGTAACCGGGTCACGGTCATAATATTCTTTAAGCAGCTTTTCCCTGGCCTCCTTATACTTTTTCCTCAGATCGGATACCAGATTCTTTTTATCCTCATTTACCGCCATATCCTTTTTGACGGAAGGAAGGCGTGAAAACTCTATCCCTATAAGCGATTCCCTCATCTCTGAGAAATCAGCTCCCTCTTCCCATTTTTGAAGGACAGCCTCAAAGGCTTCCATTTCCTCACGGATCACATCCTCATACACAAAAGGGCCGTCAGCACTCTCACACAAGGACAGGGCCTCATTTGCATTTTTTACCGCATTTTTCAGAATATTCCCCGCTTCGGCATAGTATTTCTTCACCTGAGGCAGCTCAAAAAACTCATCAGGATTACAGACTTCATAGGGCTCAATACAGGATTCAAGCCACAGGGCAGGATCCGGCTTGGACCCCGAAAAAGTATACAGCCTTTCTATCGCCTCCTCCAGAGCATCGTCCGTTTTACCTGTACATATGGCCTCCACAAGGTCGGTAAACGATTGTTTTCCAGTCTCATATTCGCTCTCCAGAAGCTCTTCCATCACTTCTTTTTGCAGGAGTTTAAGTTCTCCTTCATTTCCCACCCTGAAGGAAGGATCCAGATCGGTCAGATTGTAATTATCATGCAAAAGTCTGGAACAGATTCCGTCTATGGTATTGATATATGCCCCGCGAAGCAGCATGCTCTGCCGGCGAAGATGTGTCCTGTAGCTTTCATCTTCATCCTCCGCCGCAGCTGCCACAAGCTCCGCGAGCCTTTTGGAAAGACGCAGCTTCATCTCATCCGCCGCAGCCCTGGTAAAGGTCATTATCAGGATCCTGTCTATATCACAGCGCTCATTCCTGTCAGCCACGCGTCCCAGTATCCTCTCCACCAAAACGGCAGTCTTACCCGAGCCCGCTGCCGCCGACACCAGGATGTTATGACCCCTGTCCTTTATCACTTTTATCTGTTCATCAGTAAAATTCATATTCAGATCACCTTAAAGATTCTTCGGGGAAAAAAATAATACATAGATAACTTTACACTATTGCTTTAATAATACACCTGCCCTGCCGTATAAATCAATTCAACTTAAATCTGTTTTCTTACTCCTGTCCCTTAAGGGCAGTGGCCATTTCAATATTCTTAACATCCGCTGACAGCACATGGTTCACTATGACAGAGAGCAGCAGCGTACCGATGAAGGTAAGTATGTAGGATAGGGGATACACGACTATACAATAGTCCATCCCCTCCGGCATATCGGAAAACATCACTCCCAGGATCCCGAAGCCTGCGATATATCCAAACAGCGTACCCACTAAAGTGACCCATATATTCTGCTGCTGCAGAATACCGCGGATGGTTTTGGTACTTAGGCCCAGCACCTTCAATGTCGCCATTTCCCTTCTTTTTTCCAGCAGCGAAAGCACTCCGAGATTATATAGAACCACCACCGCCAGAACCACCGCCGCCGTTATCAGGATAGCCGCCATGGAATACATCATGTCCATCATCTCATCCATGGAAGCCATCATCTCATCCATGCTCTGCACATCGGTGATCTCCTCTTCATCCTTTAAACCGGTGTCGACACTCATATTTGTGAGTATCTCGGTGGGCCTGAACTTACAGTCCATCGCTTCAAAGGCTTCCCTGTACATGGTGATGCCCTGGGCAGAAGGATTCCTGTATATCTGTCCCACTCTCACCCTGTGTTTCTCATCTTCTCCCTGTATGTTCCAGGTGATGAAATCACCTTCCTTAACCCCCAGCATCTGCGCCATCCTGTAGGACAGGGCACTCTCTTTTTTTGAAAGGACTATATGACCGCGCCTTTCATCCTGAAAATGCATCAGATTACCCGCATCCAAAACCGTAAGAGTTCCCGTCTTTACCGCAGTATCGGATCTTAAAACGATGGAGGTATTCTGTATCATCTGCCCTCCATACTTCTTAGCATAGTCCACGGTCACCCCGTAGGGCGTATCCTCTTCCATCAGTATCTTTGTTTTAGCTGTGTTTATCTCTCCGTACATCCACCCGGTGATGAAAGTCAGGCTGTCCATGCACCCCAGGGCGGAAAACATCAACATGGCGCAGCCTGCAGCTCCTGCAGCCCCCATGAGGGATCTGAGCTTATTCCTCATTATGTCCCTTAAATTCCATCTCACGGAAAAGCCCAGCTTATCCCACAGGGGACTTTTTTCCAGAAAGGATCTGCCTGTCACCTTAGGGGATGCGGGGCGCAAAGCCTCGGCCGGTATCAGGGCACACTCCCTGCGGCAGGCATACCATGTGATAAGTGTCGTGACCGCCACTTCCAGAACTATCATGATAAAAGAAAGGGATGAAAAGCCCCGTCTCATATATGGCAGGATGTAGGTATCCGTAAACATGCCTATTATATATGCGGGCAGTGTCCTGTACCCCACCAGGGCTCCAAAAATGCTTCCGAAAAAAGACAAGACAAAACCGTAGGACATGTAATGGACCATGATCCGCCTTGTGGAAAAACCCAGTGCCTTCAGGGTGCCGATCTGTACTCTCTGCCTTGAGAGCAGCCTTGACATGGTGGTGATTATGCCCAGCAGGGATATAAGGACAAACACAATGGGAAAGGCAAAAGACATGGACCTGTGCTGCTGTAATTCAGATGAAAAAATCGAATATGATAAAAGCTCAGACTTGTCCATCACAACCAGCTGCTTATCGTCAAGAACAATCTTTATGCGCTCACCGATACGCCTTGCAAGTATCTTTTCTTCATCGGTCATATCACCCAGATTATCTATATCTTCTGCGTCGATCAGGGCGGAATTGAATTCAGGATCATCCAGAGGATATTCGGAAATATCCAGAACGGCCACCCCGTATCTGCCGTAGGAGGGCATCATGGAAGCCATATTTTCCACATAATATACAAATTCGGGATGATAAAAAAGGCCTTCTATTTTTTCGGTGAACTCTTTATTCTCCAATTTAACCGTTATCGTATCACCGACACCAAGTCCCCTTTCTTTGGCAAAAGTCTTATCCAGCCATATTCCCATACAGCCCGGAGTATAATTTTTCCCCTCATATATCTTTATCCCGGAAATATCATTATCTTCAAGAAAATAAAGTGTAAGATCGGGATCGTCTCCCAGTTCATCGGATTTAAGAAGTGCTTTTCCCTTTGTTTCAAGACGTCTTGCGGCGTTTTTGACGCCATTGACTGTTTTTATGTCCGCCATATCTGCCAGGGAAAAATCTCTTCCCCTCACCCAGATATCCCCAAGGTTACATTCCTCATAATATCTTTCCTCGCAGGCCTTAAGTCCCGTCACCTCCGAATTGATACCGACGAAAACATAGATTCCCAGAAAAGACATCAGAAAGATTGAGAGAAACTGTATCTTGTTTTCAAGAAGATCTCTTAAGAGTTTTCTTGTCATCATGGCTTTTATCTATCATAATTCAGTAATTGATCACGTCTGCAGATTCAGGGTTTTCGTTTTTTACCTGCGAAACCACTTTACCGTTTTTTACTCTTATGACGGTATCCGCGATCCTGGCAAAGGATGCATTGTGGGTGACCATTACCACTGTCCTGCCCTCTTCACGGCACACTCTTAACAGTAGTCTTAAAACCTCCCGTCCCGTGTCCGTATCAAGGGCTCCGGTGGGCTCATCACACAAAAGCAGCTTTGGTTTTTTGGCAATGGCTCTGGCTATGGACACACGCTGCTGTTCACCTCCGGACATCTGGGCCGGAAACTGATGGGCGTGATCAGAAAGGCCCACCATCTCAAGACAGCGCATGGGATCCTCGCAGTCATCCTTTACATCCCGCATAAGTGCCACATTTTCATACGCGGTCAGTGTCGGGATCAGGTTATAAAACTGGAATACCACTCCCACGCTTAAGGCCCTGAACCGGGTCAGTTCATCGTCATTGTAAAGGGCTATATCCTCACCCTCGAATAAAAGCTCCCCGCCTGTGGGCGAATCCATGCCCCCTATAAGATTTAAAAGCGTGCTCTTGCCGGCCCCGGAAGGTCCAAGTATAACTACCATCTCACCCTCGTCTATATCCAGGTCGACACCTTTAAGAGCATAAAAGTCATGTTCTCCGGCTCTGTATCTTTTTTCTATGTTCCGAAGGCTCATCAGGACGGACATCAGTGCACCTCCAGAGCCGCCGCCCTTTTACCCGTCATACTGTCCGTTACGGCATCGGTGATGAGCTGCTCACCGGACTCGATACCCGCCTTGCATTCCACGTATTCATCATTCACTATACCGGGCTCAAAATATCTTTTTTCTATTTTGCCCCCGGCAAGCAGGTAGCAATAACTGCCATCGTCATCCGTGTAATAAGCATCAGCAGGTATGAGCACCGCATCGTATGAACGCTGCGTGTATATGGTCACATCTGCATCCACTCCCAGGATGAGATGGCTGTCGGGTTCATCAATCGTCACCTCCACCTCTATCCTGCTCTTGTCGGAATCATCCGTCACGGCCCGGGAACTGATATATGTCACATATCCTTTATATGACCCGTCAGCCACCTGAACGAGGGCCTCCTGTCCGCATTCTATGCTGCCTATGTCAAAACGCGACACCTCCACCTTTGCCTTTACTTCGCCGGTGGATTCTATTGTAAACAGTTCCGTCCCTTCCTGAACAAACGCATCCTTTTTTACATTACAGGAAGTCACGACTCCGTCAAATTCCGCCTTCACTCCGCCTGTTCCTTTTTCAAGCTCCCTGATAGCCCAAGCTTCGCTTTCCTTTGCGGCCTCCGCCTGTTTTTCAAGAGATTCCTTTTCCTCCTCGTTCATAAAGGAGGCTTCATAATTCTGCTTTCTTTCTATGGCCTGCTCCCACTGTCGCTTTATATCCTCCATATTGTTTGTATCATCGTTTATCTTCTCATTCGCCTCAGGGGAGAGCATGGTATGGTATACACCTGCAGCCTCTGTCTGCAGATCCAGCAGTTCGTCATTCAGGTCATTCAGATCATTGGTAAGATCCTTTTTCTTTTTCTTTACACGTTTGGGAACTTCTTCCTCCATGGCCCTGTACTTTTCCACCTTATCCAGAGTCTTATCCAGTTCCTGGGATTTATCCAGAATCTCTTCATTTTTCTGCGCTATCTTTTTGTTTATCCCGTCCACAGCGCACTGCCGGTTCACATCCTCGGCATGCTGCTGCTCCAAAAGGGCCTGTTCTTCTTCCCTTACGGTGGCATATAAAACGCCATACAAAAGATCCTGTTCCTTAGCTTCCTCATAACGCTTAAGATTCTCATCGGATTTTTGTATGGCCCCCGCACATGCCGCTTCGCTTTGCTCACGGTTTATCGTGGCTTCGCATCTGGCATATTCAAGGTCTGAAAGATCATATTGAAGAAGTATGTCTCCTTCCTCCACCCTGTCTCCTTCTTTAAGGTCAAGGCTTTCTATGGGGGCAGATACAAGTGCATAATATTTTCTGCTCTCCTGCCCGCAGATAGTCGCGCTCTCCTTTACCACTCCGGTAATATCCCCTTTTATTGCAGGGGTGACAGCGTATTTTTCCGGAAGTAAGATAAAATAAAGCGCGACTATCGCAATGCATACAAACGTTAAAATGATCAACAAGCTGTTCTTTTTCATACCTTTACGTCTTTCCGCACACTTATATCATGGCTTGCCGCCGACAAAAGCGGCGTCATGCTGTTAAGTCCCAGCGCCACCGTGGTCCCGTTATGAAGCACGGCTGACAGCGAAGGCGTGATCAGCCCACGAATTCCCATGGCTATCAGTGCCGTATTGATACCTACTATTGACCTGTAATTAAACCCTATCCTCTTCATAAGCGCTGTGCTAATCTTGCGCAAAATGACCAGGCTTTCAAGATCACCGCAGCCTATCGTGATATCGGCGATCTGTCTGGCGATCTGCGCGCCTTCGCTGATGGCGATTCCCACATCAGCCGCTGAAAGCGCCGGGGAGTCGTTTATTCCGTCTCCCACCATCACTATGCACCGACCCTGTTCTTTTGCCCTTTCCACATATGCGGCCTTATCCTCCGGAAGGACCTCGGCGTAAAACTCATCTATTCCGGCCTGAGCCGCGATGGCGGCAGCGGTTCTCATGCTGTCTCCGGTCATCATCACCACGTGTTCAAAGCCCAGTTCCTTAAGCTGTTCCACCACCGGCTTTGTCTCTTCTCTCATGGGATCTTCTATCAGGATACATGCCGCAAGCACACCGTCCTTTGCAAAATACAGATGTGAGTATTCGGCCGGAAGACTGTCGAACAATTCCTTTCTGCCCCCGGGTATGATGACTTTTTCATCCTCAAAGACAAAGTGATAACTGCCGATGACGGCTTTCTCCCCGTTTATATTGGACGCTATTCCGTGAGCCACCACATACTCAACCTTTGTGTGCAGCTCCTCATGGGTAAGTCCCCGTTCAAGTGCCGCATCCACAACGGCCCTGGCCATGGAATGAGGGAAGTGTTCCTCAAGGCATGCAGCCTGACGCAACAGTTCATCCTCCGTCTCGGAGGAAAAGGATACCACCTTTACCACCTTGGGTTTAGCCTTCGTGAGCGTACCTGTCTTGTCAAAAACTATGGTATCGGCCTGAGCCACCACTTCCATGAACCGGCCGCCCTTAACGGTGATATCATGCTCCGAAGCCTCTCTGACGGCCGAGAGCACAGACACCGGCATGGCCATCTTAAGAGCACACGAATAATCCACCATCAGAACCGATACAGCCTTTATCACATCACGGCAGAGCAGATATGTAAGACCCGAAGCCAGAAGAGTATAGGGTACCAGTTTATCCGCAAGCCTTTGGGCCCTGCTCTCCATGGCCGACTTAAGCTTCTCGGATTCCTCTATCATCTTTACGATTTTGTCAAAGCGTCCGCTTCCGCAGGTTTCCTTTACGCTTACGACTATCTCGCCTTCCTCCAGCACCGTTCCTGCGAAGACATTGGTACCTGCATACTTGTGGACGGGTACGGACTCACCGGTCATGGAAGCCTGGTTTACCATGGCTTCACCCACAGACACTTCTCCGTCAAATGGAATGATATCGCCCATGCGTACTACGACCTTGTCTCCGCAAACAATGTCGTCAGCGTCTTTTTTTACCTCACCCTTATCAGTCAGAAGCCATACCGTATCGGTATTCAAAGACATGCGCCTTGCAAGATCGTCCACCGAGCGCTTATGGGTCCACTCTTCGAGGCTGTCTCCTATCCCAAGCAGGAACATGACTCCGGAGGCGGTTTTGTAATCCTCTGTCAGCACACAGGCCAGAATGGCTATACCATCCAACAGTTCAACCTGAAGCCTTTTATTTTTCAGAGTTTTAAGACCTCTCCATACAAAACCCGCCGTTTTTACCATCGTCCAGCCATGCATTATGGGTTCAGGCATGAACAGTCTCCTGCCGAAGTGCAAAATGACCGAGGTTATGATCCTGTCCCTGTACATTGCGGACTTTTCTCTTCCGGAGCTTTCAAACACACTCTCCGGAACCTTAACAGAGTCAAATGAAAAGTTCTTTAAAATATTGATAACCCTTTGACGGGTACAGTCATAAAAGAGCACCGCATCCGCAGTCCTCTCATATATTTGGGTTTTCCCTATCTCATTAAAACCCTGCAGATAGTATTCCAGGGTATCAGCCTGACGGAAGGACATCCTTTTCATAAAAAGATGGATCCTCATTCTGTTCCCTGTTTCATGTTTGATCGAAAACTTCATCTGACCATACCACCGTTTTATGCGATCACTGAGGGCTCGTCACCCTTGGCAATATCCTCTTCTTCCACAACACTGACCGAAGAATCCTCTGAAGCAGGCTCTTCATCTTCAAGATCACCAAAGACAGCTTCTTCATCCTGTGCGTCTCTTTGGGCGTTCAGATTTTTAGCCTCCTCATAAATATCCGCACAGCCTTCCTGGATTGCGGTCACCTTATCAAGCACGTCATCCCTTGCACGAAGTGCCGCAGCCGTACAATGAACATAAACTTTTTTTGCATCCCTCGAAGACAAAATACGGATGCCCGCCGTGCCAAACAATACTCCTGCTGCAAACAACCCCACTTTTTTCCAATGAAAATCCATAATTTACCTCCTTCTTTATTGCTTTTCATGAGCCTTGGCGGTTGCGCACCCCTTACAGTGCGCGCAGTTTCCGCCGCAACAGCTCTTACCGTTCTTTTTATCTCTGATCAGGGTGAATATCGCTCCGGTCACCATCAGGATGAGCGCTAATGATATAAGGATGGTTCCAAGGTTAGCCATTATCCATGTCAACATTTTTTACTTCCTTTCATCGTCAAACCGCTTTCTTACAACCGGATCGCGTTTTCACCACCGGCAAACCTTAAGCTATGCTCGTAAGCTTTTCTGCCTCTTTATATCCCTTGATGAACAGCATGTATATGATGGCTGCCAGTGCCGCGATGGCAAATAACAGACCGATTATATTTACATTGCCGGTAACGGCATTTCCAAACTGGGTGATCATAAAGGCTACCACATATGCGAAGCCGCACTGATAACCTATGGCAAACCAGGTCCACTTCGCATTGTTCATCTCACGCTTTATGGCGCCGATGGCTGCAAAGCAGGGCGCGCACAGCAGATTAAATACCATGAATGAAAAGCCTGTCACGCCGGTAAATGCCATTGACAAAGCCTTCCATGCAGTCACCTCGCCGCTGCCGTAGAGAATGCCCATGGTACCCACGATGTTCTCCTTTGCCACAAGGCCGGTGAAGGATGCCACTGCAGCCTGCCAGTTACCCCAGCCAAGGGGAATGAATATCCAGGCAATGGCGTTGCCGATCTTTGCCAGGATCGAAAGTTCAAGTTCATCCTCAGCCAGCATACGAAAGCCCTCCGCGGTGAATCCGAAAAAGCTGGTGAACCATACCACGATGGTGGAGAGCAAAATGATGGTTCCGGCCTTTTTGATAAAGGACCAGCCGCGTTCCCACATGGAACGAAGTACATTGCCAAGGGTCGGCATATGATAAGCGGGAAGCTCCATTACGAAGGGAGCAGGCTCGCCCGCAAACATCTTTGTCTTTTTAAGGATGATACCCGAAACCACGATG
>Ga0247608_10007523_pt1 | contig 11150 bp, 9 predicted proteins | sample 176DNAGHGlowgp2_FD_193490 | JGI IMG/M metagenome (GOLD analysis project Ga0247608, IMG submission 193490) | Sheep rumen microbial communities from Palmerston North, Manawatu-Wanganui, New Zealand - 1766 DNA GHGlow gp2 | ecosystem: Host-associated > Mammals > Digestive system > Stomach > Rumen ... | reverse complement strand
GGTATTGAGAAGATGTCGTGGAGCGAATTCGTTGATGCTATAGAAGCACCGGAGCTTATTACATATCTCAAGGAACGTAGGCTATATATCAATGAGAACATCAACTCTGAGGAGGATATGTAATGAAGGACGACATAAAGAAAATAGTTACCGGTTCAGTTGGTGAGCTTATTGCCGTTGCCGCTGTTGTAGCTGCAACTGTTGTAGTTGACATGATAGGTGATAAGCTCAAAGAGATTACTGAAGATAAGAAGAAACCCGTGATAGATTTCACGTATAAAGAGGAGGACTAATTATGTGCAGTTTATTTGGTTGGCTCGATTACCAGGGAATTATCCCTCATAAGGTTTTACGCAAGCTCACTCAGGCGTTAGCAAATGCAGCAGAGGAACGCGGCACAGATGCTGCCGGTATCAGCTACATAAACGAAGGTAAGGTCGTGATTTATAAGCGTCCGAAGCCTGCTCACAAGCTTCATTTCAATCCGCCGGAAGGAACAAGAGCTGTTATGGGGCATACCCGTATGACTACTCAGGGTAATGAGAAATACAACTACAACAATCATCCGTTCGCCGGTATAGCCGGCGATACTTCTTTCGCTTTTGCTCATAACGGAGTGCTGTGGAATGATCGTGAGCTTCGCAAAGACAAGCTCATACCCGATACACACATTGAGACTGACAGCTACGCCGCTTGTCAACTGATAGAGCAGCAGAACAAGCTTGACTTCGACAGTCTCAAATATATGGCAGAAACGGTCGAGGGCAACTTCACATTCACAGTCCTTGATGATAACAACAGCCTATACATTATAAAAGGCTCGAATCCGATGTGCCTGCTACACTTCAAGGATATCGGGCTGTATGTATACGCTTCCACTGAAAGTATCATGAAGAACGCTCTTAAACGTGTTGGACTTCACAAGTTCGCAAATGAGCGGATCAAAACAGACGAGGGAGATATCATTCGTATTGACAGGAACGGTGATATCACACGCTCGGAATTTGAACCGAAACTTTACCGCTCCAAGTACATGAGCTGGTACGATGACTCTTCCTATTATAATATACACGAAGAGATGCTTCTCGCCTACTGTGGCTGCTATGGCGTTGACAGTTCTGACGTTGAGTTGCTTTTGGAGTACGGATATACCTGCGACGAGGTCGAGGAGATGCTTATGGACACGAACCTGCTCCATGAGGCTCTTCGTGATGTGAAGTACATGTGTGGAGAAAGTCTGTATGAGAGTTGCTATGGAGCATTTTGAAGTCCACAAAAGTAAACTTTTATGCACACCTTGAAAACAAGCAAAATAGTGTACATAAAAGTCCCGTTTTGACTTTATGGACGTCCACTAAGTAACAACCACATTTATGTACAAACTGGAGGTAATATGGACAACAGAATCTATGGATACGCCCGGGTATCTACCCGGGAACAGAATGAAGACAGACAAATCGAAGCCCTTACCAAATTCGGCGTACCTGAGCAGAATATTATCATCGACAAGGCTTCCGGAAAGGATACTGAGCGTGAAGGGTATCAGTATCTCAAGCGTCAGATACTCCGCAAGGGCGATACGCTTGTTATCAAGGAACTGGACAGACTGAGCAGGAACAAGACTGACATCAAACGGGAACTTGAACAGTTCAAGGATATGGGTATCCGTGTAAAGATACTGGATATCCCTACCACGCTCACCGACTTTCCGCCAGATCAAGCATGGGTTCTCGAAATGATAAACGCTATTCTCATTGAGGTGCTCGGTGCTATCGCCGAGAACGAGCGTAACAAAATACGTGCTCGTCAACGTGAAGGGATTGCTGCTGCCAAGAAGAAAAATGTCCGCTTCGGACGTCCCCCTAAATCTCTTCCAGAAAACTGGCAGCAGATAATGGCAGAGGTCCGCAGCGGAAACAAAAAGCCTGTAGAAGCAATACGGGAATTAGGTATATCCCGCTCGTACTTCTACAAGCTCTATCAGAATAATTTATAAGAATTGAGTGGCTTGCCCCTTTATGGGGCAGGCTGTTCTTAATTAGGTATAACTTGCAGCGGTGTTACTTTCAACATCACCGTCACTTGATGATACGTCATATGAAGTATAACTTGCAGAAATAACTTCTATTGCATCTATACGTTTACGCACTTCTGCGGCAATGGCTTTAGCACGTTCGGCTTCAACATAGCATACAGCCTTATCCTCGCACAGCACATTCAAAATCTCGTTTTCGATACCGTCGAGCTTTGAGATGTCAAACCAGTCATATGATGAGACGAGCTTTAGCTGTTCGCCGTGAGTCTTTTTGAATGGCTTGCAGATAATATCGCTAGTAACAAACCTCGAAGCGGTCTTGTTATACCACAGGGACGTTCCACTGTCAAATATCGGTGCAGCACCTATCCATTCAAGGGTATTGGCATTGCGGAGAAGTCCGAAGTTGTTGAAGTGCCTGTCCTCGTTGGCGATAATATAGTCAAGAACTATCATGCGGTCAAGAGCAGGTACGATATCAACTCCAAGCTCTTTGCACAGGCTGACATAATGCAGGTACTCGTTTTCATGATTAGCCTTCGGTCTGAGCTGCAACACTCTCCATGCACTGACGAGTTCCGTATCCTTAGCAACAAAGTCTTCGCACACGCTGTAAGGCTTATCATCTATCCATGTGACAGTATAGGGCACATGATCTATACCGAGCCTTCTCATTATAATAGTAGCGATGACCTCGTTGAACGGCTGCTGACTATAAGGATCAGAACCGGATTTCAGCAGGCAGCGCTTTCCGTCAATGATCTTCCAGCGCTTCTGCAAATTACCATCAGATGTGTTGTCAGGTGATACGAAGTCGAAACCGGCGTTTTTATCATTTACACCGAACAGGACATCGCCTATATCGTCAGAGAAGTCGTTGTCGAAGAAGTTGACTGCTTCCCATTTGATGTTGCTGTCATACGGTCTGAGCCAGTAGTGATCAGAAAGGCTGAGACCGAGACATTTGGTTATGAGCTGTTTGGTTGAGGATACGCCGAGCGCTTCAAGAGCGTCGGAAACTCCCATTCGGCTTGCTGGAATAGAACGTCCTGCCCACCAGTGATTCAGTGCATATCTGTCGACGGTCTCACCGTGGCGGAGCTGATGAACAACTCCTACGGGCAGATGCTCCTTCGCAGATATATTATCAATGCTTGTTATAACGCCGAGGTCTTCATCTATCTCAACGTCTGCAACTGCAATGTTCTTGTGCATAAGAGTGTACTTCATCGCTCTCACCTCCTGTGTGCTTTGCGATTATTATACCATTATCCGAGCGAGAAATCAAGTGCTTGAGGTTTAATAAAGTATACTATTATAGTAGGAGACGCTTCCCGTCCCCCTGTGAAGGGGCAGTCGTTAATCTGGTAAATATTTTTCGATAAGCGAGAGCAAATCTTTAACAGGCCAATTGGATCTTGAAGTTATAACAAATTGTTCACGTGGCTCTATAAAAGACTCTTTGGATATTAACGCAATTAATTGAAGGGCTTTATCAAACTGCTCATTGCTATGTTCTTTGTTATACTCATCAAGAGAATCATATATCTCTTGCAACAAATCATATTCGTAATCAAAATCGCTATTTAGCTTTTTAGGCTCTGAAAAGTCCCATGGTTTTTGGGAATTACGACTTTCTATTTTACGTCCAGACTTTATTAATTTATTAATCACATCTTTTAGTTTTGAAAATAACAACTTGATTTCCGTAGAACTATCAGCAGGTATTTTATAAGTAGTTACTTGAACACTGCTTTCAATTTCAGATTCAACAAAGGATGTGATTATTCTAATATATTCTTTAGTAATAACATCAAATACTGTTGCATCATTGATTTCTTTATCCGGAAGATAATTTTTAAATGTTTTACAAAGTTTATCTAAATCGCTAGCATTGTAACCTCTCTGCTTCAAAAAACTAACGAACTTTTCTGATGCTAACGGCTTATCTTTCAACGCTTTAGCGATAGGTCTAATTTGTCTTTCATCCGTATAGTAGCTTGTGAAAGTTTTATCACTTCTATAGCCTTTTTTCAACTTAAGCACAGCATCTTCATCGCTTGTAATTTGTTTTAACAATTCTTTGGTGAATTTTGGAATTGTCATTTCTCCTTTATAAAACGGAGCCAGTGCTTGAGCAAATTCTGAAAATTTCATTGTATTAACTCCTTTCACATAAATACAATTTTAACAGGTTATTGATACAAAAATCTTTAGAATAAGCCTGCTACACAAAGATATGATACGTATCAAAATGTATCAACTTTACAATCTCGACAGTTGCAGTAAAGTACGATATAATGCAGATGTAAGCTTACGAGTGCATGTGGTAGTGACATGAGTTCGACCACAGGCGAACATGGAATATCAACACAATCTTTTTATAATTAAGGAGCTGATAATATGAAAAAGTACATCAACAACATAAGAGAACTGATAGAGAAGTCACCCAATGGAAAGTTCAAGGTTCAAATATTGTTGGATCAAAATATCGTATCTCACTGCGGTACCAGCATCAATGAGTGCCTCGACTTCTTGAAAGAAGCAAAGAATACTACAGGTATGAAGTTTCACAAGTATCCTGATGTCATTCACTGGAATGGTTGCGTTACCCTTTCAGCCTGTACAGACAAGTTATCAACAGTTAGCATAGAAACGGGTGCTACAGAAATAACGATCATAGCTCCAACAAGTTCCGATCTTGTTGTGCTTCTTGAATTGACGTCAAACTGTAAGCCGCTGAACAAAACGGATGAGTACGTCATCCTATCCGCTTCTTACGCAGCAAAGTGCATAAGAAGCAGTGTGATTCTCAAGCGTGAAGGTGAACTCAACAAGAAAATCTTCATCCGTGACTTTTTAACGTCAGACAAAAAATAATTTATGTTGTTCTAAAATGCGGTGAAGAAAAAATTTTAGTTTCGTATAGCACACAAATATACCGATTTTAGCGCGCTTGAGGAACAGTATTATTTTATCACCGCATTCTCAAGACACTCGAAAAAAATCTTAGAAAGGGTATGAATAATTATGAGTGAGAAATCAGTCTCAGCAGAAGATGTATTTCCGGACGTTAGAGCCCCCAAGCCTACCCCCAGTGCCACAGAAAAAGCAGCTTTGCAAACAGCAGTGGAACTGGTGAAAACTCAAAAGCAGCTCGGGCTGTCGATGAAGATATGGGACAAAAATCTTCACAATATTTCAGGTAAGTTTGACAACACGAAAGAGCTTATGGAAAATCCGGAGTTCATTTCAAGATTGAATCAGGACCTGTACATCAGTAGTGGCAGTGAGAGGACTTGGTTCAAACTGACCGTGAAACACGGTAATATCAAAGCAATAAAGTTTTTGCTGACATTTATTATCAGAGGACTTAAAATAATAAACTACACCAAGGTGGGCTTCGATTATGTCATCGTTAAGTATTATGCAAACGAAGGTGAGGCTGTGGAATATACTACAGTAATTCCCTACTCAGGCTTTACTCCTGATAAGATCTGCACGTACTTCCCGCAGCTTATCGGTCAGACCGCAAACAACACAAAGGAGATTGGCAAACTTCTTTGTTACATGATATCGCAGCATTTAGTAATTCCGAAACCTGAAACACTTGATTATTATAGTTACAAGCAAGGTTTCGTAAAAAACCTCAAGGGGCATTTCAAGTTTAACCCCGCCAAAACACTTCCTGTTGAAATGCTGCCGTATATGCCAGTAGGTATAACATCAAGACAATATCCTATGTGTATCGAACGTTGTGAAAATGAAGACATGTCTCCGCTATTAGCTCCGCTGTTTGCAAATCAGAAAAAGCTACAAGTCATACTTCTGTCCAGATTTGCGAGCTTGCATCAGTCGTTCTTCGCCATGAATGACATTTATGCGGATAACATCTTAATTGTTAAACCATCGGCCGAAGTCCCTGTGGCTATGTCAGTCGCTCTGCTGAAAAATACTCGTTACGATTCTCTTGATGCACCGCCGATAGGACAAAACATCAAGCCTTTGAAGTTTGAACTGGAAACCGTCAACGATGGTATGGTCGTTGTAATCGACGTGTTCGCTGCGGATCAGTTGAAAAAAGGAGAAAAAGGCTATGATCTGATGATTAGTGATGCTACCGGAGCTACTGATAATAGCAATGGTGTACATCACATGTCGGCACTCATATCCAAATTCGCCGACTTATACATACCCAAGGAAGTATGCTGTGTCCTTGAATTTGACAATGTAAGTACCAATTACCCGCCTGAGGCATTCAAAAATGCGCTTCGCCGTTCAGATGCAAACGTCATTACACGAATCGAAGATGGTTGCAAAAAAGGTACTTTTTTAAAAGTTTTCAATAATCATATCAACGAGATTATGCATAAAATGCCATGCGCTTTACCACGCTCAAAGTATTTTACCTATATCATGCTCATGACAGCTTTGCGAATGTACAATGAGTGGTTCTCACCACTCTTCAGTCCCGATATTGAGCAATATATCAGAGATTGGCTCTGCTCGCAGGAGCAGGAGGTACAGCCGCTGTATGATATTATCTGTTCCGAGTACGGAAAGATTCTCAACCAGAAGATCGCTGACGACTGTTACAGCTTGATCTTGAAGGAAGAGACAACTCCGTTTGATAAGGGCAGTCATACGATAGTAGTTGATAAGGATGAACGCCGAATCTATGTGGAAACGGCTGACAGCTTTGACATTGCTAAGGATGAAATGACCTCTATTGCTGATACAGATAGCCTGACTGCTGCTCTTTACAGCGGAGGATATCTTCCGCACAACGCAAAAGACGAGAAAAGTATTCGCATAGCAGCTATCTCTTCTGACGGCGTACCTTATCCTCTATATGTACACGCCATAAGCTATAAACTGCTTACGCAGGAGAACAAGCTTAGATTCGAGTTGTTGGATAAAGAGGCGAACCTCTTTACTTATGACGAGATACCGAGGGAAGGCTTCCTGCCGTTGATAAAGACGGCTGATGGTCGATTCGCAGGCAAGATGATACGCTATGCCGCAGAAGAATCTAACATCTACTTCGGCACGGGCAAAACCGGATCTGGTAAAAGCTGGGCAATAGCTCAGATAATATGTATGCTTTTTATTCTCGGTCAAATCGTTGTTGTATTTGATGTAAGCGGCAGTTATACGAAGGAAAAACTCATGAAGATGCTTCCACCTGAAGTAGTTGAGAAACTCTTCCGTTTTATCAATATCGGTGCTAGTTACGGCATGGATATGATACCTGTTGATCTCGGCTCACTGAGAGGCTGTGAAACTCTTCCGGACAAGAAGAGGGCTATCTATAGCGTTCTCCGTGCAGCTACAGGACCTATCGACAAGGGTACATTGAGGAAGCTGAAGGGCTTCTTATCTGACTATCTCAAAGATAAAGAATACTCGGTATCTCTGAATAACCTCTGCTCTGAATTAGAATACGCTGGAGATTTCGGTGCTGAGATTTCAGACAGGATTGAGTCCGTCCTCGATGACATCAACGAAGTTGGATTTGAGGAGCAGACCTGGGATGACCTGTTCTTGCAGGGACGTAAGATCATCGTTATCAACCTCGGCAATGAGGTGGGCGACAGTACTCATCAGCTTCTCGATATGATGGTTGGCTCGCTGTTCAACTGGCAGATGTCGCACGATGCAGGATTTCTCTCTATTGCAATAGATGAACTTATCGATCAGGATTTCAGCACAGGTTCTCCGCTCCAGACGCTCGTTAAGCAGGGACGTAAGTACCATAGTGCTCTGATAGGAGCTACACAGGATTACTATAATCAGGGCAGCTCACACCTTGACGTGATGAAGCAGGCTAATATGAAGAGCTTCTGCCGTCCTGGCAAGTCTGAGGACAGAGTGGCGCAGAAGCTCGGCTACAGCAACGCTGTTGATGCTGGCTTCAACAAGTTCAAGGCTGGCGACACAATCCTTGAATTTGACGGCTACAATAAGGAGACTGGCGAGAATGAAGCTCTCACTATTAAGGGCAGAGTTGTCAACTTCGTCGAGACGCCGCTCTACGACAAATTCAAGGAGCTTTATGGTTGTTAATATCGGTGGTGCCAGTTGAAGGCACACCGCTTCATACATTTATTATATTACATTAGCCGGAGCAGGTCAATAGTACTGCCCCTAATTATAAGGAGGAATTGTTATGACAACGGAAAGGAAAAAAGAGCTTGCTAGACAGCTCGTTGCGATTATTTTTGAACTTACATCAGCCGGAGAGGTGCCGACTGATGTAATGCCTGTAGATCAGCCCAAGAAACCTGTTGAGATGCTTACGCTCAAGGAAAGCTTAGATGTTATCCCAGGTTTATCAATGCATACACTTCGTCAGCTTGTTCTTCAGGGCAAGATAAAAAGTGTTCGCTGTGGTGCAGGCGTTCGCGGAAAGATTCTTGTAGCAAAGAATGACCTTTTAAGCTACTTTGAATCATGAAATAACGTGACCTGCCGAAAGGCAGGTCATATTTCTTTATGGAGGGAAATATATGGCTACAATACAGAAGCGCGGTAACAGCTACACTATCCGTGTGAGCTGCGGCTATGATGTATACGGTGGACACAAGGAACAGTCAATGACCTGGAAGCCTGATGAGGGTATGTCCCAACGACAGATTGAAAAGGAGCTTAACCGTCAGGCGGTCATGTTTGAGGAAGCTGTCAATCATGGCTACAAGGCTTCGGCTATAAAGTTTCAGGAGCTTGCGGAGGAATGGTTCGAGAGCTATGCAAGGAACAGCCTCAGAAGCACTACATACGAGCGTATGCTCCAGCTCACGCACCGTGTATATCCTGCTATCGGTCATCTGCGTATCGACAAGATCACAGCAAGGCAGTTGCAGGGCTTTGTGAACTCTCTCGCCAAGGAGGGAGCAAACGAAAAGACAGGCAAGCCCCTCGCACCGAAAACAATCCGTCACAACCTGAGCTTTATCTCAGACGTATTCAGTTATGCGGTCCGTATGGACTTGGTATCAGACAATCCTTGCAGGAAAGTAACTATCCCGAAAGGCGAGGTCAAGGAGAAACAGATTTATTCACAGGAAGAGATGGCGCATCTGCTTACTGCTATTCAAGGAGAGCCTCTGAAGTATAAGGCATTCTTCTTTCTGATAGCTTACAGCGGTTTCCGCAGGAGCGAGATGCTCGGCCTTGAATGGAAGGATATTGATTTTGAGAACAATATCATTACCATTAAGCGTACCTCAAATTATACCGCAGAGCGTGGTATATATACCGACACCACAAAAACAAGACGCTCTCAGCGAGTTTTAAAAATATCTCCGTATATAATGGGGATACTGAAAGACTATAAGCTGGAGCAGGACGAAGAAGCACTCCGCCTCGGAGATAAGTGGGTAGAAACTGACCGTTTATTTGTTAAATGGAATGGCGAACCCATGAACAATCAGACACCCTACGGCTGGCTGAAGGAGTTCTGCGAGAAGAATGATATGCCTTTTTACGGTATACATAGCTTTAGGCACTTTGCGGCAAGTTCGCTTATTTCAGCAGGTCTTGATGTTACAACAGTTTCAGGAGCGTTAGGTCACTGTAACTCAGGAACTACTTTGAACGTATACTCGCATATGTTTCAGAACGCACAGGCGAAGGTATCGGAAGCAATGGACAAAGCCTTTGCCTTTCTGCCGCAGAAGGAGGATACAGAATCAGAATAATACCATGAAGGTATAGTATAAGAATAAGCTCGCTGGCATCTGACAAAACAGACAGCGAGCTTATTTTTTTAGTAAAAGCTAAATGAATAATATTCACTATTATGCATTAGAGATAATGTAAAAAAACGAGGCTTATACGCTGAAAAATTTGCGTAGCGTACAAATAGCGTACAAACTCATTTTTTAAGAAAAAAGAAAACCCACAAACGGCTATTTTAAGCCATCTGTGGGATTGCTAAATGGTGACCCGTACGGGAATTGAACAAGCCGAAAGTCTTCTGCCAATTTCGAGTATTGTGCGAAATTTACCGAAAAACAGCCTAATTTAAGAACTTGATTTCGAGCGTTTTTTAGTATTTTAAAGCAGTTTTCAGTAACAATATGTGGCAAACAAGTGGCTGAGTTGGCGGAGGTGGCCGAAACAAGGCACCGAAGTTCCTTCCGAGTGGTTTTGAAATAGCATCGGATATAGTTAATTTGATACAAGCCATTCGCCGGATTTGGTTGAACCCCTACAAAAAATTTTCCATCTCACTGGAGTTTTTCAAGGCAATATCTGATTGTTTATTAGCTGACATCGAGCAACTCTGCGAGCGTTTTCCGCTTCGGATGGGCAATGTCCTACGTGAATAGATGACATTGCCTATATTCTTATATACCTCGTCAATTTTACTTTGAAGGAATCATTTACGCTTGCCCTCTGCACAATTATTTCGATTCTCCTGATCTTGTTGACATCTACTTGACTTCTCCATCAAAACCATATATAATAAAACATAGTAACATTATAGACTTACTATATTATGACGGCGGAGTATTTTAAACTAATTTTTAAGAACGGAGGAAAAAATGAATTTCAAGGTAGAAAAAGCAGTCCTCGACAGTGGAGTAAAAATAGTCTTTGCCATAATCGAGGGCATCGACAATCACAGAAATGACGAGGAGTGGCAGGCGTACCGCACAAAGCGTATTGCAGAGCTTTACGAGGAATATAAGGGCTTGGACATTCATACTGACCCCGTCCTTGAGGGCTTCAATATCCTGCATGACAACGTGGGAGTCAAGCGAAGAAAGAATATCCCCGCAAGCGAAAATCTCATCAAGCTGCTGGTCAAACGGCAGGAGGTTTTTTACATCAATCAGGCGGTGGATATCTACAACCTCATCTCGCTGGAGAGCAAGCTGGCACTTGGGGCGCATAATATCGACAAGACAGACGGTGACGTGACACTGCGTTTTACCGACGGCACCGAGCGGTATGTTCCTCTCGGTCAGAACGAGCCGACCCCAGTTGCACCTCACGAATACTGCTACTGCGATGATTCAAATGAGGTACTCTGCCGTCTGGAGATAAGGCAGGTGAATAAGACCGCCGTTGACGAAAATGCCACGAACATCTTCTACATCGTTCAGGG
>Ga0247608_10007520_pt1 | contig 11155 bp, 10 predicted proteins | sample 176DNAGHGlowgp2_FD_193490 | JGI IMG/M metagenome (GOLD analysis project Ga0247608, IMG submission 193490) | Sheep rumen microbial communities from Palmerston North, Manawatu-Wanganui, New Zealand - 1766 DNA GHGlow gp2 | ecosystem: Host-associated > Mammals > Digestive system > Stomach > Rumen ... | reverse complement strand
ATATATATGGGAAGATTCCCGAGCGGCCAAAGGGAACAGACTGTAAATCTGTCGTCACTGACTTCGGTGGTTCGAATCCACCTCTTCCCACCATAGAGGGTTTACCAGGTTCGGTAAACCCTTTATTATTCCTAGCGAAAGCCTTATTTTACAAGGGATTCGGGGTTTTGGTCTTTATACAGCTTCTCTACTCAAATTCACCCAAATTCACTTGAGTTTACGAAAATTGTGGTAAATTCGTGGTAAATTTGTGGTAAGGTCTGAGCTCATACGGCAAGGTTTCCACCACCGGTTTCGAGCAGGGATATCTCTTTCATTTTGAATTTTTCCGAAGCGTCTGTATAAGTGTTAAGAGTAATTCCTACTTCATGGTGTCCCATGATGTCGGCTGTGGCCTTGATATCGGCTCCGGCTTCTCTCATCCTCGTCGCGAACGTATGCCTTAACATGTGGTTGTGGACATGGGGAAAGCCTGTGAGACCGTTTACAGAGCCTTTGCTCTTAATTTCCTTGTCGATCGCTATCGAAATCCTGTCGAGCTTGTGATTGAGCTTCTTGAGGTGATACAAATCGCCGTTGCTGTCAAGAAATACGAAGTCCTTATAGCCGCCAACACTGTTTTGACAGTGTATGCCGCATGATTCCTGGTGCTTTTTCTCCTCTAGGAGCGCTTCTCTGACCTTGGAGCTCATGGGGATACATCTTTCACTTGTCTTGGTCTTCGGCGGATTCAGAGCCATTTCTGAGCCTTTCCTGCCATCGTATACCAGCGTGTGGTTGATATAGATCACATTATTCTCAAAACTGACGTCTGTCCACCTTAGGGCACACAGCTCTCCGACTCTGATTCCTGTGTATAGCATCACGGTAAAAAGAGGGAAGAGGTAGTGGTAAGTGCCTGGTCTGCTTAAGTATTCTTCAAAAGCGGCCTGCTCTGTGCCTGTCAGTGCCCTGACTTCCTTTACGGTACCGGAATATTTGCGGTTAAGCTCTTTAATTGCTCCGGTACAGGGATTGGTCTTAAGTACTCCGTCCTTCACAGCTACATTGAGGATCATGGTAAGGACTACGTTAATACTGCTTACTATTGAAATTCCCAGTCCTCGATTCTCAATGAGGTCTTTGTAAAACATTACGACCTTACTGTAACTTAGATCTTCGAGTGCTATGGATCCGATGTTGGGTTCGATATATCGGGTGTAGAGTCTTAAGTAGGTATCTAAGGTTGATTGTCTGATCCCGCTTTTAACTCTTTTCCAGATCTCGAAATAAGTGCTGACGGTAGCGTTGGCTCCTGTCTTTGCATCTTCGCACAACTGTTGAATAGGGTTTGTTCTTGTTTTGAAGTTGCCTGAAACAATAGCAGTGCCGTTTAAAACAGCTTCTTCTTTGTCCCTTAACTCTTCAAGTGATCTGGCATAGACCGATCGTCTGACCCGGTTTTCAGTCCATCTGTACTCAAAGGTTCCGTTTCTTCTTAGGTATTCTCCTTCCTTTAATCTTATTCGCCCTTTTGTATATCTTGTTTTAATCATTGAATTAGCCTCCATGAAAAAAGAGAATGAGGGCTTAAGTTGATTATATCTTCCGACCTCATTCCGAACAATATGCGTGCAGTACGATTAAAGGGTCAGATTGAATACATCTTGTAAAGGTATTCCTCGAAAGGCTTCCGCTTAATAAGGCGTCTGCTTCCGCTCCATAAGACATATGGGCAGTTCGGATCGTTTGTCATGGATCTTATCTTGTTGACGCCAATATTGAAGTACTCTGCAGCCTCTTCCGGTGTGAGCAGAGATTTCTCTGCGATAGATAACTGATTTTTCATAGAAAGTCCTTTGCAATTCTTAAGAATAAACGGACATATTTTCAGCAGACGTTGTGTCTGCTAGTATTTTTGATAAAGTATGCCCGTATTTACCGTCCACTCCCGGGCTTGAAGTCTGCCTCCCATATAAAGGTTTTTCTTCGGATTCTTTTCTCCGGAACCTTGCATCAGGTTCCTCATAGGACTTCTACATCTTATTCAAGAACTGGATTTGTTCTTTATAAGATGTCCACCTCCGGTAGGATCTCTCCGGCTACATTCATTGGGTGCGACGGCTCGCGGTATCTCACTCCGCTTCAACGCTCAGCCTGTGACTATGCAGAAGTATCATTATTGCTGCCGTATGTCCTGGCCTCACCGCATATGCCTTGCGGTTTCCGTGACTGTGGCTGTTCCAAATTGGATCAGCAGTTTCACGTTTGGCTCTTTACGACAGGAATGTAAGAGAAAAGCTGCTATTCAGTTGTAAAGAAACGATTGGGGAGGACGAGATGAGTTCCTCCTATATGTATAGGGAAGCAGAAGGGGGTGGTGTGACATTTTTTACTTCAAATTCTGTAAAATATTTTGTTTTAACTTACTGAGGATTCTTATTTTCTTTTTGTTTACGGCAGATCTTTCTTTTCCGATATGTTCGGCATAAGCTTTTACGGTCATTCCGTTGAAGTAAATAGCCTCTATAAGTTCAAGCTCAGCAGCTTTGAGAGACTTCAAAGCTGTAAAAAGAGCTTTGCGCTCCTGCTCTTTAGCGAACTTTTCGATTTCGTCTCTGCTGGCAATCTCACACTCGACAACAAACTCATCAAAGCGCTCCCACGCTTCTAAGGTATCTTCGGTGCCGTCCAACTGAGATAAAGGAATCTGATGTTCATAGAAGCTGGATTCGTTATCTTCTAAATTCCACTGTGTTCTTGTGAAAACTTCGTATACTTCTTTGGTTACTTCAACCAACTCATACTTACCGGTAGTCGTATTAAAAACTGAAACTTTATATTCTTTCATGATGATTTCTCCTTGAATTTGATATATGTGAAGCTTGATTCACTGAGAAATCACGGATAACTGTCGATGTATGTCTGCCATAGACGCATAAAAAAGTCCTTTCCGGTCAGCCGGAGAGGACTTTGGTTAGAGTCGTACGATGTAAGGTCAAATAAAACGGCGCCCTACGTATCTTCAGACAGTACTAGTGCTGTACTATCTTCTGACTCGTACGACGCCGACCGCATAATCTTTTAGAGATTAGCTCCGTTGACCATTACAAGTTGGGGTATATTTTGTTGTCAGTTATTAGCTTGCTGTTTTCGGTTACCAGGCAAAGTCCGGAAGAATATGTATTCCCGGGTAAACTTTTGGTGTTTTCTGATGCTTAAAGTACTTGGTATCCAATACTGATATCCTGTTGCAGCGAGGACATTTGATATCAAAGTGGCCCTGGCAGTCATAGACATACATGATGGCATAACCGCATCTGGGGCAGCGCAAAGCCCTTTTTACCATGCCTTCGACCTCTTTTCTGCACAGTTCTTCTTTTTCTCGTAATACTTCGTTGAGAAAGCTATCGTCGAATGGATCAAATTTCTTGTGGCTCATAAGGAAATACCTCCTTGCACTCTGCCTGGAAGGACAAAGGCTTGACTTCAATTAAGTTGAGTTCTTTCAGCCTTATCATCAAGGCAGTAATAGAGACTTTCATTTCGTTGGCTATACGAAGAAGCATAGATTGATCGTACTTGCTTATTCCGTAATTCTCATATCTGGTTACCTTGTGGGTGTTAAGGTATGTCTCTAGATACTTAAGCACGATATGCTTTGGCATTAGAAGGCAAGCAGATATTCGATCAGCCTGGATCTCATAAATGCTGAATTCATCAGTGAGCAGCTGCTGATTGAAGTTCGCTTCAGCATCAAATGCATGATTGTGATAAGCGGCTTGATTACCGTATATTCGACTGGTAATAACGTGCCCAGCTTCGTGTCCTAAAACAAATCTTCTTTTTGACTCGTTTCCGGGAGTGGTGAGGTATTTATCGAGAACTATGGTGTCTCTGTCATAAACAACATCACGCTTTCTACCGTTACGATAGATCCTGATTTTCGTTACACCATCGCTTACAAAACCCAGACAATTTGATTTTGCAGCAATAGATTCATAAACAACGGTGCAGTGCAGATAGTTAAGAACAAAACTATCTATGTCTATTGAAGGGAGGACCTTGTTTCCTGCGCCAATACTGCTGAAGTATTGATCCAACATCTGAGAACATGTCAATTCGATCTCATCATTGCTCATAAACTTAAAATTCTTCATCACTTACTCCTATGATCGAAATGATAGTTTGCCGTTATCTTATTCCGAAAGCTAGCATATGGGTGTCAGAAGCAGGCATTTCCTTTTCGTTTAAATATTACAAACGAATGTTCGTTTTGTGACAAAAGAATAACATGCTGAAATTGGCATTTCAATACGATTAATAGGTCAGAAATCCTTGAAAAATGTAATATTTCTCGATGAGATAATAAATTCAATTATTCTGAGAATTGTTACATTTTTGAATTGCCTGTTGACAGGCTATGAGTACGATTAATGGAACAGTCGAGAAAATATAATGAAGGTTTTGCTCTCTGCAAATTAGTTATATTTGCCTCATATTTATGTATGACTATAACACTCTTTTGTAGATAACTATCCTTTTTCAACTTAATAATTTCAAGTGTTATAAGTTCAATGTAATGCACGGTTCACCTATGAACCCGACCATGGTTCACGATTATGATATAGGTGATATAATACCTGACTGGAGAATAAACCTTGACGAGGTTAATTGAATAAATGGAACAGTTCGAATGGGAGAAGCTTTCCCCTGAAGAAAAGCGCATACAGCTATATTTAAATCAGAAACAAACTCTAGATGCATTCTTAGAGCGCGGAGCGATTTCTCAGGCACAATATGATAAGAGCCTCGGAGATTTGACTGCGAAAATGGGAATGATCGGAGTAGGCAAGTAATAGTCCTAATTTATGAGTTATATAATTGTTTAGCAATGCTGATATAAGGTGAAGTTTTTGCTACTTTCATTTCTGTTGTTCATCGTAGTCATGTTTGCAATGTGGCGCTGATAAATATACTAATTGTCACATAGTTTAGATCATTGAGTAATGTGAAGACCGTGGAGAACTTAAACTCTCCACTGAATGAAGTGAGTTTTTTGTATCTTTGACTGTAAAGATACCGTTAACATAGTTTGTGACAAATGGAAAAGTGCTGGGCTTCACATTATAATGTTAATTATAATTGATAATGTCGTGTGGTGGTTCTCTATGAAGCTATATGTAAGATCGTTTAGCCAGAAATATCAGTGAACATTAGCCTTTTTAATCACCACATTACAACTAAGGCATTTATTTATATTATTGGATTGAGATAAACATATGAGTGAAATAACTGTATTAAACTTTGAAAACAAAAGGAATAATTATCCGATATCTTCAGGGATAGTTTGTCTAAAAGACTTCTATAGTGGAAGAGTAATAAAGGGCGATATTCATAATCGAATTGAGGAGTTTCAAAATAGTTTAGACAAAAAATATATAATACCTTTTTACCAAAGACCTTATGAGTGGGAATGGAAGGACAAGGAATTGAAAGGACTGTTTAAATCTTTCTTTTATTTTCCTGAAACTGATGATGATGATTTTGACGTAATAAATGATTATGTGATTTTTGGAACGATACAGCTTAATGCAACTAAAGATGGTTTTGAGATAATTGATGGGCAGCAAAGATTAACGTCTTTTTGGCTTTTTGTTAAAGCGATTGAGAGCGTGGGAGAATTAGAGTGTAATGATAATCTTAAGTTTGACCTGATTAATAACATTTCAGAAAAGTACAACTCTCAATTTTCAAATTATTGCATTGAAAGCCAAAGTAGATATAGCGTTAACTATCGCATTTTGAAGGATGAAATTAGCGATATTATAGGGAAATATCCTTCTGTGTTTAGCGCAGAAAGGTTTAGAGACTTCCTTCTTGATCATGTTTTGTTTTCTTTAATGGTCACTACCTACGATGAAGTTCAAAACTCTATCAAGCTTTTCGATTCATTAAATACTACCGGTCTTGATTTAGGTGTGAAAGATGTTTTTAAAATCAAGTATTTTGAATTCATAAAGAAAAATGAAGATAGACAGCCAAAAGAGATTTTTCAACGCATTAATGATGCATACGGGAAATGCTTGGAGGGTTTAGAATTGATGTATCAAATAAGTGAAAATGACTTGTTAGATACGTTTAAGTTATGGATTGTCTTGAATGATAATGATCGTTCTAGTCAAGATTATTTGGCCAAAAAGATGAAAGCCTCATCTCAATTGTTTTTTGTTGATGATAAATACAATGTTTGGCAAAAATATGAAACCTTTAAGAGCTTAGACACTTTTAGTGAAATAGCAACGACTCTAAATCAAACACAAAGCATTATAGGTGAACTTGATAATGTTGGACCAAACGAAAATGTTTCGTCGATGTTATTGTCAACATATGAGCTTACTCAAAACTGTGGGTATTGGTATTTTAGAAATATTCTCTTTATTTTAACTCATTCTATTCGAATGAGAAAAAAAGACGATGATAGAAATCTTGACAAGAATGATGTAATACGAGCAATGCGGACGAGTCAGTTAGTTTGGAAGATTTGTTCTATTGTAAAGGTTAGAGATTTGAGGGTGGTAGATGATGTTTTGAAAGCTATCCCTGAATCTCTATTCTCTTTTGTTAAGGATAATGTTGATATTGAAAAAGTTGATGAAGAATTAATTAAATTCTTCAATAAAAAGAATGATTCTGATGAGGAATATAGAAAAGTATATATTCAAGATTTTGTTAACACTATCGAAGGGGATGTTTATCATAATCGTCAGTGTAGGTTTTTAGTGGGATTGATATATTTGGATGATTGCGATAAGTCATTCGGAACCTTCTCTTGGAAGCAACAGAAGGAAAAACTATTTTATCTTACTCAAAAAGTGGATAAGAGCAGAAAGTTTGAGGTTGAACATATTGCATCACAGGTTTTTGGAACAAAAATTGAAGAATTAGGTAAATGCGTAGACCATATAGGAAATTTGCTGTTTTTGTCATCAAAGGTAAACAAAGCATTAGGAAAGCAAACTGCGGTTCGAGATAAAACTATCGCAGGACTTGAAGAGGACTTTTTTGAAAAAATCCAGAAGGATTGTCCACATTGGAATTACTTGAACGAACAATCTATGAAGGTGAACGATGATATAACTGATGTTAATATCTCTGTTGGCTTGTTCCTTAATACAATTTTGAATGATGCTAAGATAGCATTTAAAGATATTCTTGTAATTATATATAACAGAGATTCCCAAAAACAAGAGATCCTCAAAGCTATATACCGTGATTTTTTACCTTTATAATATTGGAATAACTATAATAACCAATGATTTGCATATGAGATAGGATTCTTCATCAACAAGAGGAATATATTATGTCACGCATATTCATAACTGGCGATACACACGCTGATTACGACTGGAAGAAACTCACAACTAAGAGTTTTCCGGTGCAGAAAGAACTCACTAAAGATGACTATGTCATCATAGCCGGTGATTTCGGTGGAGTGTTTCTTTTGGACAGGACTGATAAGTATATACAGAAAAATTACAACGAAAGAAACTTCACCACTCTATTTGTTGACGGCAATCACGAGAATCACGATGCCCTCGATGCATACCCGGTAGAGGAGTGGCATGGCGGCAAGATTCACAGGATAGCTGATTCTGTCTTTCATCTTATGAGAGGTCAGGTGTTCGAGATTGGTGGAAAGACTTTCTTTACGATGGGAGGTGCAGAATCGACCGATAGGCAGTACAGGAAAGAAGGTAAAACGTGGTGGACTCGAGAGATGCCCTCCATCGAAGAATACGAAGAGGCTATCACCAATCTTGAAAAGTGTGGTGGAAAAGTCGACTATGTGATCACACATTGTGCTCCCGAGGCGACGCTCTGCGCTCTTAATATGCCGGATATGTATTTCCGTTCAGCCAACGAACTTACTAGTTTTTTCGATACTATAGCTCAAACGATCCAGTTCAAAGACTGGTATTTCGGTCACTACCACGATGATTCCGACTGTGGCAAGTTCCATTTGCTTTATAGAAGGATAATTGAACTCGAATCATAAGCCATAACTAAAGCAAAACAAAACCCGCCATGCTCAGGAACCTCATAGAAGAGCAGTGCGGGTTTTGTCTGTCAAATACATATAGGTTACATAGTAACCAATTGCATTATAGCTAGTTATGGCTATTACAGTCAAACAAGGTAATGATTCATTGAGTAACTCTTACCAGTTCCTGCCACACCTTAACCATTGCATAGGTATCGAGCTCACAGTACTTGAGAAGATTGTGACGGGCTATTTTCTGATCCTCCGGTGACATATGCTGTATCTTGGGGAAGATGGTCATAGCTTCTCCGCCGTTGTGAACGCCTTCAAGATTGTGATAGTTTAGGCTCGGATCATCAGGGAAGATTGCCGGGAGTACGCTCTTAATGGAGAAAGAACCGCCCATGGCCTTGTTATAGTACCATCCGGACTGAAATGGTACGAGCAGGTCAACAATGTTATTTCTGATGTTTGTAAGATGTTCTGAAAGATCAGGATAGGTCTCTGCCAGTTCTTTGATTCTTGTGCATTCAAAGGCCTTGTTATATGCCGTTACGCAGACGTTCATAGGAATATCCTCACATAAGCGCTCGGCAAGGGCTCTTCTGGGGTCTGTTCCTGATTCTGCAAGGAATTCCTTATGTTTAAGTTCGCCGCCTTCATGCTCAATGTAATGCAGAGAATACTGGAATGGAACCTGAGCGTAAGGTTTTGTCCCGACATATTCAGGAATAACAGGCTGCATTGTTTCGAAATCCAGGAAGTATAAGGGATAGGAGAGCGACTGCATGAAAACAGCTATCTCTGTCTTATTTACATAGGTCCCTTTATCTTCGAGGGCAAATTCTATCTGCCTGAGCTGCTTTTCATTGGTAATAGGGGCATTATCAATGAGATCTCTATATGTAATCCAGCCATTGTGGTAATACTCAAATTTCTTCTTGGAAGGGAGGCGGTAAAGTTTAAAAACGGATTGTTCCGGTATATTCTTGGAGCAGTATTTCCAGAATGAACAGTCATAAGGCTTTTTGCAGTAGATGCCAAGGTCAATATCCGGTTCTTCGTCTGAAGTAAGGACTTTCTCAGCTATAGCGAGGTTAGGCTCGATTTTGAGCGTTTCGGCAGGAACTTCATCTGAAACATCAGATATAAAGAATAGCTGCGATAGATCAAGAGTGCCATCAAAGACGTAGTCTCCGTTAAGGCACACAAGATATGTTCCAGTTACTTTGACACCGCAATGCTCGAGAACATATTTCTGATATGAAATATCGGCAACATATACTTCCTTGTCATCGGTATACGAGCCATCATCATTCATGTGTTTAGTTGAGCTTTTGACTTCATAGATAGCCCAGCCGTCGCCATTCTTCTTAAGAATATCAACAGCACAATAAAGGCCGTTATAAGAAAAAGAGGCTTCGCAAATATTCTCAGTGCCTTTTTCCATCTCTATGACGGTCTTTTCAATCATTTTGGGGAGATCAAGCTTTTCTCCGTTATATGCAGTAACTTCAACGAAGTCTCCAAACAGTCCCATAGCCAGGTCGCCAACCATATTGCCGGCCACGAAACGGGCTTCCACCATTTCGTCTGTTGTTGCAGCTTCGGGTTTATATTGTCTTAGCCATGCTATTTTGGGGCACTGCCATAAGCCTGTGTACTTTGACTTGGATAGATAAACCATAGCAACCTCCCGAGGATGGATTACATAATCATTATATCTTTCGGAGAGTTATGCGGTCTATATGTTTCTTGCTCTTAGTCTCAGATACATATCTAAATTCCTGTAATGTACGCATTTTAGTACATGGTACTGATTAGAATTTATGGTAAGACGGGAGGTGAAGTGTTTGTATGAAAAAATTGAAATACATTATTTCAGATAAAGATGAAGATTCGGTTGTTTATCTGAATGTAGATGAGATTTCGTGCTCGTATCAACGGAAATGTTGTTATGAAGACATAACCGACTTAGCATCAAGTATAAAACAAAGTGGTGTTATTGCCCCTGTTATTGTCCGACGGAACGGAGAAAAGTATGACTTGATTGCGGGTTGGCTTCGTTTGAAAGCAGTGAAGTTGGCTGGAATAACCTCTATCCCGGCTATTGTTCACGATTCCAATAATAGATAGAGGTATTTTGAGATGATATATATAACAGGTGATACTCATGGCATGCAGGACTGGGAGAAGCTCAACACAACGAATTTCCCCGAACAGTTATGTATGCCTTTACAGACAGATAAGTATCAAGGAAACGATTATCTGATCATTCTTGGTGATTTCGGTGGTATCTGGGGTGATGAAGGTCATGACCGACATGTCATCAAGACGTATAACCAAAGAAGATTTATGACGTTGTTTATCGACGGCAACCACGAAAACCATGATCTATTGGACCAATATCCTGTTGAGGAATGGAATGGCGGCAAGGTCCATTGTATATCAGACAAGGTTGTCCATTTGATGAGAGGTCAGGTATATACAATTGAGGGTATAAAGTTTTTTACGATGGGTGGAGCCGAGTCTACTGACAAGAAATACCGTAAAGAAGGAACGTCCTGGTGGGCTCGCGAGATGCCTTCAGATGAAGAGTATGAGGAAGCCCTAAGAAATCTCGAAAAGCATAACTTCGAAGTGGATATTGTGCTCACGCATTGCGCTCCGGAAGGTTATATTGGAAAAAATATGAGACCTGTTTATAACAGTGATATGAGCAGGATGCTGGCTTATAGTATGGCAGGAGTGTGTGACAGGTCAGGCAATAGATTAACTAAGTTCTTTGATGACATTATTACGGTTCACGGATTGAAGTTCAAGCATTGGTATTTTGGTCATTACCATAGAAATATGGATTGGGACAGATTTTCGCTCGTATTTAATAAGATTATTCCTCTGGGTTGTGCAGATCTGACAGTATGGTATGAATCAAGAGATATCTATGAAAAATCGTGTGATGAAGACGACTGCTGTTTTAAGTGTGGTGATTCTTATCTATTCATTAATGAACCTGATGAGAAGCCGGGAAAACCTGATCGCTGGAAGGTTCTTAATGTTGTTGCCTCGAAAAAAGATTATCCCGAGATTGAAAAGATAGCTGAGTATTTCTTTGATGATGTATATGTGACA
>Ga0247608_10007518_pt1 | contig 11156 bp, 20 predicted proteins | sample 176DNAGHGlowgp2_FD_193490 | JGI IMG/M metagenome (GOLD analysis project Ga0247608, IMG submission 193490) | Sheep rumen microbial communities from Palmerston North, Manawatu-Wanganui, New Zealand - 1766 DNA GHGlow gp2 | ecosystem: Host-associated > Mammals > Digestive system > Stomach > Rumen ... | reverse complement strand
AAAGGCATTAGAAATCTGAACTTATTTATCATTTAATGGAGAGCTGCAAATTTTTATCCCTAAAGACAAATTTGAAAAATGCTATTCTTAGGATTATGGTTTTTAGTAATTGTTATCTGAAAGCTTATCTGATTAAATGAAATGCAATGCTTTTGGATAGCAGGATGAATAGGTATATGTATACGAATTGCATATATCTCTTGACTTTGATAAGTAAATGTTTATATTTCTTTTGCTAGTAAAAGTATAAAAGCAAAAAACCTATTAACTGATGGTCACTTGGGTCGTAGCAAGTACTATCAGACCTAAAGTGACCTACTACGACACAGTTAGTAGGTTTTTTGTTTATTTTACATCTTATTTGTTATAATTATGGAAAAAACATGATGAAGTATTACAAGTGAATATATGGGATGAACTAAAGAAGAGTTTTTATTCACTTATGATGAATGAGAAAAGCAACAGAACGAAGTAAATAAAAATAATGCATGATTAGTTCAGAGAGCAGACTTTTACCCAGTGTATACTCAGTTTTTATTTTTAGATGTGAATGCAACTGAATTGATGATTTTATCTTATTTATATTATTGGACTAAAAACTGAGGTTGGATATACACAAAAAATGAAGACCTTGCATTTATATCAAAAGCAAGTGTATCAACTGTTACCAGGGCATTGAAAGAATTAGTTAAGAACTGATATATAAACGTTGATGAAAAAAAACTTAGGATGTGAACTGATAGGAAAATGCAGGTAACAACAGCACTCGTCAATTTGATGAGTGGAAAGATATCAATTAACAACTGAGTAAAAATAAAAAATATAGAAGAATTTTTAATTAGCACTCGTCAATTTGACGAGTCATATAATAATAATAATAAAAAGAATAAAAATAATATACCTAACGGAAAAACTAAAAGTTTTTCCTTAAACAAGAATCTTAACGATAGGCTCACAAACATTTGTATGGGCGACTTGACATTTAGTGATAATGTTATAGAACGACTAGAAGAATACAATCATACTAGAAGTAAGAAGTTAGAAAAGCTAACAGATAAATGATTCAAGCTTGTTATAGACAAATTGGTTAAATATTGAAAATGAACTGAAGAATGAATGATAGCGGTATTAAAACAATCTATAGAAAATGGTTGGGAATGATTATTTGAAGTTAAAGGATTAAAACCTAAAGTAGATTATGAAAATGATTTATGATTATTCTTAAACAAAATGAAAACAAATTATGAATGATTAAAACAGGAACTAGGAAAAGAAAAGTTTTTTGAACTGAAAAAGAAAGCATTAGAATACTGAGCAGAAAATAAATTATTATAACCTTTTATACTTTAATAGTAATAACAATGATTGATTATTTAGAATCAGCTAAATCCGATTTCACCTGGGGGTTGGATAGCTTAAACAAAAGATTTGGTAGACCAGGTAAAAGAGATTTGATTACTTTATTTGGATACATGAGTAGTTGAAAAACAGAATTTACTTATTTTGTAGCCAGAAAGAATGTAGAGGTTGGTAATAAGGTATGTTATGTATCTTTGGAGTTACCAGAATTTGATATGAAATTAAGGATAGCAAGGAAAAGAGCATGAATAAGTAAGGATGATGCACAAACGGGTAACTATACTGATAATCAAAAGATAATAGTGAATCAGGAAATGGAGAAAATGAATAACCTAAAAGATTTATTTATTGTAAAACCTGAAGATTGCACTATAAGATGAATTGAACATACAATCCGTGAACACTATGATAAATGATGTAGATTCTTTGTTATAGATAATTTGGATAAGATACCATGAAATGAAAATGATAATGTAAGGCAACAAGAAATTAGTAGTATATTACAAGATATTAAAAATGAATTGAATATATGTATCATACTAATACATCATGCAAAAAAACCATTTAACTCAGTACAACAATACATGCCCGCATGAATGGTTGGAGTAAGGGGAACGCAAAAGATATTAGATAATAGTACGCAAGTATTTGAAGTGTATAGGGATTTAGACCCCGAAAATACAAACCCAGAAACAAAAGCAAAAGTAACCCTGTATCAATATAAAGATACATTTGAGGGTGCAAATGGATTTGTAGATATTTATTTTAATAAATGAGACTATACAGAACAATGGACTGGAAAACCCTTCTAGCACAACGTGGTATCAAGATTCTATTACATGATGAAGAGAATCTTGTATTAGAGACCATTAATCTATTAGATACGTTATGCTTTGTTACATCTACAGGTAGATGGATAATAAACGAAATCATACCAGATGATGTAAACTTTAATGGTAGAATTATTGAAAAAAATATTTTATACTACAAAAGGAAATAATGCAAACAATAGACCCATCTAAATTTAAGATGCTGTGGAAAACAAAGAAGGCCGCAGAAAACATTAAACCAATTCTCTTAGAGATAGTAAAAGAATATCGGAAGAGAACAGGAAAGCCGCAAGGGAAAATAACACGGAAGGATATAGCCGACCGTGTTTTTTCAGAATATTGCAGACTTTATTATGCTGATGATAAATGATATGTTACATGTATAACAAGTGGAGTAAGGATGTTTTGGAAAGATGCACAATGCTGACACTTTATATCAAGAGGAATAAATAAATACAGATTTGATATCAAAAACTGTTATCCACAAAGTTATGTAGAGAATTGCACACTATGAGGAAACTATAAAGTCTATACAATTAAAATGATTAAGATGCTGGGACAAGATAAGGTAGAAGAGATGTTGAATGATAAACAATCAGTATCATATAATCAGATACGATATGAAAATAATATCATTGAACGATATGATTTTATCCAGAAGAAGAAAGAGATTATCAATAATAACAGTTAGGAACTGAATTACAGAAGAATAAAAAAAGAATAAAAAAAGTCTTGCATTTTAATTTTAAATCATTATGATACCAATGTCAGTGTATGACATTTTTATACTTTACTACTACAAAAATGACCGACTATGATGTAGATTTGGAGTTGAAGGAGTTACAGATTTCACTCCAGGATGAACTAAAGGAGTTCACAGAAAAGTATTACAAAGACCAAGAGTTTAGGAAAAAGATTTCTGAAAACTATTGACTATCTATGTGATACTGAGAATATGAGGAATGTTATGAGTTGAATCACAGAAAAGAAGGGGTTATCTCATTAGACAGAGACCCACGAAGAACTTTAGAAAAAATGTTCTTCATAATAAAGAATTGAATAATGGTTACTAAAGAGAATGCAGAGGTTTTATTTCTTAACTAATCAACAAAATGCTAGAGTTTATACGCAATGAAGAGAAATCAGACGAAAGGTTTGAGTTCTATGAATGTGAGAGAGGTAATTGTAGAATCTCTATCATTAAAGCCAATGAGGGTCGCATGTGTTCAGTGTTTGTTAAGAACGAAATCACTGGAGACTTATGATGGAAGGTTGGATATGTAGAACTTGCAAGCCACAAGGCAACTACAGTAGATGAGGCTAAGAAAGTTGCAGAAAAATTATATGAAAAGGTTTTACAAATTAACTTAGATTAAAAATGAAGTGAACAATAAAAGCTGGTTTAACCAGAACATATGCTTTAAGGCAATATGAAAACATCAAGCCTATGATAGAGATAGAATTAGAGTTTGATACTGAGAAGGATGAAAACTTTAACATGGAGAAAACATTAGTAATTCTAAAAACTAAATGTGAAGACTACATAAACAAGTTTAATCCAGAAGATGATTCTAAATTGCCATTCTAAATACATGAGCTGGGTATCTCAATAAACTACCCAATTATTTATTCTTATTATTATTTACAAATGACTTGGGGAAATTACGACAGTTCAAAAAACTTTTTAAAAGCTAAATTAGAGAACTTTGGTAAGGGGAATGAGACTCCTTTTTTTAATATTCTAAAATGGAATTGAACAGAGAATGAAAGCATCTGACAATGAGCATTCATTGAGGGAACATTAAAGAATATAGAAGTAAGAGACACACAGTTTTGACCGTATGCATCATTAGAGTTAGAGGATGCAGAAAACAATTCTATTAAGTGGGGTATGAAGTTAGGAAGAACCATGAGGAATATCTTATTTAAGTTATATGCAGCAGCTTCAAAAGATGTGAAGATAAAAAACATTAACCTAAAGACTGGTGTATATAATGAAAATAAATATGTATCAATACTTATTGACTGAGAGAGATACGATAATCCTTTTTCTAAATGGAATGAGGCAACAGCAAAGTATGATGTATCAGAAGAGATATCTAGTAGAGTAAGAGAGGTTAAAGACCCAGAGACTGGAGAAGTAGTTAAAAGAGATGAGACCAAACTAGATGAATGGGTAATAGATACAATTATCCCAGCAATCAATGCAGCATTAGTTAAGGATTGAGATGCTTTTTGGAAAATGTGAACAGAGACTAAAGTAGATTGAACACCAGTTACAGAAGACGAAGAATTTGATGCACCTTTTTAGATTTTAACTAAACAATACCATGTGAATGTGAAGATGAGTAGTAATAAGGTATGCGTTTAGTGATATTGAACCAAGGATAACAATGTATTGTGTGCGTAACTGATACACAGATAAACAATTCTGTGAGAAGGTAAAGATAGCACAAGGTACATTGAATAACTGGAGAAAGACATGAAGTATACCTATCACTGCAGTACATAAATTAAAAAGATATATCAATATAGATTTTATGGAGTTAAGACCAGTAAACACAAATGGAGTGGAGTAACTTATTAGACCAGGCATCAGCCATTATAAATTCAGATATGCCTACAAGAAAAGATATGGTAAAACTTAGTAGGATAGAATTTAATATGTCTGTATTGGCAAGTAAAGAATCTACATTAGCTTTATCCGAAGAAGAACAATACAACATCAGAAGGTCTGAGGTTATATTAGAAGAGAAGGGAAGAAAGAAACCTATAACAGAGGCTACAGAGATATGAAAGTATATAGCAGAGAAAGAACACTGAAGATATAGAAGTATGAAAGAGAAAGCTAAATGAATGCGGAACACAATCAATTCAGTTAGATGATTTAAGATATCAGTATATAGTGTGGAAAAAGAAAACGATGAATCAATGTTCAGTAATTATAAATGATTGGATTGATAAGATTTTATTTATTAAACAATGTTATGAGTTTTTTAGCACTACTAATGTGAGCAATAATAACAGGTAATACCGTTATAGAATATGGCAAACAGCCACTTGATATTAACATGGTGGAACAAGTGTCCGCTCAGCAAATTCAACAATCACCAGAAGAAAATCAGCCACAAAAGGAATTACCTTTTCTTGTATGAAAGGCAACATGGTATGATTATAAGTTATGAGGTAAGTGGTATAGCAAGTATAATGATACATGTGCTCTTAGGATAAAGCAGAGATGAGGGCATTATAAAGTATGTTCTGGAGATAAGTGTGTGGTGTGTAGGCAGAATGATTGGTGACCACAAGAATATACAAACAATGTAATAGATTTATCAAGCCATGCGTTCAAACAACTCGCACCACTAAGTAGATGAGTGATAGAGGTACAGATTTATAAATTAGATTAGAGATATGTTTAGAAAACTAATACTATTCATATGAGTCCTACTTGTCATATTCTGGATATGGATGTGGATTGAGACTCATTGGGTAAGTTAAAAAGAAATCTGATTGGAAATGTGATGTCGCCATGTGGAAACTAAAAGGACTGCAGTCAAGAGGCTTATAGTTGAGAAATTATAAGGAGGTTACTGTGTATCCTCTCATGAACTCTTGCAACCTATGCCACCCCATAGGAAGAAGTAAAAAAGTAAGATAAAAAGTTATGCAATTACAAACGAATCGCAGGCAGTTGGGTGGAACTGCCTATATCTCCCCACTCATCTAATTAAGACTCTTTGACTGCTCATAGGGAGAATGAGTGTAGAATCACTCGTGGGGAGGATTTAGATTATGTAAAATACATAACATGAAATATAGGCAATGTTGTCGCTGTTGAGTCCACTTGAAAGATGAGGCAAATAAGTTATGGTGTCCTAAATGTTTAGATAAAGTTAATGCTGAGCTTAGATGAGAAACAGATAAGCCATATGAATACTTCTTCAGGCACCATCTAAAGCAAATGAAAAAAACTTTTACATGAGATAAAAACGTGTAAAAGAAATCAGATTTATTTTATATGTGTATAAAAATGGGAAAAGAAAAATCTGAATTAGAATGAAGAAAGTATTGGAAAGAGAAAGCAGAGAAGCTACAAAGAGAGAATATAGAACTAAGAAATAGATTAGATGCTTATGAATTAGCATTGAATATATGGAGTAAATGACAGTCAGAATTACTTATGTGAAAGAATTATGAACAACAATTTGAAAACTGAATGCCTAAATATAAATCAGATTTATTTAAGTAATTATAAACTAATGGAAAAGTTAATAGAGTTATTGAATGAGTATGAGAATACGGACAATTGGGAGAACTGACACCAAGTAGAGTTTAGAGAAAGTAAAATAATCTCTAAGAAATTCTGATTTATAAAATGGTTAGTAGAGAATGATAAGATAGACCGAGATGAAATAATTATAAATTCAGACTTTATGCCTATTGCTTTTGATAGAAAATGAGAGAAATATGAGTGGAGTGAAGAAAAACAATTGCTTATGCTACTAAGTATCCAGGATGAACCTATTGAAGATTTAATTAGTTATTTGAAGTAAAATGAGAAAGAAAAAATCTGACCGAGTTAGAAATATGTTAGAAGATTTGGCTATATGAATTACAATGCTGTTTTGACTTACTGTTTTAGTAGAAACTATAGCTTACTTTATTGTTTACTAATCAGACTTTTATATTTATTTATCTATGAAGAGATGTGGTTATTGAATAAAATATCGTGTGAGATACAGATATTAAATGAAAAAGTGTGAAAGCTAATGATAGAGAATGGTAAGTTAAAAGAAGAAAATAGAAGGCTGAAAGAAGAATGCGAGGAGAATGATTACTTAGTAGAGGACAATGCAAGATGGATGAAAGAGTGTGAAAAAAAGACTATGGAGATTAAAAAGCTGAAAGAAACAATAAAAGACCACCAATTCTATGAGGAGAAATTAGAACATAGAATTATAGAGTTTGAGGAATTATTACATTGAGAGTAATCAGATTTATTTTATAACTTTATACCTATGGAAAAACAACTTACTATCCCTTTTGAAGAATATGCAGACAAGACTATTCCTATTCCATTTGAAGAAACAGAAGAAGAATTAGCTGAGGTATTACAGCAAGAGAAAGAAAATTCTGAATCTAAAAAGGATTGTGCTTTATAATCTAATGAGTAGATAGATGAAAGTAGAATACATACATTGTGAGAGCTGTTGAAAGACTATCCAGAAAAGAAATAATAGAGTTCTATGTATAGCTTGCTCTAATAAGAGAGATAAGGAAATATCAAAAGTATATAGAGAGATACATAGGGATGAGATTAGATATAAAAACAGAGAAAGAGCAAGATTAAAAAGAGAGGCAGTAAAACGAGATGAATAAAAAAGGCTGAGTGGCTATACTCAGTCTTTTTTGCTTTGTACGAAGTCTCTTTATTCAGACTTTTACTTTTTTCTTCCTCATTTCCCACAAGGCATCGTTATATTATTTAGAATATAAATCATATATTATCAGTATCCCTAACACTACACATAGTGTAAAGGTTAGACTTACGGTCATCGGTTAAGTTAAAAGATAAATCTGATTAGCTTATTCAGTAGTCTGATTTTGTTTGGTTGTAGTAATCCAATACTTCTTGGTCTGTCCGTTGTTTTTTTTCTAGTATGAATTTAGAAAGGTAGAAGTATGCACCATCTAAAGAATTATTTAATCATAATTGTATATCCGTACTTATTCATGTTCATGTCGTTAGAGTTGCATGAGGGTATGTAAACTTAACTCCATTCACATATACATACGATGTAGATGATGTCCCATCATAAGTTAATACTATATGACACCAAGTTCATAATCCAGCAGCGATTCAACAGTAAGTGGAACTTGATGGTGCATCAGCATCCCAATCTGTAATTACCTTTCTTTCACTTGATGTAATAATTATATAGAATGCATTATTATACGTGAGTCTTGGATTATATGATGGTCGCTGATATACCTGTTCCCATATAGAGAATGTATATGGAGTTCAGCTTCAATTTAATGTTTCAGTTATTGGACAAGTAATTATAGAATTATTTACTGTCGCATAATCACTTCATATACTACTACCACTACCTAATGTGGCTGTGCTAGAATCTACCTTATTCTCCACGTCTCAGGCAAATGGGTAATAGGCAAGAGTGTCTGATGATGGATGCCACTCTGTAGGTCGTACTTTTGTCTGTCCTATATATACTCATGTTAGTTTGTAACCCATATTTCTAGCTTATTCAATATAAAGATTTAGTTTGGTTGTAGTAATCATTTATTTCTGTAGCTGTTCGTTGCTTATTCTCATATATAACTGCTGACATATAACCACAGAACCTGTCTGATGAATTAGAGTTATTTCATTCATTAGTTCCTATTACTATTCAGTTTCTACTTCCTGTAGCTCATGTTCAGCTATTCAAATATTCTCCATCTTTGTAAGCAGAATAGCTACCATCAGTAGTGTCCCCAACAAAAGCTACCAGATGCCATCATGTAGTAACAGGTACTCATGTGTTGCTTCAATAACCAGGGTATATTCAAACACTATTTTCTCTGTTCCACATAATCCACCGATTACTTGTTCATCAAAATATTCTTGGGTTCAGATTTCATGAGTTAGATGAATCTGCATTGACCCAAGCTAAATATGTATATTGACCATTGATTATATTGGCTGATGTATTCTTCAATCAGTATGGTGCTGTAGTTCAGAAGTATGCACAATCTACTCAATCATAAATTCAGAATGAAACATGACCATTATTAGTCATATTCCTATTATTACCACTAAGGTCGTTTACTGTATTAGTCGTGTCTAGTGGTAAGTATAATAATGTGTTAGCTCATGGTGTTCGTGGTTGTACATCACTCACATAACAAGTAGCAGTCAATCCATTCACAGTAGTAGCTATAATCGTACACTCTCATGGAGTCACACAAGTTACTAATCAGCTTGTGCTTACTGTAGCTACAGTAGTATCATCAGAACTCCATGTTATTGAATGGTCTGAGATAGTTGGCTCTATCGTAGCTGTAAGCTGTTCTGTTTGTCAGATAGTAGTCAGAGTTATAGAGCTTTTGTCTAAAACTATACTCTCTGGAAATGGTATTCATATATAAGCATTCTTTAGCTCGTGTTCTTGCATTACGTTTACTATTGGCATAACTGTAAAGTTTAAATATAAATCTGATTAGCTTATTCAGTAGATTGATTTTGTCTGATTGTAGTAGGCAGATACATTTGCGTCTGTCCATCATATATCCTCAAAAATAAACTTATCTCACATCGCTCACACCATTTGAGATTGATTATATTGTGTTCTACTGAACACTCTAAACGAAGCGTTGCTCGTTGGTAAACTTGTATTACTACTAAACTCCACTCATTTTACTCCATTGACATATCATCTACATACACCATTGATTCTGGTCATAACAATATGATTCCATGCGTTTAAATTAACTGTTGAGTAGTGGTCTGGGTCATCAAAAGATGTAAAGAAAGCTATTTGGTTTCATGAGTGCATTCTAACAATTATTCAATACCACGGACTTGAGTTATACTCTAAATCTCGCAATATTGGCTGAGAACTTGATTGTGTTATTGGGTAATACCAACAAGATACAGTGAAATCTCCAGTTCATATTGATTGTATATTAGGGTTGTATTCAATGTTTCTTCATGTTTGTGTTGCTTTGACTACATATTGTCATCAGACATCTTCATAAGCTAATCAAGATGTGGAATATGCAATCGGCTGTTGTCATGAAAGATTGCTAATATCTTGTTCAAACTCCATATATATTAAAGTATTAGCTCAAGGTTGCCACTCCTGTAATTCTGTCCGTAAATAAACTCACATAACTAATTAAACATAAGAAATAAATCTGATTTACTATTGTGGAGTGCTGTCTGGCACAGTTAAGTATAATGTCTGCGAATCGTACGTTCATAGGTTAGAATAATCTGTTTCAGTGCCTGCTCGTATCTTCATTCAGCTTTGTAATATATTGTTTGCTTGGCTACTTACTAATACATCTCATCATCCTCATCATCATGCACTATGTTCTGTAACTGTATATGAATCTACAGTAGTGCTTATTGGAGTAGTGCTATTTACGTTTACCTTTACCTCCTTGTATTTACCTGTGTCGCTATTAACAGCAGATGAGAATGTATATACATCATCTATACCACCTTCTCCATCTCATCTCACAGCTTTTATTAGAGTGTATGTAACACTGTCCATACTAAGTAATGGAATCTTTCAACTAACAACATAATAGTTTATAGCATCTCATAGCTTCTGTTTTTTCTGTGCTTCAGTTCAGCTTATGATAAACGCCTTTACGTTACAGCTCGCTTGTCCCCGCTGAAAAGTATCTGCATTAACATACACAGGCACATCTCATGCCTGTGGTGTTCATGTGGCATTCACTCTACATGGTTTTACTTTTGTTGCCATTATTTAGAATTGTTAATAATAAATTAAGCTTCTATTGTACATCCTGTAACTATAGCTGTAGTTGCACTTGTAATCAAACAAGTGATTACACATTTCTTATTAGAAGAAGTTGGCAAAGCTATGTTTAATGGATTAGTAACTCATGTTCACAAATCAATAGTATAGTTTTGACCTGCTGCAACAGAACTAATATATACTGTATAAGTTAATCATGGATATGGTGGGTTACCAGTGCTTACTGTAAGGTAATCAGTACCACTAATTCATTCTATTATTTGTGTTAGTGAGTCTTTTGCGAAACTCTGTGTGCTTGGTTGCCAAGTAGAATTTACATAAGTACCATATTGTAAAAGAGCTTGGTCTCGTCTTTGTAGGGGCTTCCATTCTCCATCAGAAGAAGATTTAGAATATCAATAAGAAGCATATGATGCGTAATTTGAACTTGCAGTCTTTTCACCAAAAGCAAAGA
>Ga0247608_10007517_pt1 | contig 11158 bp, 9 predicted proteins | sample 176DNAGHGlowgp2_FD_193490 | JGI IMG/M metagenome (GOLD analysis project Ga0247608, IMG submission 193490) | Sheep rumen microbial communities from Palmerston North, Manawatu-Wanganui, New Zealand - 1766 DNA GHGlow gp2 | ecosystem: Host-associated > Mammals > Digestive system > Stomach > Rumen ... | reverse complement strand
ATGTATATTCTCACAGATCCTCTTTTATCTGCTAGACCTCCACAATGAAAACTATACTCTTCATTTATAGTTCATAAATAAAAGCTAATATAAACAAAATAGAAACAAAATACAAATGTAATATAAATAAACGAGAAAAGAATGGTTTGTAAATTTGGCTCTGCCAGTGTAGCGGGGCAAGATGGCGAGGCTAGAGGTGGGAGTCGAGGCAGGCGTGCCGCGAGGACGGGGCAGTGAGCCGAGACAATAAAAGGACCTTAAAAACGTTATTATGGAATGAAAAGACCTAATTATCTGAGGAAGGGCGACAAAATCGCCATTGCGGCACCTGCACGAAGGGTGACCAGAGAAGAGCTAAGCGGGGCAATACAACTTTTTGAAAGCTGGGGATTGGAGGTGGTGTTGCCCGACCATTTATTTGATACCGACAACCAGTTTGCAGGAAGTGACGACACGCGTGCGCATCTGATGCAAGGACTTTTGGACGACCCGGACATCAAAGCCATCATTTGTGCCCGAGGGGGCTATGGCACGGTTAGGATTATCGACAAACTGGACTTTGACAGATTTCGGAGAAGTCCCAAATGGATTGTAGGCTACAGCGACGTGACCGTGCTGCACAGCCACATCCATCAAAACCTCGGCATCGAAACCCTCCATGGCACCATGCCCATCAACATCCCCACCGATGCCAGCGAGAGAGTCTACCCAGCCACAGAAACACTCAGGAAGGCACTCTTTGGCGAGGCACTTGGCTACACATGTGCGTCCCACCCTTTGGACCGAAGGGGCGAGGCCGAAGGGGTGCTGGTGGGCGGGAACCTTTCGATGCTCTACAGCATGTGTGGCTCCAAAAGCAGTATTGACACCACGGGCAAAATACTATTCATAGAAGACCTGGACGAATATCTCTACCACATCGACCGCATGATGATGAACCTAAAACGCAATGGGATGTTCGACCACTTGGCAGGGCTTGTCGTCGGGCAGCTGAGCGACATGCACGACAACGCGGTACCCTTTGGCAAAACGGCAGAAGAAATCGTCTGGAGCCATGTGCGAGAATACCGCTTCCCCGTTTGTTTCAATTTCCCGGCCGGACATAACGGAAAAGACAACCACGCCTTGATTCTGGGGAGGAAAATACGACTGGTAACTGGAGCGGAAACAAAACTAAGCTGGGAGGCATAAAGACGCCCTTTGCGAAACATTTTCTTGTTAATCAAAAAAATAATCGTATTTTTGCATTTTCAAGCTGACGCAACATGCTGCTCATATATGTCCCAAAAATGACCAACAGATTAGGCTACACCATCAATGTAGTCATGCGGGATATTCTCCAAACCGAGTTTGCCATCACCACCGATGCCGACACTTTCGAGCATCACACCCAGGCCAAGCTTTGCTACGCTCCACAGCCAATGGGGGGTACCGATTCCATCTTTCTGAAATCCTCGCACCTGCTTTTTGAAACCGTGATTGGGGAGCAGGAATGCCACCCCTTTGACTGGGACGGCACCCCGGCCATCTTCCCCGTCTTCCACAAAGACTCCGCCCTCCCCTTCGACCCGTTTGCTGCCATCTTCTATATGCTTTCCCGGTATGAGGAATACCTCCCCCACCGAAAAGACCAGCACGGCAGAATACTATACACCGAGACTTTGGCCTATAAGAATGGCTTCCTGCAGACCCCGGTTGTGGAACGGTGGGCATTAATAATCAAAGACTTAATATTGTCAAGATATCCCGACACCGTCTTCATAAAAAGAAGTTTCAGCTTTGAACCAACCATAGACATCGATTCCGCCTATTGCTACATGCACAAAGGAGTATTCCGCACCTGCCTAGGCATACTGCGCGACGGAATCCACCGCCATGACCTTTCCGAAGTCCGTCATAGGATACGCACCCTCAGAAAGAAAGAAGAGGACCCCTACGACACTTTCGACTACATCATCAGCCTCAACCAGCAGTACCGCTTCCAGCTTATTTTCTTTGCCCTGCTGGGCGACTACAGCATGTACGACAAGCCCATCTCCTACCTAAACAACGAATTCCGTCAGCTCCTGCAACACATTGGAGACCACTCCAAAGTAGGCATCCACGGCTCCTACGACTCGGCCCTGGAGCCCAAAAGGTTGGAACAAGAAATCCAACGGCTGTCAGACATACTGCACCGTCCCATCTACCGCAACAGGTACCATTTCCTCCGTTTCACCCTGCCTAGGGGGTACAGCAATTTGGAGAAGCTGGGCATCACACAGGACTATACCATGGGGTTTGCCGACCAACCGGGTTTCCGCAACGGGTCCTGCTCCGCCCTGCCTTTCTTTCACCTGAGCAGAAACCAGGAAATCAACCTCAACGTACATCCATTTATCACCATGGACACCACGTTCCACACCCACATGAAACTCACACCGGAAGAAGCCATCAAACAGTATCACAGCCTAATTGACGAGGTGAAGGCCGTCGATGGAACCTTCAGTTGTATTTTCCACAACCAAAACCTGTGCGAACAATTTGGATGGGAGGGCTGGCGTGCCGTATACGAAGATGTTCAGCAGTACGCCTATCAGAACACACAAAATACCAACAAGAACACAAAAGACAATATAGATTTAGAGAATGATTAATTACAAAGAAAAACTACATGAGATAAAAGCATTTGTCTTTGACTTCGACGGTGTGATGACCGATGGGAGCGTATGGACATACTACAACGGCGACGCCGTCCGAAGTGCCAACGTGAAAGACGGATTCGCCATACAATATGCCGTCAAAAAAGGCTATATCATTGCCATCATCTCAGGGGCCACCTCTCCAAGTATCGACAACCGCATGAAGAGCCTCGGTGTCACCCAATGCATGACCGGCTGCAGCAACAAGCTGGAGAGCTACCGCCATTTCTTAGCCCAAAACGGCCTGCAGGAGTCGCAAGTCGTGTGCATGGGTGACGACATCCCCGACTACCAGATGATGCGGCATTGCGGAGTGGCCGCATGCCCGGCCGACGCAGCCACCGAAATCAAAGAAATCAGCGACTACATATCTATCCGTCCCGGTGGGAGAGGATGTGTACGCGACATCATAGAACAGACATTGAGACTTCAGAACCAATGGTTTAATCCAAACGATGAGGGTCACGAAGCACTCAAATGGTAACATTTCACTAAAACTCAAGATCCATCAAAAAGTTAACGTACATATTACTGCTGTCCCTGCTGTCCTTCTCCGTTTGGGCACAAACGCCAACCGACAGCACTGGCAAAGAAGACAAGGAGGTTAGGAGTACCACCATGCTGGGTACTTACTATGCCGACAAATTTGTGGGCAGACGCACCTCCAATGGAGAGATCTTCCGTCAGAACCAGTATACAGCCGCACACAAAACCATCCCTATTGGCACATTTCTGATGGTCACCTATCCTGTCACCGAACAGACTGTTGTTGTGCGGGTGAACGACCGCTGCCCCAAACCCAACATATTGGACATGACCAAAATAGCCGTTCACGCTTTAGGAATCAAAGGCTCAGGCAAAGTCGCGGTAACCACATTAGACCCCGCTGTAGGGTACATGCTTTGGGTCAACCAAGACACCCTGGACATGACAACGGCTGAATATTTGGCCTACCGAGACAAAAGCAAACGAAAACGCATCTCGCCCTATCCGAACGCAACCAGGGACTCGAAAGACCCGTCTTCACCTCCCACACAGTTGGCCCAGAAAAGCCCCAGCACCACCGCCAAGACCAATCCGGCCATAGTGACAGACACCAGCCAACAGCAACAGGCACCACAGCCTGCCGCTGCGGATTCTACAACTTCGAACCAAAAGGAGAAAGAGAGACCAGTCGAAGTAGCCCCCAAAGGGCCTCTATACGACCTAGAACTCTGCACCGTTGGGTCACAATATGCGGCATGGTTGGAGCGGAAGAGACTGCCCGAGGAGATGCAGTCTAAATTGCTGTTAGAAAGCAATAAGCAGAACAAGGAAGTCCGCCTGATACTGGTGTTGGCCGACAGTCGGAGCCATGCCGTCAGGACACAGGCTGAACTCATCGACCTCTTCCCTGAAAGTTGTTTGATACTACATGAAAAATAACACACTCAAAAGAAAAAAGAAAAAAAAATGAGAAAAAAATATCAAATATAAATATTTATTGCTATCTTTGCAAGTCAAAATCTGGTTTGTCTTTTCGATGGAAAAGCAACCCAGATATTAAGATATATAAAAGAAAATTAAATAATTACATGATATTAAAATGAGCGTTCGCATGAGAATCAGACTGAGCAAGAAGCTATCACTTTTGGTGATTGCGTTGGGATTTTCATGTGCAACCATGGCCCAGCAGGAGCCCCAGTTTTCACAATACATGTTCAACAGGATGTCTTACAATCCTGGCTATGCTGGCAGTTCTGGCTCCATCTGCGCTACGGCAATGTACAGAAATCAATGGATGGGTTTAAAGCTTGATGCTCCTACCACAGGTGGCAAAGCTGGGTCCACCCCTACCGACATCCTTTTCAACTTCGATATGCCCGTCAAGTTCCTTCATGGCGGCATAGGCCTGACCTTTGTAAACGACAATATTGGCTACCACAAGAACAACATGCTAGCCCTAGACTATGCTTTCCGTATGTTTTGGGGCGAAGGCAACCTCTCCGCAGGCATCGAGGTCGACATGCTCAATAGTACACTGGACGTTGAAAGTCTGGTTGGAACCGACCCCGACCCCCTGATTGGCCAAAATGGAGCCTCGGCCATGTTGATTGACGGAGCTGTTGGCGTATACTACCAGGTGCCTGGTAAATATTATTTAGGACTCTCTGTCAAAAATCTTTTGGGTGCCCACAGCGACGAGATTGCTTTCACCAACGCCCGCACTGCCTATCTCATGGGAGGATACGACTTCACTCCTGCAAGTGCCCCGCTCATCCGCATCAGACCTTCTGCATTACTAAAGACAGCCGCGCTGAGCTATTTTCAGGCAGACCTTTCTTGCTTGATTGACTATCGCAATGCCTTTTGGGGCGGCCTAGGCTACCGTGTACAAGATGCCGTCTACCTGATGGCAGGTGTTCATTGGAAAAAATTCAACATCGGCGTGTCCTACGATGTCACCACAAGCAACCTTGGTGCCTATAAGGCTGGCAGAAGCTTTGGCTCACTAGAGCTCTATCTGAAATTCGCCTTCAAGGTGGTGATACCTCGTAAGCCCGACACACGTTACGGCAACACGATGCTCCTTGACTAAACTAATAAAAATAATTAAAAAAGAAACTTTTCCAACGAAAAAACGTATAAGAACAAAAGGGACGAGTAGTTTTAAAGGAAATTATTATTACAATATACATTATTAATATTCCAAACGAATAAACAAAAAAGTACTATATATGAAAAAGTTATTTTTCTTGCTTGCAGCCTCGGTAGTGATTCTCTCCGGTTGCTCTTCGAAATCCTCCAACGGTGAACTAACCGGTGTGTTGAACCGTAACCAATTTGAGGACATCGACCTTAAAGGTATGGTTTTCGTAAACCAAGGAAACTTCAGCATGGGTGCTGGCGTTCAGAACAACACCTATGGAGTCACTTCACAACCCCGTACCATGCAGGTGGCTTCTTTCTTCATGGACGAGACCGAAATCACCAACAACGAGTACCGCCAATTTGTGGCATGGGTAACCGACTCAATGGTCCGCAAAATGCTGGCCGAAGGTGGTATGGACGGTTATCAGATCGAGGAGAACGAATATGGTGAGCCCCTGAACCCACCAAACATCAATTATAAGACCAAGATCGATTGGGAAAACCCCGAAGTGCGTGAAGCTCTCACCGACCTCTACGTTGCTGAGAAAGACAGATACTTCGGCCGTCGTGAAATCGACGCTTCCAAACTCAATTATGAATATTATTGGATTGACTATGCCGACGCCTCCCGCAAGGAAACCAGTGCACAGAATAAGGAAGAGCATCGCGGCACCCTCTACACCGCACGTCCCAGAGGTCTGAACAACCGCACAGCTTTCGTTCACAAAGAGAGAATCAACGTCTATCCCGACACACTCTGCTGGGTTCATGACTACACCTACTCGATGAACGATGACTTCACCCGCAATTATTTCTGCTCTGCAGCTTACGACAACTATCCCGTTGTCGGCATCAGCTGGCTCCAAGCCAAAGCATTCTGCATCTGGCGCAGCAAATTCCTCAACGACTACCTGGCCAGCATCAACTACGAGCACATGAACGACTTCCGTCTGCCCTCAGAGGCCGAGTGGGAATTTGCCGCCCGTGGTGGTATCGCTGCTGAGAGCTATCCTTGGGGAGGTCCCTATGTGCGCAACCCGAACGGCTGCTTCTTGGCCAACTATGAGCCCCTGCGCGGTGCTTATGACGACGATGGCGGTGTCCGCACATTGGTGGTGGGACACTATGCTCCCAACGACTATGGTCTGTATGATATGGCCGGCAACGTTTCTGAGTGGTGTGCCGACGCATACAACGAGTCCACTTATATTGTTGCCAATGCACTGTCCCCCTTCTACAACTACAATGCACAGGAGAGCGATCCTATTGCCATGAAACGTAAGGTCATCCGTGGCGGCAGCTGGAAGGATCAGAAATACTACATCCAAGTCCAGACCCGTACATTTGAGTTTCAGGATACCAGCAAGTGCTACATTGGTTTCCGCTGCATCCAGCCTTACATGGGCCGTGTTAAGGGCGACAACCTGAAGACAGCATCCAATGTCTATTAATAGAAACCACTAGACTACAGACAACTAAATACATTAATCATTAAGTAACACAAAAAAGAAATACAATGAGTAGGTTAGACAACATAGTTCGCAGTAAAGGTTATAAAAACTTCATGTCTAAACTTTATGGATGGGGCGCTGCCGTCGTTATCATCGGTGCCCTGTTCAAGATTAACCACTGGCCCGGTGGTACCCTGATGCTGATTATCGGTATGGGTACAGAGACTGTCATCTTCTTCCTTTCTGCTTTCGAACCCCCTCACGTAGAGTTCGACTGGACACTCGTATATCCCCAGTTGGCTGGCATGGATAGTCCTGAAGCCATTGCTGGTGCTGCTGCCAAGAACGAACTGTTGAATACGGAAACAGAGAGCCATGTGGCTGTCAGCAACGACCCGCTAACGGCAAAGCTCGACCAAATGCTCGAAGAAGCCAATATCACCCCCGAACTAATCGAACGTCTCGGACATGGCATGGAAAATCTAGCCGAGAGCGCCAACTCCATCAGTGGTATTGCCTCCGCAGCTGCCTCTACGGACAAATTTGTGAACAGCCTTGACAGTGCTTCGGAAGCCGTCGATAAGATGAAGGCCGCCAGCGAAGCCGTCAATAACCTTACCACCATCTACGAAGAGACTGCTCAGGCCCTTACCAGTGGCGATGCTTCTTATGCCGATGAGATGAAGAAACTGGCAGGCAGCTTGGCTTCTGTCAACGCCATGTACGAGATGCAGTTGCAGACCTCTACCAGCCAGCTTGAGGCCACCAAGGAGGTTGAGGAACGTATCCAGGCCATGATGGCCAACTTTGCCGGTAGTGCCGAGGGTGTTCTGAAATACAAAGAACAAGTAGATGCCCTTTCCCGCAAGGTTGCCGAGCTTAACAATGTATACGGCAACATGCTTGCTGCAATGCAGACCCGTCTGTAAGAAATACAGCACAACTAAATAACTAACAGTACACTTTAATAAATTATAAGTCACTAATTAGAAAAGTATGGGTGCTTCAAACTGTCCGGAAACCCCGCGACAAAAAATGATTCAGATGATGTACCTTGTGTACACCGCCATGTTGGCACTGAACGTTTCGGCTGAGGTTGTGGAAGGCTTCAAGACCGTAGGTAACGCCATGACGAAATCCAACGAGAACATGGTGCTCAAGTTGGAGGATACCTACGAGAACTTCGAGAATGCCCTAAAGAACAACCCCGGCAAAGTTCAGGACAAATATGACAAGGCCCAAGAGATTAAAAAACTCTCCAAGGATCTTGTTTACACCATTGATACCGTAACTTATAGCTTCGTTAGCAAGATAGCTTCCAAAGCAGAGATTGAATTGGTAGACCCTGCAGACAACGAAAGAATAATCAAGAGGACCATTCCGCTGACCAATGAAGACGGTAGTGCAAACTTCGACAGCATTGCCGAAGCCCTGCATGTGGGTGGATTCCGTTGGATCAACAAACTTGACGATAACCACATCGGTACCCCCTATTTTATCGGTAATGCTGAGGGCGACGAAGCCTCCACAGGAGCCGCAGTCCTCATTAAGAGCAACATTATTGAATATAAGAATAGGGTCCGTGAGATTTTGGGTTCCGACTCAACACACGTCAATCTGGGTCTGAATGTTGAAGACTATTCATTGAACTCTGAAGGCAAACCCACTTCCTGGGAACAGCTGAACTTCAACAACACCGTAGCAGGTGCTGCATTGGTAACGCTGACCCGTATGAAAGCAGAGGTAATGAATGCAGAGTTTGATGCTGTCAACATGCTTTACAAACAGGTCAAGTCCAATGACTTCTCATTTGATAAGGTTTCTGTAATTGCCTATTCCAATAATTCCTACATTATGAAGGGAGGCAAATACGAGTTGACGGTGAATGTGGGTGCCTACGACTCCAAGGCCAAATTTGAGGCCAATGTAGGAGGACAGCACTTTACTTCCAACGACACCGGAGCAGTAATCTATTCAACCACATGCAATACCACAGGTCCGAAGACCATCACCGGTACTGTCTATGTCAAGAAAGAGACTGGCACGGAGAAGTACGACTTCAAACAGAGTTACTATGTGGCAGAGCCGATGGCTGTATTCGAACTCACCGAGATGAACGTTGTGTATATGGGCATCGACAACCCCATCAAGATATCTGTTCCTGGTGCAGCCGCTCACAACTTAGTGGTCTCTTTGGCCGATCCTAGCCAAGGAACTATGACAGCAGACCCGAAATCGGGCGCTGGCCACTACATTATCAAGCCCAAAGTCAACAAAGGAAAGATTGTGGTCAATGCTTCCATCAAGGACGGCAAGCAAACCCGATTCATGGGTTCCACCGAATTGCGTGCACGCGCACTGCCCGACCCCAAGATATTCTTGGGTAGAGTTGAAGCAGGTAAAGGTATCCCCATCGGCGACCTGAAGAACATGAAAGGACCCCAAGTACGATATGGACCGGAGTTTGCCTTCCACATGAAGACCCCCACCATACTGAAGCAATCCATCGATATCACCCGAGTCAACGGGGCCACCGACCTAGAATGTCGTGGCGGTGTATGGACAGCCGACATCATGAGTTACATCAACAAAGCCAAGCCCGGCTGCAAGATTACCCTCAGTCTCGATGTCCAGATGCCTGACGGATCGAAACGTAACGTAAGTAGCACATTCCGTATTACCAAGTAAATAAAATAAAAAATTGATATTATGAAAAAAGTATTGTTGGGCCTCAGCCTATTGCTTCTCACCTTCGCCGGCATGTCTGTCAAAGCACAGAACATACTGAGCCCTGATGATGAGAATAATTTGAGCAATTTTTACACCCGCACCATGAGTACCACACGTCAGGCCATCCCCTACCCCAGCCTACGCGAGAGCGATGTTATCTGGGAGACCTGCATTTGGCGCGACATTGATTTTCGTGAGAAATTCAACCAGTTCTTCTATTTCCCCAAAGGAGAAGACAGCATTAATAACAACCAGGGCCGTATCAATTTAGCCTACCTTATCTATAGGAATGCCGCTTTAGGCGAATTCGAGATTTTCGAAGACGACGAACTGAAGATTCCCGTAGACTGGAGCTATATGTACACCCGTCTCAACAAAGCAGACACCACGCTCACAGACCCTGTCTATGACGAATACGGTGACATTATTGAAGATGGTCACGATACCATCAAATACAAGTCTTTCAGTTCAGATGACTACTATAAGATTCATATCAAAGAGTATTGGTACATCGACAAGCAGGACACCCGTATGAAGGCCCGTATCGTTTCCCTGGCTTTGGTTGACGAAAACTGTAGAGAGGTTGATGGTGAAATGGAATGCAATCCCACCACACGTTTCTGGATTCCCATGAACGACATGCGCGTCCGTAACATTTTCGCCCGTACCAATGTCTATGATATGTACAACAACAATGTAGAGCGCAGTTACGACGAGGTTTTCATCTCTCGTTATTTTGACAGTTATGTCACGCGTCAAACCAACGTCTACAACCGCGAAATACATGACTACCTCACTGGTGAGGACGCTCAGCTCGAGTCTCAGACCATCGAAGAGCGTATCTTCGACATCGAGTCCGATATGTGGGAATACTAATAAATCTTACGACATAAATAAAAGTCTAACAAGATTAGGTTAACCATTCCTAAGAGAAAAGAGTTAAGAGTAAGTCTTCCCTTATTCTTAACTCTTTTGATTTAGAAAAAAAGATGCCTCAAACAATCAAAATATTCATCGTAGTCTGTATCTGCTTGATGTTTTCAAGTAGGGCAAAAGCTCAATACGTGGAAACACAGCCGGGGGACTATTATGAACGGACCATGACTTGGGAGCAAAAACCCCAGAAATACGGATTCGTAAGAGAGGCAGATGTATATTGGGGCAAATTGTTGTGGCGGATAATAGATGTCCGCGAAAAGGACAATCAATACTTCTATTACCCTAACACGCCAGAGGGAATACGCGGTAGGAAAAATTTGGCGTATGTGTTATGGGATGCCATAAATGCCGGAGAGATAGAACTGTTCGAAGACGACGAGATGAAGATTCCGCTCGACCCGCAAAAAGTAATAGACAGAGCTACGCGTAGTGACACGGTACAAATGGAAGTATATGATGACTATGGCGAGGCAGACTACACGACGGTGTTTGTACCTCATGAATTCACTTCCGAAAACATATATCAATACGCTATCAAAGAGGCCGTATATATGGACCGTGCACGCAGTGGAATACAGGTAATGAAACTAGGTCTAGCCCCAATGGAAGAACGATACAAAGTAATCGATGGGGAGACTGAATTCATGGGTACTGTCACCCTATTCTGGGTCCCAATGCTCTCTTGGCAGGTACGGGAGCTGTTAGCGAAGAAAGAGGCTTACTGTC
>Ga0247608_10007516_pt1 | contig 11158 bp, 6 predicted proteins | sample 176DNAGHGlowgp2_FD_193490 | JGI IMG/M metagenome (GOLD analysis project Ga0247608, IMG submission 193490) | Sheep rumen microbial communities from Palmerston North, Manawatu-Wanganui, New Zealand - 1766 DNA GHGlow gp2 | ecosystem: Host-associated > Mammals > Digestive system > Stomach > Rumen ... | reverse complement strand
CCCTACTCGGGGAGTTAAAACGAGAATATGAATCCGTTTTAAAGAATAAACGGCTCCGTGGTCAAGCGGTTAAGACATCGCCCTTTCACGGCGGTAACACGGGTTCGATTCCCGTCGGAGTCATTAAAGGCAAACCGCAATGGATGTTGCCAAGTCATAATCATTATGACAAACGCCGATGTGGCTCAATTGGCAGAGCAGCTGATTTGTAATCAGCAGGTTATCGGTTCGAGTCCGATCATCGGCTCTGAAAATTAATATGGACCTGTAGCTCAGTTGGTTAGAGCAACCGGCTCATAACCGGTCGGTCCTGGGTTCGAGTCCCCGCAGGTCCACTTAAAGCCCTATTCACTTAGTGAATTGGGCTAAAGCATTTTTATTTGGCCCAGTGGCTCAGTTGGTTAGAGCGCCGCCCTGTCACGGCGGAGGTCACGGGTTCGAGTCCCGTCTGGGTCGTATGTCTCAAGTGTGCATGCATGCTTGAGACATAATAAAATTAAAGAAAGATTTGGGATCTTAGCTCAGCTGGGAGAGCATCTGCCTTACAAGCAGAGGGTCATAGGTTCGAGCCCTATAGGTCCCACTAAATGCCTCAGTGGCGGAACTGGCAGACGCACAGGACTTAAAATCCTGCGGGATTTAAACCCCGTACCGGTTCGATTCCGGTCTGAGGCATGGCCAAAAAGCCCGTAAAATCAATGGTTTGCGGGCTTTTAGTTTTTCTCACGTAAGCACTCACGTAAGCATGTGAAATTTGAATGGAGGAAGCGCCTGAATATCATCTATTGTAAGACGTTTTTTGCTTATTAATTCATATGACTGCTCAAAAAATAGGTACACTTCACAATGTGTACTTATTTTTTGTCCAAAATTCATTATCCTAAAAACATTTCTATTAAAATCATATTTCTATATTGGCATATCTGCCAGTAACATCAAAATCATACAGAGATCAAAAAGTATTTAAAAAGTAGACTTGGCGTATTTTTTTACTTAATCACAGGTGATATATTGGTATCATACCATACAAGCATCACGGTTTTTGCATCCATGGAATAAATACGGGTTATTCACGGGTTCAAAGTATGTTCTTTTGTAGGGATGACCATGTTATAATGCTACCATGAAGTAATGAATTCAATGTTTTATCAATGATATGTAAATCAAACTGTCTTGATTGTCGGTTTTTAACGTATGATAATTGTATTATGAAATATGATGACAACAGCTCCATGGGATCTAAAAAGGACCTAAAGGCTGATTGTCATTTCTTTTTACAATGGTAGAATAATATCATAAGAAAATTCATCCCGATCATCAAAAGAATAGATGTGGGATAAGTGGAGAATATATAAGTCTGTTTTTTCTTTTACAACAGTGATATAATGTTAATATACGGTTAATATATAGTTAATTTGAAAGCCTTTTATTTCATTTTTTTATCTGATAAAATGGTATTGTGGAAAAAGGCACATATACAACAGCTTAACAAAGCAGTTACAGTAATGACACAGTTTTGAAACAGTATTTACACAGATTGTTGTATTGATATTGCAGAATTCAAGCTGTAAAATGATATCATAGAAGAAGAATAGCCTAGACATATAAGATCGTTCTCTTTGGAGGATGATCTTTTTTAATGCATAAATATCTGAAAGTAGCATAAATAGGGTAAATATATTACTGTATTTGTTGCGCCAAAATGCACGAACGCTTAAAATATATACTATAGTTTTTATGTGGTAGAAATGGTGTATCAGTTGAAAGGAGATCTTCATATGCTACCAGAGGAAAAAGCTCGTGTAAAGATAGACAAGCAGCTCAACAATTCAGGCTGGAATATAGTTTCAAGAACAGACTATATTCCGTTCGATACTACTGCTGTTAAAGAAGCGTTGATGGTTGGTAATACAGAAAGTGATTACCTTCTTTTCATTGATAATAAAGCCATAGCTGTTGTGGAAGCCAAAAGAGAAGAAAATCCTCTTGGTGACGATGTGAAGGCACAGGCTGAATGCTATGCAACAACACCACAGAACTGGTATGGACTCTGGTATAAGAATCTTATACCGCTTGTTTATTTGGCAAACGGAAAGAAGATCTTCTTTAAAAATATGCTCAAGGAAGATTCTGACTATGTAGAGCTTTCGGAGATGCATTCTCCAAAGAAGATGCTGAATCTTATAGGCGCAAGTTCAGAATATGGTGCACTTCCTTTTCTACAGAAGAAAGGTTTACGTGACTGTCAGTATGATGCAGAGATAAACCTTGAACTGGCACTTAAGAATGGTGAGAAAAAGAATCTCGCAGTTCTTGCCACTGGGTCAGGAAAGACATATCTGGCATGCCTAGCATCATACAGATTACTAAACTATACGTCAACAAAAAGGGTGCTATTCCTTGTTGATAGAAATAACCTTGCAAGACAGACAGAGTCAGAGTTCAGTCTGTTTGACAGAACAGAACATCAGCAGCCCATGAGCAATCTCTATCAGATCAAGAGACTGAAAAGAGAAGATGATATTGATGCTGATATTGTTATATCCACAATACAAAAGCTGTATGCGGTAATGACAGGACAGCAGCTTACCGATAGCAGTGAGGATGCTGAAGACGAAGAAACAAAGAAAAATGAAGAAAAGGATAATCAGGAAGTTATTCAGTTGGGAGATGATCTGAAACTCCCGCCGGACTATTTCCAGTTTATCGTGGTTGATGAATGTCATAGGTCTATTTACGGTAAATGGAGTGCTGTAATTGATTATTTTACAGGAGCAACTGTTCTCGGATTAACAGCAACACCTACACCGGAAGCATATGCATACTTTAACAACAATATCATAGAAAACTATACATATGATGATTCCGTTGTTGATGGTGTTAATGTACCGTCACGAGTTTATCGTATCGCAACAGAGATAACAGAAAACGGCGGTCTGATTGAGGAAGGCTCAAAGGTTGTTGAGATTGCTCATAAGACCGGTAAAACCACAACATATGATGCAGATAAAAATGTTGGATATACATCACAGGCATTAGACCGTTCAGTGGTAAATTTAGATCAGATACGTAAAGTCCTTACAGCATATAAGAATTCGATATATACGGATCTGTATCCTGAAAGAGAGAAGAAGTGGGAGTATGTTCCCAAGACTTTGATCTTTGCAAAAGACGATAATCATGCAACGCAGATTGTAAATATTGCAAGAGAAGTGTTTGCACCTGAGTTTGATGGAAATGTTCCAAAGAATTTTGTACAGAAGATTACATATTCTGCAGGTGATTCAAACGCTCTTATAAGAGACCTTAGAATAGAAAAGGATTTCCGTATAGCTGTAACAGTTACTCTTGTAGCAACAGGTACGGATGTAAGACCTTTGGAAGTTGTTCTTTTCATGCGTGATGTGCAGTCGGATGTACTCTATACACAGATGAAAGGAAGAGGCTGCCGAACAATAAAGGATGATAAACTTCGTGAAGTAACACCAAACGCAGATACAAAAGAGTGTTATTACATAGTTGATGCTGTAGGTGTTACAGAACATGATCACGATATACATGGACCTGGTGGACCGAATAAAAAAACATTAACATTAGAAAAGCTTCTTGAGCACCTAGCACACGGTGAAGTCAGTGATGAAAACCTGATGCTACTCAGGAATTACTGTTCAACAATAAACAGACGGTATGAAGACAATCCGATGTTTGGTAAACATCTTGATTATTTTATCTCTGAGTATGCTTTTGCACCAAGGACTATTGCAAACAATATTCAGGATGCGTTCGATCATCAGACATTGTTGGCTTATGAAGGACCATCAGGAGACAATGCAACACGATATGCATTGATATCCGTGCTGATGAAAAACATACCGGCACGCAATAAACTCATAGAAATGCAAAAAGGATACTCAGTATCAATAATAGATGAGGACAGAGTATTATATTCGGGATTCTCAGTTGAAACAGCGAAATCCTATATAGAGAGTTTTGAAACGTACATTGAAAATAATAAAGATAGTATAGAAGCGCTTCGTATTATATATAATTCTGAGGATACGCTAATAACACATACCATGCTTGTTGAACTTCGAGACAGACTGCTCACAGAAAACAAACAGTATGGCGTATATCAGCTATGGAAGAGTTACAAGATTCTGGATACAGAGGGAAGAGTGGATGACCTCGATATCAGACACAATGTCAATGCTCTTACAAATCTGATCCAGATTGTAAGATATGCATTTGGAAAGAATCAGAAGCTTACAAGTCTTATTACCGGTTATGGTAAGAAGTTCAGTCTGTATTGCGGACAAAATCAGAGAATCCTTACCGATGAACAGGTTGAGATAATGAAACAGGTCGCAGAGTATGTAATAAATGATGGTGCAATTACAGCGGTTGAGCTGAATACTGTAAATACTGATTTGTGGCGTAAAGGTGTTATAAGTATGACTGCACCAGTATTTGACAATGAAATGCAAACACTAGCAAGATTTATATTAAGGACGGCGTGATAATATGACAGATATGATAAAAACTGATGAAACATACATAAATTGGATAAATGTGCTAAAAACAAGATATCGTAGCAGTCAGATCAAGGCAGCCTCGCTGGTTAATCGTGAGATGCTTCTTTTTTATTGGAATCTTGGAAGAGATATTACATTGATGGGTGCGGAAAGCAGATGGGGAAGCAATTTTGTTGATACTTTAAGCGCAGATTTAAGAAAAGAACTTCCGGATGCTAAAGGTTTTTCCAGAACAAATATATATTATATGTCCAAATTTTATAGGTTATATACTGAGGAGATAATCCCTCAGGTTGAGGGACAATTAGAAAACTCAGAATTAATCCCCCAAGTTGGGGGACAAATTGAAGATATATTTGCTATTCCCTGGGGTCATCACAAATTGATTATGGATAAATGCAAGGATGACCAGGATAAGGCGTTATTCTTTGTTAAAAAGACTTTGGAGAACAACTGGTCTCGCGCGGTGCTCCTTAATTTCCTCGATACAAACCTCTATGAAAGACAGGGGAAGGCAATATCCAACTTTGATAAAACACTTCCGGCCCCACAAAGCGATCTTGCACAGGAAATGACAAAAGATCCTTACAATTTTGATTTCCTTACTATAACTGAGGGATATTATGAGAAGGAGCTGAAGGATGCCTTGATGAATAATATATCTCAGTTCCTTCTGGAGTTAGGAAAGGGTTTTGCTTTTGTAGGTCGTGAATACAGGCTTGAAGTAGGTAATACTGAACAGTTCATAGATATGCTTTTCTATAATATAACACTACATTGTTATGTAGTAATTGAGGTAAAGATAAGAGCGTTCGAACCGGGTGATATGGGACAGATCGGAACATATGTAGCAGCAGTTGATGACATTTTGCGTAAAGAAGGTGATGCTCCTACAGTAGGTCTATTGGTATGCAAGAATAAGGATAATGTGCTTGCACAGTATGCGGTTAACAGCACAAACGCACCAGTTGGTATATCTGAATATGAACTATCAGATCTTATGCCTGAAAACTTCAAGGGAACACTTCCATCTATAGAAGAGATAGAACGCGAACTTCAGTAAATAATTATCGAAAGGTACAAGTATAAATGGCAAATCAAAAGAACGAAGCAGCTTTAGTAAAAAAGGTAAAGGATATAGCGAATGTAATGGCATCAGCGGGTGTTGGATTTACTGATTACATTACACAGCTAACATATATTCTCTTCTTAAAGATGGATGCTGAAAAGGAAGAACTTGGACTTGGAAGCTTTATCCCTGATGGTTATAAGTGGAAAAACCTTGTTGAACTTAGTGGTGATGATCTTTTAGAAAAATATGAAGAGATTTTAAAGGATCTTTCTGAAGAAGAAGGCTTAATAGGTACTATCTTCACAAAAGCTATCAATAAGATAAGCCGACCAGCCATGCTTAAAGAAGTGATTAAGATGGTTGATGGTGAAAACTGGTACATGATGGAAGGTGATCTTAAAGGAGCTATCTATGAGCGAATACTTGAAGATAACGGTCAGGATAGAAAGAGTGGAGCAGGACAGTATTTCACACCAAGAGCGCTCATCAAAGCCATAGTAGATGTAGTCGATCCGAAGATAACTGAAACAGTGGCAGATCCGTGCTGTGGAACCGCTGGATTCCTTCTTGCTGCATTTGATCATATGAAGAATCAGAGCAAGGATATAGAAAAGCAGGAATTTCTAAAAAATAATGCTTTACATGGAGCTGACATAACGCCACTTGTAGTAACACTTGCTTCTATGAACATGTTCTTACATGATATAGGCGTTAATAAGAGTCCGATAAAGTTGCAGGATTCACTTATTGAAACAAACGATGATCTCTACCAGGTTATCCTAACTAATCCTCCTTTTGGTGTAAGACCACAGGGGAGTGTTGAAGTAGATACTTATAGACCAGAGTTTGTAAAAACAAGTGATAATCAGGTTAATTTTCTTCAGCATATCATGTCTATTGTTAAGACAGGAGGGCGTGTTGGTGTTGTTCTTCCTGATAGTGTTCTTACAGATCAGGGTGCGACCGCAAAGGTAAGAGAGAAGCTCCTTAAAGACTACAATCTTCACACCATTCTTAGACTTCCGACAGGAATCTTTTATGCGAACGGTGTAAAGACCAATGTTCTTTTCTTTGATAAAGGAGAAGAGACAAAGGATATCTGGGTATATGATTACCGTACAGGTATAAAGCATACCATGGCAACGAAGCCTATGGTACGTGCTGACCTCGATGAGTTTGTATCATGTTATTGCTCAGGACATCAGCAGGATAGAAAACCGACATATAGCGAAGAGAATCCGAACGGAAGATGGAGAAAGTTCACAGCAGAAGAGGTAAAGAAGGCTGATACTCTCGACTTTAAGTGGCTTGACCTTGAAGAAAAGGATGAGCGTACCGTTCGGGAAGTGCTTGACGATATGCAGGCTGAGTCTGATGGTATCGCTGAAGCTGTTGCAAAGCTTAAAGAACTTCTCGGGGGCGTTGATTTATGATAGATACAGAGACTTTAAGAAAAAAGGTAATAGACCTTGCTATACAGGGTAAACTTACAGAGCAGCTTCCGAGCGATGGAGATGCTGAGACTTTGCATGCTCAGATACTGGATCATAAGTCGCGGTTTATTAAGGAAGGAAAGATCAAAAAGGATAAGGCACTTCCAGATATTGCTGCGGATGAAATCCCATTTGATATTCCTGATAATTGGAAATGGGTTAGGCTTGGTGAATTATGTTTGCAAATAACGGATGGAACACATAGAACTCCTACATATCAAAATGAAGGGATACCTTTTTTATCAGTAAAAAATATTTCTTCAGGTGCGTTCGATTTGACAGATATTAAGTATATTTCAGAAGAAGAGCATTCTGAATTGATAAAAAGATGTAAGCCTGAAAAAAATGATGTGCTTGTTTGCCGTATTGGAACATTAGGTAAGGCCATCACTATAGATATAGATTTAGAGTTCAGTATATTCGTTAGTTTGGGACTTATAAAAACTACAGATAAAACAATATCCGACTATATTGTCCAAGTTATTAATTCTGGTTACGGTGATACATGGATAAAGGACAATAAAGCTGGTGGAGCAATGCATACTTACAAGATAAACTTGAATAGTTTGGCATTGTTACCTGTTCCGTTAGCCCCATTATCTGAAATAGAGAGAATTCTTCAGCTTAATGATGAAGTAAAAACACATATTGAAAATATCTATAATCTTCAGGCGAAATACAGCAACGACCTTGCAGTATTAAAGAGCAAGATTGTCGATGCGGGTATTCAGGGCAAATTAACAGAGCAGCTTCCAGAGGATGGAGATGCCGAAGACTTATATGTTCAGATCCTGAATCAAAAGTCGCAGCTGATTAAGGAAGGAAAGATAAAAAAAGAAAAACCGCTTCCGGATATTACGGAGGATGAGATTCCGTTCGAGATACCTAAGAACTGGAAGTGGGTAAGAATAAATGAAATTGGAAGTTGGTCGGCTGGTGCGACTCCGTCAAGGGGAAATAAAGATTACTATGAAAATGGAACAACACCATGGATTAAAACAGGCGAGCTGAATGATTCTTATATAGAAGATGCTGAAGAGTATATTACTGAGATGGCGTTAAAAGAGTGCTCGGTAAGATTGAATCCTATTGGTTCGGTATTAATCGCAATGTACGGAGCTACAATTGGAAAGGTTGGTATTTTGAATATTGAAGCAACCACAAATCAGGCATGTTGCGCATGTATTCCGATTATGATTAATAATCGTTTTTTGTATTATTTCCTTAAGAGCAATAAGGAACGCTTCTTGGAAGCGTCGCATGGTGGAGCACAACCTAATATATCTAAAGATATTATTACGAAGTCGCTAATGCCGTTACCGCCGTTAGCAGAACAAAAAAGGATTGTTACAAAGATAGATGCGGTATTAGAGCAATTACGATAAAAGTGTAAGATAAATATTTATGTGAATTAATATGCAGGATGAAAAGAAAACATCTAATGAACATTTTATACCAAGGTTTTATCAAAGATATTGGGAATGTGAAGACAAAGGATTTCTGTGGAAGTTAGATACAGAGTATCCTAGAAAGCAAATTCGAAAAAAGGCAATTAGTTCGAACTGTAGTGTTGAAAATCTTTATGAAGGAGATATAAATAATCCGGATAATGCATTTGAAAGATTATATGGAGCATTTGAAAATGAGATCTCGACCAAGTATAAAAGATTCATAGAAGGACGTTCCTGTTTGCAACATATAAATGAATATAATAAAAAGCTTATTGTAAGGATGTTCGCAAATATCTCCTCTAGACATGAACTGAATTTATATAGAAACAGAAAGAATAATGTACTCAGTTCGATGTTTACATTAGGGATTGAAGACAAAAAAATCGATCATCGTGTTATGCAGAATTTTGTCGCCATATCCCAAGGAGGCGTGATCGATGAAGATGAATGTATATTAATCGATGAGATAATGGAATATGATATGCAGGTGTTGGTAGCAAATAAACCTGACATTATTTTTTCGGATTGTATTATTCATCAAATGTTTGGTAGAGAAGAATTATTCTTTCCGATATGTCCAACAATGCTTGCTTATATGACAAAGAACATCAAAAATATGAATGGTCAAATAAGAAAAATCACACGTGAGGAATACGAAAGATACATACGGTATCTAATCGAATTTCCTTGTGTCACAAAATTGTATGCTTCAAACAAAAATGTATTAGAGAAGATAAGAGAAACATATTATAACGGTTAATGAGAAACTATGAAGAGAGTATTCTTTGTTGATTATGAAAATGTAGATACCAGTGGTCTTGATGGATTAAGCCGACTAACATCACAGGATGAAGTATATATTTATTACAGTGAGTCACATAGCAGGATGACATTTGGACTTCACAGAAGGATATGTGAATCAAATTCTAAATTCCTTTATCGTAAGATACAGGGTACTATAAAGAATGCCTTGGACAATGAATTAATGCGAGAAGCAGAACAGGTTATCAATAATAAAGGAGCCGACTACTATATCATTTCAAAGGACAAAGGGTATAAAAGCTTTGTTAAAAGAAAAGTAATAGCAGGATACAGCGTTGATCTTTTTCCAACAATAAGTGAAACAAACAAGAATAAAAAAGATGCATTGGAGAAGATCATTAAGGAAAGATTAGTTGATGATAAGAAGAAGAGTTACAATCTTGATGCAAATGAAATAAGTCGAATCGCATCAATGATAATGAACTCTGATGATAAGTCCGAGCTGAATGTTAATCTTCAAAAGATGTTTTATAATGATGATGTAAAGTATATTTTCAGCCGACTAAAGGACATAACATTTAATATGTAGTGCTGAAAATATAGAGTATAAATTCATATAATAGGTTAAAACCGATGGAACATAAAAAGGATCATTCCGCATGGAAGAATGATCCTTTTTTGTTTTATCGGGCGGTGTTCAGAGGGTGCAACCCTTTGACGGTTTGTTAAGGCAGAGCCTTGACGCGTGGTGCAGGAGCAAGACTCCTGCTGGGTTGCAAGGGCAAAGCCATTGCTCCGATCCAAGGTGAAACTTTGGCCCAGTACAAATGTCGTTGCGACATGCGGTACTGGGTATTGCTTATCGCGATGCACAAGGATGAAGCATGGAAGCGCTGCAAACGAAACTGAATATGGATGAGTGATGAAGAGGAATTGATCACGGGATCGATTCTTTTTTTATTGCCTGACAAAGAAAAGAAGGAGGGATGAAGATGAGAGCAACAAGACATAATGGAAGGTCAGGTTCACACGGAACATATAATGTAAAACACAACGACAGGAACTTTGATGTTAAAAATTCAGACCACATAGATGAGGTAAGAACACAAAAAAATGTGTACTGGGATTGCTATCAGGGAACTGTCGAAGAGAGAACATTAACGTTTTCTGAAGTCGAAAAAAAGTTTTATGAAGAGCACTATGGGTGTTATGTCCTTGCACAGAATTTACGAAATGAAGAGGCCAGACATGCAGAAAGAAATCGTTCCATCGATGATGTATTACAGAATAAAAAGACATGTCCTGAAGAGACATTGTTGCAATTAGGAAACATAGATAAGACCGTCGATGTTGAAACATTAATAAAAATATCACAAGAGTATTTTGAAGAATTTGATAAAAGGTTCGGCTCCAATATCCACATTTTGGACTGGGCATTACACCTTGATGAGACGACACCACACATACATGAGAGACATGTATTCGATGCAACAAATCAATATGGTGAGATCTGTCCGATGCAGGATAAGGCACTCGAGGAACTCGGAATAGAACTGCCCGATCCTGACAAACCAAAGGGCAGATACAACAACAGAAAGATGACATTCGATGCAACATGCAGGGAATTATTCTTGAGCATATGTCAAAAGCATGGACTCGAAATGGAGATGGAACCGATCTATGGTGGAGCGAGTTATCTTGAAAAAGCAGACTACATAGTACAGAAATTACGAACGGAAAATGAAAGGCTCACACAGGAGAATGAACAGTTACAGATAAAAAATGATGAGCTTGTGATGAAGATATCTGATGTAGAAAAACTCATAGATGACATCACTGATCAAACTT
>Ga0247608_10007513_pt1 | contig 11163 bp, 5 predicted proteins | sample 176DNAGHGlowgp2_FD_193490 | JGI IMG/M metagenome (GOLD analysis project Ga0247608, IMG submission 193490) | Sheep rumen microbial communities from Palmerston North, Manawatu-Wanganui, New Zealand - 1766 DNA GHGlow gp2 | ecosystem: Host-associated > Mammals > Digestive system > Stomach > Rumen ... | reverse complement strand
CCAGTGTTTTGCCAGGGACAAGTTGTGTTTCAGTCAAAGCCGACAGACGGAGCAAGGTTGCCTTGGCATCGTGTGGTTGCTCGAATATTGACTTCAATTTCGGGTTTTCTATAAAGTTCAGTTCCACAAATTGTTTGAAACACTCCTTGCCGACCTTGCGAATGGCAAAGGTTTTGCCTACTTGACGTGCACCTGAAACCAGAAGTGCTTTTTTGTTGTTTTCAAAGAATGAATGTAAATAATTGTATATCTTTCTGTTAAGCATTATCACTAACTTTTTCTAATCTGATTTTACTGTTTTTCTGCCACTTTTCCAACCTGTTTTATGGCTGATTTTGCCACTTTTCCAACTTTTTGCGCTGCAATAATAGGAAGAAATCCTGAATGGAAAGGTCGTATTGCTGAAAAAAATGTACTTTTGCAACTTATTTTAAACTGGATATGTCTACACCAAACAAATTGATAGAGAAAATCGAGGGCTTCACGCGGAAGTACTACCTTAACCGCCTGATACAAGGCGTATTGGTGGGTGCCGTGCTGTGGATTGTCTTCTACCTGCTCATCAACGGACTGGAATACTTCTCTTGGTTCCCGCCCAAGGGTCGCTTTGTGCTCTTCCTGTTTTTGCTGGCTGGTAGCGCCTTCGTCTTGGTCTATCATTTCCTTATTCCGCTAGTCAACCTGATTCGCTTCCGAAAGAAAATGTCGGTGGAGCAAGCTTCGGTGATGATTGGCAAATTTTTCCCTGAGATTAAGGATAAGCTACTGAATACAATACAGTTGAGCAACCAGATGGAGGCTTTGAATTCTACCAGTGCTGTCGGCTCAGGGACCTTAGATTCAACGAGCTCAGGGGCCTCTAATGACAATGCCTTATTAGCAGCAACCATCGAGCAGCGTAGTGCCCGCCTCTCCCCTATCCGATTCTCAGATGCTGTCGACCTGCGTGGCAACATGAAGTATCTCGGCATCTTTTTCGGTTCTCTCCTTATATTAATAGCCTTGATGGTGTTTTTGCCCTCGTTTGCTGTGCAACCTACGCAGCGCATCGTCAACTACGAGCAGCATTTCGAGAAACCCCTACCATATCAGGTTGAAATTGATCAAGACGAAATCGAGACCACCCAAGGCAAGGAAGTGAAGTTCAATATCCGCGTCACGGGCGACCGCATCCCCGACGCTTTCTATGTGAAAAGTGAACTTGGCCAACAACTGATGACCAAAGGCTCGGCCAACGATTTCAGCTACACTTTCAAGAACCTGTTCAACGATTTGACTTTTAATGTCATTGGTGGCGAGTACACCAGCCGTCCCCTGCATATCACCGTGCACCCCAACCCTACCCTACTCTCCTACCGCTGCGAGTTGCGCTATCCGCCGTATATCCATCGCACCAACGAGACTTTGGATGCCAAGACACGACTCATCGTCCCGCAAGGCACCAACCTCACCTTTAGTTTTACCACACGCGACACCGAGCAGATGTCCGTCACACGCGACTCGCTGACCACTGACCTGAAAGCCAACGATGACGTTTTTGCGTATCAGTTTGTCGCAGCACAAAACACCAAGTTCGAGGTACAAGTGCAGAACGCATGGAACAATAGCATAGAGCCCCTACCCTTTTCTGTTGATGTCATTCCCGATGCTTATCCAGATATCCGAGTGGAGTCGTTTGATGAACAACTTTCTGCCGACGTGTATTTTTCGGGTCTAGTCACCGATGACTATGGCTTCAGCAAACTGACCTTCAACTGCATCGTCAAGGAACCCATTGAAAAGAACATCGTCAAGACTGTGCCTCTTGACCTCAAACAAACCCGCTCCTCGTTCTTCTACCAATTCAACATGGACGAGCTTGGCATCATGCCAGGACAGAACATGGAGGTCTATTTCGTGGTGTGGGACAACGACGGCTTCCAAGGACCCAAGTCGAAGCGTTCGGAGACTTTCACCTATTACAAGCCTTCGGAGTCGGCCTTGGACAGCATTGCCGACCAACAATCAGAAGACATCATGGAACGGCTCCAAGAGAAGTCGCAAGAGGCCGATAAACTGCAAGACCAGATTGAAAAGATGCTGCAAGACCTCATCCAAAAGAAAGACTTGGATTGGTCTGACAAAGAGAAGATGAAAGACCTGCTCGAAAAGCAACAAAAGATCCAAGACGAATGGAACAAATTGCAAGAAGAGCAAAAAAACCTCGAAGACTTCATGAAAGAGCACGACTTGGGTAACGAGGACCTCATCAAGAAGCAGGAACAGATCAACAAACTCTTCGACGAGGTGATTCCCGAAGAGTTGAAAAAGATGATGGAACAGATCGACAAGTTGCTTGAAGAGATGCCGCGCGAACAAATGCAGCAAATGATGCAGGACATCAAGAAAAACAACCAGTCGATGCAGGAGCTCCTCGACCGCAACCTCTCGCTTTTGGAACAACTGAAGATGGAAAAGGACCTCAATGACTTGGCCAACAAATTGGACAAACTCGGTGAGGAGTTGCAGAGGCAAGAGGCTGAAAGCCAGAATAAGGCAGGGGAGGAGAATGACCAAAAATCAGCCGAGGAAGCCAAAGAGGAGTTCGACAAGATGATGGACGACCTCGACCAACTCCTTGAGAAGAATCAAGAGATGCAGCAGCCCTTCGACATGGAAAAGGACCAGGAAATGCAGGAGAGCATCGACCAGGACTTGCAAGACGCCATGCAGAACGAGCAAAACAGCCAGCAGGAGCAATCGCAGCAAAACAAAAAGAATGCCGGCCAAAAGATGCAACAGATGGCACAAAACATGATGTCGATGATGCAGATGCAAGGGATGCAACAGATGGCAGAAGACGCGCATTTGATGCGTATTTTGCTTGAAAACGTTGTTCACGCCTCACATGAGCAAGAAGGTCTGATGACAGAGATTGGAAGTATGCGTTCCGATGACCCGTCTTTAGTTGAAAAGATTATTCATCAGAAAGAGGTGGCCGACAATTTCAATATGGTTCGAGATTCATTGCGTAGCATGGCCATGCGTCAACCCATGGTTCAAAATTTCGTTTTTGATGAGCTTCATACTATTGAGAATCAGACAGAAAATGCGATGAAATACCTCAACGACTTAAAGCTTTCGCAGGCCGTTCGTCATCAACAGACCGCTATGATGTCGATGAACAACTTGGCATTGATGCTGGCTGAATCGTTGGAGAATATGGAGAACAGTATGGAATCTATGGGTATGCCGATGTCATGCTCTATGCCTAAGCCGGGTCAAGGACAACAAAGCATGCAGAAGATGCAACAACTGCAGCAACAACTTAGTGAACAACTCAAGAAGATGCAGCAGCAAATGCAACAGATGGAGAAATCTGGTGAGCAGATGTCCAATTCCACGAGTGAGGAGTTTGCACGCATGGCTGCAGAACAGGAAATGTTGCGCCAGGGTATGCAACAGATGCTGAAGGAGATGAAGGAAAACGGCCAAATCGGCGATGATGGCTTGAATGAAATCATCAAGGACATGGAGAAGTTGGAAGAGGAGTTGGTGAACAAGAAGATCAACCGACAGATGATTGAGCGCAGCCAACGCATCGAATCACGCATGCTAGAGTCGCAAAAGGCGCAGGAAAAACGCGAACAAGAGGAGAAGCGCAAGTCGAACGAATACAAAGGCTCGCATTTCGACCGTCGTATTGATGAGTATCTTTATGAGCAGTCACTCAAGAAAAATCAGGAGTTTCTGCGTACTAACCCGATTGAATATGCGCCTTATTACAAGGACAAGATCAACGAGTATTATTTGAAGAAAAACACGCACTAAGATGATCAGATTCAGCACATTGGATGTGGAAATGCCCCCAATTGACCCGCAGCGTACCAAGATTTGGATCAGCCAGGTGGTGGAAAGCTATGGCAAGACGGTAGGGGAGTTGTACTATTATTTCTGCAGCGATGAGAAGTTGTTGGAGATCAACAGGGAGCGTCTCGATCACGACTTCTATACTGACATCGTCACCTTCCCATTAACCGATTGTGAAAGCGTGCTATCGAGCGAGTTCTGCATCAGCATCGACCGTATCAAGGAGAATGCCGTGACCTTTGGTCGCAGTTATGAGAGCGAATTACATCGTGTCATCATTCATGGCGTTTTGCATCTTATTGGGTTTGATGACCTGACTGATGAAGAGGAAAAAGAGATGAGAGAGCAAGAAGAAATGTCTTTGGAATTATATAAAACTATGACTGATGACTATGACCATGACCACCCCAATTGAAAAAGTGGTCATAGTCATGGTCAATAGTCATAGTATAACATTATAAAACACAGATACACAGAATATTAGAAATATTGTTTCCCGTGAAACACAGACTAAAAGCATGTATTTTGAACCGTATGATATCATCGTTGTAGGAGCCGGTCACGCCGGATGCGAGGCAGCAGCGGCGGCCGCCAATATGGGCAGCAAGGTCCTGCTCGTCACCATGGATTTGCGGCTGTTTGCTTCCATGTCATGCAACCCTGCCATGGGCGGTATCGCCAAAGGACAGATCGTCCGCGAAATCGACGCTATGGGTGGTTATTCTGGCATCGTCAGCGATCGCACCATGATCCAATTCAGGATGCTGAACAAGTCAAAAGGCCCTGCCATGTGGAGTCCGCGGTGCCAAAGCGACAAGATGATGTTCTCTGCCGAGTGGCGTAGCCTACTGGAAAAGACACCTAATCTCGACTTCTGGCAAGACACCGTAACGGGTCTATTGATCGAAGGCGACCAAGTGAAAGGCGTAAAAACCATGATGGGAGGGGAGATCCAGAGTAAAGCCGTCATCCTGACCAATGGTACCTTCTTGAACGGTTTAATACATATCGGCGAACAGCATTTTCCGGGTGGCAGAATGGGTGAGGTGGCCTGTCATGGCATCACCGAGCAGCTCAAAGATTATGGCTTTGAAGCCAAGCGGTTGAAGACCGGCACTCCAGTTCGTATCGACGGCCGCACCATCGATTTCAGCAAACTCATCGAGCAAAAGGGAGATGAAGAAGTGGTCGGATTCTCCTACACAGAACCGTTTAAGATCAGCAAGCAAAGGAGTTGCTGGATTGCACATACCTCGTTAAAGGTGCATGAAACACTGCGAAAAGGGTTCAAATACTCGCCTATGTTTAATGGTAGAATCCAAGGGGTAGGGCCTAGGTATTGTCCGAGTATAGAGGATAAAATTGAGCGTTTTTCGGGCAAGGATAGTCATCAACTCTTCGTGGAACCAGAAGGCTGGACAACCGAAGAATACTACCTTAATGGATTCAGCTCTTCTTTGCCTGATTATATCCAATACGAAGCCTTAAGACAGATAGAAGGCTTCGAAAATGCTAAGATCTACCGACCCGGTTATGCCATTGAATACGATTATTTTCCGCCCGAACAATTGTACCATTCATTGGAAACAAGATTGATGCATGGGTTGTATTTTGCTGGACAGATCAATGGCACAACTGGTTATGAGGAAGCTGCCTGCCAAGGAATGATGGCCGGCATCAATGCTGCATTGTCATTGCGTGATGAACAACCTTTGGTTTTGTCGAGGACCCAGGCTTATATTGGTGTTCTTATTGACGATCTTATCACGAAAGGTGTTGATGAGCCATATAGGATGTTCACGAGTAGGGCAGAGTATAGGATCCTGCTGAGGCAAGACAATGCAGATGCCAGACTTACAGAGATGTCGTATCAACTTGGTTTGGCGAAGAAAGACCGTTACGAAAAATACCAAGAAAAGAAAGCTAAAGTCGAAGAGATCAAGCAATTCTTGACCGATTCATACGTTTGTCCTGAGGAGATCAATGGGCTTTTGGAACGAAAGGAAAGCTCTAAGATTGATCAAAAGCTGAAACTGTCCTACTTGTTGTTGCGACCGCAAATCAGTTTGGATGAAATGATCGATTCGGTGTCTCTGTTAGCACAATTCAAGACGCAGGATAGGTTTATGAAAGAATGCCTTGAAGAGGCCGAAATACAGATCAAGTACGATAGTTACATCCAAAAGGAATATGAGTTAGCCGATAAACTCAACCGTTTGGAAAACGTAAAACTCCCCAAGGATTTCGATTATCACACTTTACAATCCCTATCATACGAATGCCGCGAAAAACTGAACCGCTATAAACCTGAAACACTGGGTCAGGCCTCTAGAATTAGCGGTATTTCTCCTGCTGATATCAATGTATTGGCCATATTCTTAGGAAGATAGCATAATTGTTTCACATGAAACACGATGAAAAGATGAACAATAAATGTCCATGGTGCGGATCCGAAAAAGCGCAAATCAATCTTTGGTTGAAAGATGAATTCTTGACCAAGGAAGATTTTCATATTTGTGAATGTCTGAATTGTGATTTGCTTTATACCATGCCACGCCCTGATAAAGATAAAATCGGTGCATATTATAAATCTGAAGCGTATTATAGTCATCAAGAGAATAAAAAAGGCTTCATACCAAAGGTTTATGAGCGAGTTAAATCAATAAACTTGAAACATAAGTATAGACTTGCAACTAATGGTATGCAACCTGGAAAATTGTTGGATATAGGATGTGGTGTTGGTGATTTCCTGCATACTGCCGAAATGCATGGCTGGGAGTGTATTGGGGTGGAACCTTCGGAAGACGCTAAGGCAATCGCCCAAAAACGGATGAAGGGAAAGATCATTGTAAGTGAAGAGTTGGAGGGTTTTCCTGATGGTGCTTTTGATGTGATTACTATGTGGCATGTGCTTGAACATGTGGATGATTTGATGTGGCAAGTTGCTCAGTTACAACGACTTGTTAAACCCTTTGGTCGTGTTGTTATCGCTGTACCCAACTACAAATCCTATGATGGACAGTTTTATAAGGAGCATTGGGCTGCGTACGATGTGCCCCGGCATTTGAACCATTTCAATCGTATCACACTTTCTAAAATATTCAAAACCAGCGGTTTAGAATTAGTTAAGATGGATAAATTGAAGTGGGATGCCTACTATATCTCATATTTGAGTGAACAGTATAGGCATCATTCTCTTCCTTTGGTTCGTGGTTTGTATCGTGGTTTCATCTCAAATTGTAAGGCAAGACGTTCAGGTGAATGGTCTAGTTTGGTTTATGTTTTTGAGAGAAAAACCCGTAATTAAAAATTTGCCCAGTTTTGGCCTGTCTAAGCGCTTTTTTACATTTTTAGAGTCGTAATGCGTTTTGATCTTTGAAAGTTGATTTGGCGCGATTTTTGTAAACCTCACAATATCAATGAAATTCTTTAGTTTTAATATAAAGCAGTGATGAAAAGTAAAAGAATTAGGAGATCCGGTTTCATTCTTTGTTTGTTCGGTGTCGTTTTGTTGTCGGCGCTTGGATTTTTCTTTTACCTTTCATTGAAGGAGGATTATTTGAATCGATCCTTGCAAGAATCAATTTTGAATTTTGATGAGGAGATGCAAACCCTGATTGATTTGGATCTCAACCATGATGACCTTGAGAAACATCAAATGGGTTTGGTTATTTTCCGTGACGACACCTTGGTGTATTGGAATCGCAATGATGTCAATCCGAAACTGATCAAAAGAAGCAACGTGATTGGGCACGACACGATATGTGCTTTGCTTTCCGGCAATTATTACGTGAAGTCATTCGAAAAAGGGAATGCGGACTATTATGTTTACAAGCTCATCAATACTACGTATCAAATTGATAACGCTTATTTTTCAAACGAGAATCGTTGTATTCCGCGTTTTGTTGATGCGGATATTCTTGTTCTGGAAAATGGTGAAGGCAAACCTGTCGTGAATGACGATGGTAAGGTGCTGGCCTATTATCAAATCGTTGGGAAACCGAGGCTGAAAGAACCTTTAAGATTCCTATGGCCTTTGCCAGGATTGGTTTTGGTGGTCATAGGGTTGCTGATTGCTTTTGTACAACGCAAAAAAACGCCATCTAAGGTCGTGAAAGACTCCAAATGGGTTGCTATTGGGATGGCTGTCATCCTGTTGATTTCCTTGGTTGGCACTTATGTATATTATAAGATAGTAGACAAAAAAGAAAACGAGCAAATGCGTCATCAAGCCCTTAACCTCATGGGGAAGCGGGATGTGTTTTTTGAGCTTAGTTATGCCCGTTTTGCCCAACAGATGCAGGCTGACACCACGCTCAAGGAAATGCTTTTTGCCGAAAGTAACGTTTTGGCCGATGTTGTTCTCGGTTATTCCAAAGATTTGCTGTTCGACGAGTATATGCTGCCTTATTCTGCAACGTTGACGCTTTGTGCGCCAGGAGAGGAAATCACCATCCAGCCCGAAGGTTTTGTCACCGAGTGCGACAGCTATTTTCGTGAAAAATTGGCCAACACCAAACATGAAAATGTGGATGAGCATCTATATTTAATGGATTATTTCACGTTGGATCCCAACTATTTGGGTCGAATTGACATTGTTTCTGCCGATTCGATGCAACAAAGGACGCTTTATTTTGAGTTTTACAAGCCTATAGCCCCCGAAGGTTTTGGCTTTCCTCAGCTCTTGAAAGAAGCTAACAGCTTGAAATCATACGACTATTCAGTGGCCAGTTATAGAGGAAACATTCTGATGTATAAATATGGCCGGTATGTCTACCCCAACTTCCTGAATAGCTTGAAGGTCAAAGACCTTGAATTCACTTACAGTAGCAAATTCAAGCACTATGCCCGCTTCGATGGTGACAACGATGCGGTGGTCATCAGTACGCCGACTAAGAGCTTTTCGCAAAAGACAGCGCCATTTGCCTTGTTTTTCCTTGGCCTATCGTTGCCCTTCCTGCTGATCGTTTGGTTGACACAGCCAAAAGAACACAATAGATGGCGCGACATGAGCTTCCGCCGTCGTCTGCAGACTGTGGTCTTGCTGACGTTGGGTATCTCGTTTTTTGCCATAGGTCCCGTCTCGGTAATCTATATGCGGTCGCTATACAACCAAAACATTAGCGTTGCCCAGTTTGAAACTACCCGGACGCTTTCGCTTGAGATGCGCAATGACCTTGATTTTGCCACCTTGATGCGCACGGCCTCAAAAGACACGTGGACCGACATCTTGCAGCACTATGCCAACACATTCTTCACAGATCTGAACCTTTACGAAATCAACGGACAGCTGTTGGCAACCACGCGTCCCGAAATCTTTGAGCTTAACTTACAAGCTCCCGTGATGAATGCCGAGGCCTACCAAAGCTTGAACCGCAACAAAGACCTCTTTTTCACCCACAAAGAGCGTTTGGGCAAAGGCAAGTATGAGTCGGCTTACATCCCGCTGACGGATTCCAATGGCAACACGTTAGCCTATCTCAATACGCCTCATTTCTCGAGCTCTACCGAATTGCACAACGAGATCCGGAACTTTATCCTTACCTATCTCAATATCATCATTGTGCTGCTGGGCGGTGCTTTGGTCTTTATCCTTCTTATTGCACGTCATTTGACAAGGCCTTTGGCATTGATTCAAAACAAGCTGGGCGACCTTAAGATTGACCAGAAAAACGAGCCTATTGAATGGAAAAACAACGATGAAATCGGTGCCTTGGTCAAGCAGTACAACCAGCTCATCGTGGAGTTGGAGAAGAGTGCTGCCGAACTCAAGCGCACCACGGCTGAATCGGCTTGGAGAGGTGTGGCCCGACAGGTGGCGCACGAGATCAAGAACTCGCTCACGCCGATGCGATTGAGTGTGCAGCTGCTGCAACACAATATCGATAACGGTAAAGCCACACCTGAACAAATCCAGCGGACCACCAACACGCTCATTGAACAGATTGATGCTTTGTCGGACATCGCCTCGTCGTTCTCGACTTATGCCAAACTTCCCGAAAACCATCCCCAGCCCTTGGATTTGGCTGAGTTGGTCGGCAATGTGGTCAACCTTTACGACAACGTCGAAAACATTGATTTCCATTACGATTACGATTCCTCGCTTGACCATACTTTCAACGGTGACAAGACCAACCTGAATAGTGCGGTTGGCAACCTTGTCAAGAACGCCGTGCAAGCCATTGGTTCAAAGCCAGAGGGTAGGGTAGAGGTCGCATTACGGTCCACGGAAAAGACATTTGTCATCAGCGTAAAAGATAACGGCAAGGGCATTAAGGAAGAGGATAAGAGCCAGATTTTCCTGCCCAACTTCACCACCAAGACAGGAGGCTCGGGCGTGGGTCTCTCGTTGACCTACAATATCGTGCAGGCCGCTGGAGGCACTATTTCCTTCGACAGCCAAGAAGGGGAGGGGGCGGAGTTTGTTATAGAATTACCGAAAAATTGAAATAGAGCCAATATAAAGCGTAATTTTGCGTTTTTGAAAGACCCAAAGCAATCCACATGGCAGAAAACAGATTAGGCTCCTTGGCGAAGCAAACCGCCATTTATGGCTTGAGCAGCATCGTCGGCAGGTTCTTGAACTACCTGCTCGTCCCCATACACACCCATCGAATGGCTGCCGAATCGGGAGGATACGGCATCGTGACCAACCTATATGCCTATACTGCCTTGCTTCTCGTTATCCTTACCTTCGGCATGGAGACCACCTTCTTCCGTTTCTCCAACAAGGAAGGCGTCAATCCAAACAAAGCTTTTTCTACCGCTGGACTCTCTGTTGGCCTTGTTTCCTTGGTTTTCCTCATTCTGGTATCGTTGTTCCTGAAACCCATTGCAGGCGCCTTGGATTATGCCTTGCATCCCGAGTTTGTGGAAATCATGGCCATCATCGTGGCTTTCGATGCTTTTCAATCCATTCTTTTTGCAAGGCTTCGTTATGAAAATCGTCCCATCAAGTTCATGACGCTGAAACTGTCATTCATCATCATGAGTTTGTTACTGAACTTGTTCATTTTCTATCTGGCGCCTTACTTGAAAGCGCATTTCCCCGACATGATGGGATGGTATCAAACCAGCTATCAGGTGGGTTATATCTTCATCGCCAACTTGATTTGCACTACGCTTGTGTTTTTTGGCTTTATCCCCGAAATCAAGAAACTGCGCACTGGCATCGACCGTGACCTTTTGAAGGAAATGCTGAAGTATACGTGGCCCATCCTGCTTTTGGGTTTGGCCGGCATTCTCAACCAAGTGGCCGACAAGATTGTCTTCAAGAAAATCGTCCCTGGTCTGGAAGGCGAGGAGCAACTGGGT
>Ga0247608_10007512_pt1 | contig 11163 bp, 10 predicted proteins | sample 176DNAGHGlowgp2_FD_193490 | JGI IMG/M metagenome (GOLD analysis project Ga0247608, IMG submission 193490) | Sheep rumen microbial communities from Palmerston North, Manawatu-Wanganui, New Zealand - 1766 DNA GHGlow gp2 | ecosystem: Host-associated > Mammals > Digestive system > Stomach > Rumen ... | reverse complement strand
ATTCTCGCTTAAATCTCCTTGTGCTCTAGCATCTTTAAGAGCTGAAATAACTTCAGGTCTTTTTTCTAATTTTAAGTAATCTAATTCTTTCTTTAATTCCATTAGACCTTCTTCTGTTAAATATATTTCTTTTTTCATATAATCACCTACAATAATTTATATTTTTTCCTTTCAAATTTATGTCTATTAAACAAGTCTACAAAATAGTACTACATATTTTATATTTTGTCAACAATATTTTTTCTCATGAAATCAAATTTATCAAGTTTTTCTTCTATTTTAAATCTAACTATTTGTAATGGTTTATTTACGATATCTATTATATTTCCTTCTTCATCATAAATTTCATCTATTTTATGTTTTATAACATCGTGATTTGGTCCAAAGAATTCAACAGTATCTCCTTTTTTAAAATAGTTTCTTTGTTCAATAGTTACCATATTATCTTTATAATCAATTACAACACCTAAAAAATCTTGATTAGAGACTTCAATTCTTCCATTATAGTAACAACAATTTACATCATTATTTCCATTAAAGAACTGTGCATATGAATCTCTATTAGCGCATCTATTTAATATTTTTATATCCATATCGGTTATTAATTTTTTATTATTATAATAATTATCTATAGCCTTTCTATATGTACTTACTATGGTTGCTATATAATAACTTGAACGCATTCTTCCTTCAATTTTAAGTGAAGATACACCAATATTTATTAAATCAGGGATATATTCTATTAGACATAAATCTTTAGTACAGAATGTAAAAGGTTTTTCTCCTTTAATTATTTTATCATCTTTATATAAATCAAAATCCCATCTACAAATTTGACTACATCCACCACGATTAGAATCTCTATTAGTTAAGAAATTTGACATAACACATCTTCCACTAATAGAAGAACACATTGCACCATGAATAAATACTTCAGTTTCTATATCAACATTATCAATTATATTTTTTATATCTTCTTTATTACATTCTCGAGCTAATACTACTCTTTCTACACCTAATTTTTTATAAAAGTTTACTGCCTCGTGATTTAAGGATGATGCTTGTGTTGATAAGTGTAAACATAAATTAGTATATTTTTTAGCGTATTCAAGTACAGTTAAATCACTAAATATAATTGCATCTACACCTATTTTATCTAAACTTATTAAATAATCTTTTAGTAATTTTAATTCTTTATTATGAAGCGCTATATTAACTGTTACATATACTTTTTTATTTAAATTATGAGCATATATAACACCTTCTTTTATTTCATCTAATGTAAAATTTGTAGCATTAGCACGTAATCCAAGTACATTACCACCGATATATACAGCATCAGCTCCATATAAAAACGCTATTTTTAATCTTTCTAAATCTCCTGCTGGAGCAAGTAATTCTATTCTTTCCATTTTACTTCACCTTATAAACTGTTTCTTTGTAAAAAAATCCTGTATCAGTATTTGAAAACAAGCTATCTATTTCTTCTTTTTTACCATTATCAAATATTTCTAATACTTGTTTTAATTTATCATCATCAACTAATAAACTATTAAATATACCATATTCAAAATTTATTTTTGATAATTCTTTATATTCATTTAAACCATTTAATATGAAATTAGAATAAGCTTCACTTCCGTTTTTGTTATCTATAATTGGATAATATTTTTCTTCTTTGTATATTTTATGAATTCCTTTTTGCTTACCATTATTACTAAAATCATAATAGTTTTGTATTGTATGTCTAAATGAAATAAACATAGGTAGATAGCCAAATATATATGCAAAACATTTTACATTTGTATTTTCTTTTATTTCTTTTATTTCTCTTAGGGTTAATTCTGGTGAAACTAATACCCCATCTATGTTAAATTGAGACATAAAATTAATAGTATTGTAATTTGTTGTTACATGTTCATTAGACCAAATTAAATTAAACTTTTTATTTAACCTATTATTAATTTCAACTATTGATGCATCAGCATACATTATCCCATCAATATCATATTTACTTAGTTTATTTAAAATAGTTTCTAATTTAGTTAAACTAGATTCTGTAATATTTTTATTTATTGATATAAATATTTCTTTTTCTTTTTTTTCTAAAATATTAATTATTTCATCTAATTCAAAGTAAAATGGTGCATTTACACTAAAGTTTTTTAAACTTAATATATAACCATCTACTAAGGAAATAGTTTCTTTTATTTGTTTTATACTACTTGGAATTAATAATTTTTTCATATACATCACACTCGCACATATTGTATCATAAAATTCATCATAAAAAAAGAACTAAAAGTTCTTTTAAAACAAAGTTATTTATTATCTAAATTATCAATTTCTTCTTGAGTTAAACCAGTTACTTTACTAATTATTTTGATATCAACATTTTCTGATAGTAAGCTTTTAACTATTTCATATTTTTGTTTTTGAGTTAGTTTCATTGCTTCTTCGTAGCCTTCGTTATAGCCGTCTCTTCTTACTTCTTCTAAATTTTCTTTTTGCTTTTGGGTTAGTTTCATTGCTTCTTCATAACCTTCGTTATAACCATCTCTTCTTACTTCTTCTAAATCTTCTTTTTGTTTTTGAGTTAGTTTCATTGCTTCTTTGTAGCCTTCGTTATAACCGTCTCTTCTTACTTCTTCTAAATCTTCTTTTTGTTTCTGAGTTAGTTTCATTGCTTCTTCGTAACCTTCGTTATAACCATCATTTCTTGTTTCTTCTAAAAGTGCTAGTTGTTTATCATATGATTCTCTTAAACCTTCATTGTGAGATAATTCTACAGCATCATTTACATAATCTTGCATAATATCTATATCCTTTCCAAGTTTTAAAGCCTCATCTGAATCTTGTGTTACTAAACCAACTATGTATTTTTCTCTTTCAGATAAACTTGCTTCTCCTTCATTATATAACTTTTTAAGAATATTTGGAATATATATATTAATAATTATTATTTTATCTGTAAGCATCAATTTACCATTACTAATTGTAAAATACTCTTCAGTTTCATCAATACCTTCATATGAAAAATTATTTAAATTAAATAGTATTACTTGATTAAACTTGTATTTACCATTTACAATAGAAGCATTTTCAGAATATTGTTTTACAATATAATCTATATTTCTTTCCATGATTTCTGGTGTGCTATTATTATTCATTTCAATACATATATTTGTATCATCGATTGCTGCTACATAATCACAACGTTGATTGATATCATCATTATTTATTTTGCCTGGCTGATTCTTTGTAAATTTTAGTTTTTTTAATAATTTCTCATAATCAACTATAATATAATAGTATATTAGTTTACATGAATATTTAATCCTTTTTTGATTTTGAAAAACTGTCCTAAACATATCATCAACTGTTATTGGTATTTTATCAGTACTTTTTAATACTTTTGGTTTAACTGTATATTCCTTTGATACCTTTAAATCTGTAAGTAACTTTGTTTCTTTAAAACGCAATTTAAGCATTTATATCCTCCTTTCCAAAAAGAGGATATACCATTATAAAATAATAGTCAAAATACTGATTTTGCCTTTTTGAAAAGAAAAAAGAAGCGATATTTAAAATCTGTCTAGACAGATTTATACCCTTCTGTTAAGTATATTTTACAAATATGTAAAATCATATATTTTTTTATTTTTTATTATTTAATACAAAATTATAAGCATCTCTACACATTTCATCTAATGTATGTGTTGCTTTAAAACCTAATTCATTTAATGCTTTTGTAGGATCAGCGTAACATGCATCTATATCTCCTGCGCGTCTACCTACTATTTTATATGGAACATCAATGTTATTTACTTTTTTAAATGTTTCAACTAAATCAAGTACACTATACCCAGTTCCAGTTCCTAAATTATAGTAGTTAATGCCTGTATCTTTATTTACCTTTTCTACTGCTTTTATATGTCCATTAGCTAAATCTACAACATGGATATAGTCTCTTACACCTGTTCCATCATGTGTATCATAGTCATTACCAAATACACTTAATTTTTCTAATTCATGGCTTGCTACTTTTACTATATAAGGCATTAAATTATTTGGTATGTCTTTTGGATTTTCACCTATTAATCCAGATGGGTGAGCGCCTATTGGATTAAAATATCTAAGTACAGCTATACTCCATGAATTATCTGATATATATAAATCTTTTAATATACCTTCTATCATTAATTTAGTTGTTCCGTATGGGTTTGTAGTTGATAATGGTGCATTTTCTTTAATTGGTAATTCTTTTGGTTTTCCATATACAGTTGCACTACTAGAAAAAGCAAATTTTTTCACATTAAATTCATTCATTACTTCAAGTAATGATATAGTTGAATCAAGATTATTTCTATAATACATCAGTGGTTTTTTAACAGATTCACCAACTGCTTTGTACCCTGCAAAATGAATTACAGAATCAATATCATTTTCTTTAAAAATTTTACGAAGTAATTCTTTATCACAAACATCTCCTTCATAAAATTTAAAATCTTTATTTGTTATTTTTTTAATACAATCAAGTGTTTCTTTACTAGAATTTGAAAAGTTATCTATTACAACAACTTCATATCCATTTTGAAGAAGTTCAACTACTGTATGACTTCCTATAAAACCAGCGCCACCTGTTACAAGTATTTTCATATAATCGCTCTCCTAAAATTATTATATCATATACTTTGATTTTTTTTAAATATAAAGTATAATTATATTAGGTGGTATAAATGAAAAAAATTACATTTCTTGCATTACATCTAGGATATGGTGGAATTGAAAGATGTATTACGACTTTAGCAAACACATTATCAAATGATTATGAAGTTGAAATTGTTTCAACATATAAAATATATGATAAACCTGGTTTCAAAATTAATGATAAGATTAAAATTACATATCTAACTGATTTAAAGCCAAATAAAGAAGAATTTAAACATGCATTAAAAAAATGTAATATAATTAAAATTTTTAAAGAAGGATTTAAATCTTTAAAAATACTTTATTTAAGAAAAAAATTAATGGTTAATTATATTAAAAAATGTAATAGTGATATTATAATATCAACGCGTGATATTCATAATTTATGGTTAGGAAAATATGGAAATAAAACATCATTAAAAATTGGCTGGGAACATAATCATCACCAAAATAATATAAAATATATTAATAAAATTATTAAATCTGTTTCTAATTTAGATTATTTAGTTCTTGTATCAAATGAATTAAATGAATTTTATAAAGATAAAGTAAAATGTAAAACTATATTTATACCTAATAGTATAGATTACTATCCTAATAAATTTTCAAAAAAGGATAATTTCAACTTAATTTCAGTTGGTAGATTATCTTTTGAAAAAGGATATTTAGATTTAATAGATGTTTTTGAAATTATAAATAAAAAACAAAATAATATTCAATTAAATATAATTGGTGACGGTCCAGAAAGAAAAAAAATACAAGAAAAAATTAATAAATATAATTTAAAAAATGTAACACTACATGGTTATAAAGATAGAAATTATATAAATAATATTTTATCTAATTCAAGTTTAAATATAATGTGTTCATATACAGAATCATTTGGAATAGTTGTACTTGAAGCTGGTGTATATGCAATACCTACAATCGCATTTGATAGCGCTAAAGGTGTATGTGAAATAATTAAAAATGGTATTAACGGATATATAATTAAAAATAGAAATAAAGAAGAAATGGCAAACACAATAATTAGATTACTTAATAACAAAAATGAATTAATAAAACTTGGTGAAAATATGTATCAAACTACACTTTTATATGATATTAACAATATTAAAAAAGAATGGAGTAAATTATTTAATGAAAAATAAAAAAATAATATTTATTTCAAGTACTGGTGGACATTTAACAGAACTACTTGAACTTAAAAAAATTTATGAAAAATATGATTCTTATTTTGTAACAGAAAAAACTAAATCTTCTATTTCTATTAAAGATAAATTTGGTAAAAAAGCTCATTTTTTGTTATATGGAACTAAGGATCATTTACTACCCTATTTATTTATATTTCCTTTAAACATATTATTAAGTTTAATATTGTTTATTAGAATTAGACCTAATTATATAATTAGCACAGGTTCTCATACAGCAGTACCAATGTGTTTTATAGCAAAACTATTTAGAAGAAAAGTAATATATATTGAAACGTTTGCTAATATGGAGACTAAAACTCTTGCAGGTAAAATTGTATACCCTATTGCAGATTTATTTATTGTACAATGGGAAAGTATGCTAAAATTATATCCTAAAGCTGTTTATGGAGGTTGGATATTTGAATGATTTTTGTAATATTAGGAACACAAGATAAATTATTTCCAAGACTTTTAAAAGAAATAGATAAGCAAATTGAAAAAGGAAATATTAAAGATGAAGTTATTGTTCAAGCAGGTAATACAAAATATAAATCAAAAAATATGAAAATATTTGATTTTATTTCAATGAATGATTTTAATGAGTATATAAAAAAATCTGATTTTATAATCACTCATGGTGGTGTTGGTTCAATTTTAAACTCCTTAAAAAATAATAAAAAGGTAATCGCTGTACCAAGACTTTATAAATATAAAGAACATGAAAATGATCATCAATTACAAATTATAAATAAATTTGCAAATGAAGGATATATATTAGGATGCAATAAAGTTAATGATTTAGAAAAAAAATTAAAAGAATTACATAATTTTATACCCAAAAAATATGTTGGAAGTAATGAATTAATAATTAATACAATAGAAAATTTTTTAGAAAAAAAATAAGACTTTTAAGTCTTATTTTTGATTTAAAAAATCATTCATTTTATTACTTGCAGCATTAACTGTGTCATAATCAGGTTCTGCCACAAAATCATATACTGCACCAACATGAACAAGTCCCCTACTTGGTTTACCATTTACAGTTTGTGTTTCAAAAGTATATTTTTTACCACTTTCAAGCATATTTTTAGGAATACTTGTTATTATTTCACTTGGAATATTTGTTGTATACAAACTACTTACAGAATTAAGTATTGTTTGATAATTTGTAAGTGTATCAAATTTAGCAATCTTATCAAATATAGAAATTATAATTTTTTGACAATTCTGTTGTCTAGCATAATCACCACCAGATACATTTTTACGTTCTCTTGCAATAGTTAATGCCTCTATTCCACTAACATGTTGGCATCCTTTTTTTACATATAATTTCCTTCCCCTTGAATCATCATATGTATCAAGTACTAAGGCATGTGTTGTAACAAATTCTGAGTCAGAACAAAATTCAATTCCACCTACAGTATCAACTAAATTAACTAAACTATTTGTGTTAATTTTAACATAATAATCAATTTTAGTGTTAAATAAATCTTCTAGTGTAGTAATTGAAGTATTTACTCCCCACACACCATGATATCCTAATATATCTTTTACTCCTTTATCTTTTATTGTTAAATAAAAATCTCTTGGAATTGAAGTAAGTAATATTTTATTTGTTTTATTATTAACTGAAACAATCATATTAAAATCATAGTATTGATTAGTAAAATCTGTTCCTCCAATATAAATATTATATACATCTGAATTGTTATTAGTTGATTTAACAACTTTTTCTTCAACTTCTATATCAAATTCATATATTATTTTATAATTATCAGATCCAAGTTCTACAATTGTATCATATAATACTTTTTCTATTAACATTCCATCAACAGTATTATTTTTTACATCATTAAATAATGTACTTGCATCATCATATTTATTTGTTTTAATATCTTTAATTTTTAATAATGCTTTTTCAATATTATTTGAGTTATTATAATATCCTATACTTGATACATCTTTTAAATCACTAATACTTGATTCTTTATTGACTGCAACATAATATTTTATTTCATAAGTATTACTCACATTATTAAATGCTTTTTTTAAAAAATTATTTGTTGTTGTTGTATAGTATAAACCAATAATAATTCCTATAATTGTAATAAATGATAAAATGTAACCCAAAATTTTTAATACTTTTTTCTTAAGTATATTTAAAAATAAAATAATAATTAAATTTATCACAATAACTCCAAATACTATTATTATAAATATTCTATTTGGTAAAACATTTAAATTATTTATTGATATTAGTAAGAATATTGAAAATGCACAACATAATAAACTTACAATAAAATTAATTACTTTGTTCATAACTACTCCTTTATTTTTTAGTATTAATTAAAATTAATTCAAATAGCTGTCTATGTTTTTTAACTACAACTTCTAAAATTATGCCACTAATTAACATAAGCGCCGACATAATTAACATAAATAATGAAAAAATCAATGTAGGAATTCTTGGTACCAATCCTGTATTAAAGTATTCAATAAATACAGGTATACCAAAACATAAAGATATAATTAATAATATTAAACTAATTATATTAAAGAAAATCATTGGTTTATATTCTTTAAATAATCTTCCAATTGTTTTTAATACTTTTAAGCCATCACTATAAGTATTTAATTTAGAAACACTACCTTGTGGTCTATCTCTATATTCAACAGGAATTTCTTTTAAAAGCATGTTTTTATCAAGTGCATGAATAGTCATTTCAGTTTCAATTTCAAAACCTTTTGATAAAACTGGAAAAGTTTTAACAAAATCATAACTAAATGCTCTATATCCAGTCATTATATCTCTTATATTACTTTTGAATAATAAATTAATTAATCCTCTAACTAATTTATTACCAAAATTATGAAATGGCCTTTTATTTTCTTTAAAATAAGTACTAGATAATCTATCACCTATTACCATATCAGCCTGTCCATTTAAAATGTAATCACACATTTCCCTTGCACTTTCTTTAGGATATGTATCATCACCATCTATCATTAAATAACAATCTGCATCAATTTCTTTAAACATGCTTCTTATTACATTGCCTTTACCTTGTTTATATTCATATCTTACAATAGCACCAGCCTTACTAGCTATTTTATCTGTACCATCTTTTGAATTATTATCATAAACATATATATCAGCTTCAGGTAAAACTGACTTATAATCATTAACCACTTTTTCAATTGTTTTTGATTCATTGTAACATGGAATCAAAACAGCTACTTTTTTATTTTCTTTTTTCATAAATACACCTCATATTTCTTAAAATAAACATAATTGCTCCTATAATACCAATAAGGCTTGGTATAAAACATATTGTTGCATATCTATCAATTATTGAACCAACTAAAGCATTTGCAATCAATGTTAAAAAACTAAATAATAATAACATTAAACTAAACATATACAATTGTTTTTCTTTTATATTTTTTCTTTTTATAATTCTAATTATAAAAAGTAATAACAAAAATAATGCTTCTGTAAAAATAACAAATTTAAAAATAACTGATGTCATAGTGAAAAACTTTGATATTATTTTTGAAAATAAAGTTTGATTACTATATTCAATATAATTTTCTACTGTTTCATTTCTTTCCTCAGGATAGTCAAAAATAGAAGAGCCATTTTCAAACGACTTATATGGTATCAAACTATTTTCATAGGTATGTAAAAAATCTTTTTTATTAGTAACAGAATACATTACACCATCATCAGAAGTTATTATGCATATGCTACTTAATGCACAATAATTTTTTAAATAATTTGTTGTAATTAAACTTGGATATTTAAAAAAAGTATTTGTAATTTCTAAAATCGTATCTGTACCTGATGCATTCCCATTTTTATTTATTTTAAGAAAATCTTTTTCTAACAGTTTTTTATTTGAATATATTTCTATAATATAAATAGGATTATTCTTTAAAACTTTTTTAGCCAATTTCTTTTCTTGTTTAGATAGATATTTATCATTTTTAATTTCATTATAATTTTTAACAACATATGTTTTATAACTATCTATTGAATTTAATAATTGTTTTGAAAGCATACTACTTGAATCTCGACCTGAATTTAAATCTACACCTTTAAACTCTAAAAACTTATTCCATGAAAAAAATGAAACAAATAATATAATTATCGCAGCTATAATCGTTCCAAAATTATACAATATATTTTTTAAAGATTTATTTTTAATTATCGAATACATCATCGAAATTATCATAGGGATTGCTACAACACATATATAAGGTTGTTTTAAAAAATAAGAAACAGTTATCATTACTATAAAAAATAAACTGTATAATATTTTATTTTTTTTACTATCGCACATCCACCATTTCCATGAAATAAATAAACTTAACATTGTTAAAGTAATAGCAACAAATTCTGTTAATAACGTATGATAATATCCTAAAATAATTGGATTAAAAAATGCAAAAATACAAATAATACTTATATATACTTTTTTATATTTTAAGTCATTGAATACTTTATTACAAAAAGAATAAACAATATAGCAATAAACTAAATAAAACATAAACATACATAATAATATTCCTGTAACATTCTTTCCAAAAAATAAATTGGAAATATAGATAATAATAGGAAAAACAGGTCCCCTGACCAAATCCCAAGAACTAAAAGGCTTAACTCCTTCAAAAATATCAATGTATGTTAAATAATGTGTACTATCAAATGTTATAACTAATTTTGATGAAAAAAATACTATCAAAAGTACTAATAATAATAAATATTTATATATTTTTTTCATATTTCACTCCTTAATTCTTATACGGATACTTTCCAATTATTTTTTTCTTATAATCTCTATATCCTCTATACATATTCCGTATTTTTCTATATTTGTCTTTTTCCCATATCAATATATTTTTAAACCTACCAAATGCACCACGTTTCATATGATAAATATTATCTGGAAAATATTTTTTGTATTCATCAGATAAATAATACAAATTTCTTATCATATAATATTGTCTAATGTAATTATGATTTGTGCATGTAAACGTTTTATTAAATAACTTTTTTTTAGTGATATTGCCTAAATTGTGTTCTAGTTCGGCATTATTATATTGTATAACTGAAAAATGATTAATGTTTAAATTCATGCAAAATTCTATATCAACATTGTCGATGAAATAAGATTCTTTCCATCCTCCAATTTTTTTCCATGCACTTAAATTAACAATATTTCCAGATGTCATCACTTCAACAACACTATCATATTCA
>Ga0247608_10007511_pt1 | contig 11164 bp, 6 predicted proteins | sample 176DNAGHGlowgp2_FD_193490 | JGI IMG/M metagenome (GOLD analysis project Ga0247608, IMG submission 193490) | Sheep rumen microbial communities from Palmerston North, Manawatu-Wanganui, New Zealand - 1766 DNA GHGlow gp2 | ecosystem: Host-associated > Mammals > Digestive system > Stomach > Rumen ... | reverse complement strand
AGAAATAATTGTGTACTTTTGCGCCCGAAAAACAAATCTTAATATTTTAACGACTATGTATTGGACACTTGAGTTAGCATCTAAACTGGAAGACGCCCCCTGGCCGGCAACTAAAGAGGAACTGATTGACTACGCCATAAGGTCGGGTGCACCCCTGGAGGTCTTGGAAAACCTACAGGAGATAGAAGACGAAGGAGATGTCTACGACAGCATCGAAGACATCTGGCCCGACTACCCAACAAAGGAAGACTTCCTATTCAACGAGGATGAGTATTGATCATTTAATTACGCGCTGATTTTGCGTAACTGATTGGGAATAAGCAGCATGTATAAATCTCAAAGATTTTGCATGCTGCTTTTTTCGGACTTTTACGGCCAAATAAACCGATCAAAAAACTCAGTCACTTCGTTGAAATTTATCACTTAAAACAAGCAAGTTAGGAACTTGCGAAACTTGAATATCATAATAATAAAGAGGTGCAGCAGTTGTTAAACGTTGATGACAAACTCATTCGGAAGTATCGAGATGAGGGGCTTTTGGGTCATACAAAAGTAGAGGGGAAGTATTGGTATGGCCAGCAAGATATTACGGATTTTCTAGAAAAGATTATGTATAAGAGTTTTGATGATAAACTATAAGTGAAGGGAGTTTCATTGTGAGACCCCCTTTTATTATACCGCTATGTCCTAAAAGATAACTCTAAGATAGCATAATGTATGGATAACATGTATTATTATGCTTCCATGCAAGTACAAAAACATCTTTTTCCTAAAAATTTCTAAATAATGCTTGCTTTTCTCAAATAATTTTCCGATATTTGCCTTCAAATTTAAGTTATTAAACATGGATAAGAAGAAATTAAATCGCCTTAAACTAGTGTTAGTTGAGAAAGACAAGACTGGTGTTTGGCTTGCTGAACAATTGGGCGTGACTGCTGTGACGGTATCTAAGTGGTGTAGCAATATCACTCAACCTACCCTGCCGACACTGGATAGGATTGCAGAACTGTTGGAGTGTGAGAAAAGAGAGTTAATAACTGAATGATTAAGCTATATGATAAAAAGGGAGTCATTAAAAGATTTAGTTCTTTATTTAGGATTCAATAAAGAACCTGAAGGCGAAATTTACACTAAAACTTTTCCTTCTTGTTCCTTAAAGATTGATTTTGATAAAGAAACTATCATATACCCAACCGATTGCGGTCTTGTAGTAACAGACAAAACAACAAGCAATTTTGAACACAACGAAAATTTTGTGGTTTTCGAGTGTGTTCATAGGCTATTGGAAAAGGGGTATAGACCTGAACATATTGTATTGGAACCCAGATGGCAATTTGGGCGTGATGCAAAAGGTGGAAAGGCAGACATCTTAGTTAAGAATGTGTAGCAGGAATACTATTAACTTTTCTTCTTCAATTTATTTAACAACAATCAAATACAACTTGAAATGAATACGATAAACAATATACAAGAAGCTTTCAATCTTACAGATAAAGAAATCGTAGACTATCTGAAAGAGTATTGGGATATGGATAGTTTTGTGTTTGCTGGAGATTATGATGGAGAGAAATTTGTTAAAGTACGTTCTGGAATCAATAGGCTCAAATACCCTATCCTTAATAGCCCTCTTTTTTTCAAACTGTCCAATCCTCGTTTTGTAACTGGAGAGCGTTATACATTCATTTGTAAGTTGGCAAAAAGAGAGTTTAGAGAGAAAATCTCGAATCCATTTTGTCTGTCGATTATCCCCAACTCTGTAAAATCTTTCACACAGAGTGTTCCTACCCTTTCTTCCTCGAATGAAGATAATGTGGAGATAAGCAGAATTAAAAAGAGACTCCGCTTAGACAACAATTTCTTTATTGGTCAATTTATGCCAGGGCCTAAAGCTGGCACATATCGGATTTCCGACATTAGAAATACTGATTTTACAAAAATAGAAGATAAGGAACGTGGGGTAAAAGACCTTACAATCTGGTTTAATAGCCCTCATAAAGAATTTTTTAAATATTCATATTATAAATTTACTTGGGTTCTTCTTGAATCTTCCCCTCTCAAATTTGGTATCGATTTACGCAAAGATGTAACTCTACTGTATTCTAAAGATATTGTTTCTTGTTTACATAATAGTATCATTCATTTCTCCGCAAATGCAGCAAGAAAAATAACAAGAACTCTAGACACGTTAAACAAACAGTTAACTCAGAGTGGAAAAGAAGTATTCATATATGAATTACTTCAAAACGCAAATGACTATCCACGAAAAACGAAAGACGGAGATACGTCTATATCACTGCCTGTAGACGTCGAATTCCATATCACAAATGACTACCTCATATTCCAACATACAGGTGAATATTTCAATGCTAAAAACATTGCAGCAATATGTGATATTAATGATGGTGAAAAATCAGATAACGTAGAAGCTATAGGCTATAAGGGGATTGGATTCAAGACTGTATTCCTTGATAATGATTATGTATATTTGAATACTGGAACCTATTCGTTTAGATTTGACAAATACGCAACTGATGTCATCAATACGCCCTGGCAGATCCTACCCGTTTGGACTGATGGGCGTAATGTAGACCAAACAGTTAAAAACGTTTTTGCTAGACACCCAAACGATCTGTTTCGAGTAAAATTTGCGCTAAAGCCTAGAGACAGCAGAATACTAACAGATCGGGAGAGAAAGGATAATTATATCGACCTGTTTAGTAAGGTCTTTGAAACGGAAAGAGTTATTCTTTTCATTCCCAATATTCATAAAGTTAGCATCTATTGGGGAGATTCAACAACTCCCGAAATAGAAAGGCCAAAAGATAGTAAGAAATGGTGTGTCTCAGAGCCTTTAGTAGACAAAATACCTGATTTCGTTAGAGAAAAAATTAACGAAGTGCTCACAAATAATGATTCGGAAAGAATTGAAGGATATGAAAAGATACCAGAAAAATATCTGAACTTCTATAAAACAGCAGTTAAATTTGCCTGTCGTAAGGAAGGTAGAATACTATCTCCAGTCGAAGATGCAATATTGTATTGTTATCTTCCTGCTAAACGTGCTAGTTGGGGGTTCAAGTTCTTGATGAATACAGATATGCTTCCAAATGGTGAAAGAGACGATATTGAAGATATTGAATTAAACCATGAAATAGCAAAGATTGCAGGTAGGCAATTCTATTTCTGGATTAAAGGCTTGATTAGCAGTGGAGAATATGAAATGGAATCAATATTCTCACTTATTCCAGATTTCGATGATTGTAAAAACAAACACAGCCATTATAAGGTTTTTATTGATGAGTTTAAAGATGAATTTGAGAAGTTGATAAAAAAAATGCCATTTGTGCCTGTGGTTGACAAAAACGGCAATCATCTTTATGCGTGTATTAATGAAATTATTGATGACAAGACAGAAATAACCAAAGAAAATGTCATGTCGGATGCTGATTTCATTTCCCTTATGGGGCTTACGGACAATTATCTTCCTATTCAAGAGCTTCGTGAATCACCTTCATTCATGTCTTTTTTATACGAATACTCTCCATCAAAATTAGATATAGATTTTGATAAAGTTAAAGAGAAGTGTTCAACTGATGGGTTTGTTAAATGGCTGAAAAAACAAGATAATAACAACAGATTTTTAGCACATCTATTATCGAAAAAGGAACTCGATAATTTTGACAAAGAGGATATTTTTATCGAAAACGAGGGACTACTATTTCCTGTAAACAAACTATATTATGAGTTTGACGAAAAATGCCAGGAGATACCCTTCTTAAAGCCATTTGTACCTCATTTGTCAGCATCTACAAGGCAATTCTTAGAAGGTAACAAGGATTGGGACGCATTCGTTGACGAACATTTTATTGATTTCGATGCGACCAAGTTAATCAAGAATTATATAATTAATGATGAAGATGCAATTAAAGTCCTTGATAATATAGACAACTCTATTGCATTCTTCAAATTTGTTGCAGCCAAAGAAGTGAGTTTAACTGGAATATTTGACAAGATTCCCCATTTTGATGAGAATGGGATCTCTCATTATGGATTAAACGGATTAACTTACTTTTATGATGACAATTCCTATGAGTTGTCTAAAGAGGTGTGGCTGGGAAATAATGTAATAACAATCCTGTCGCATCAATATATAGATAAAGACACCAGCATCAAGGGCGTGTTTGAAACTATAGGGGTCGAGACTTTTAACAAATCTTCATTTGTTATTGAAAAGATAGTAAATGACACTACTTTTAAAGCCAACATTAACCAGGCTATTGATGATGACTTCGACAAGAATCTATCTTTTGTAAAGTATGTTTTCTCGGAGAGAGAAGCATTAAAGGAGAAAGATGGCCAACTAAAAGAGTATGTACTAAAATGTATAGACATCAAAGGTGAAGGACATTATCTAAACAGCAATGACATAAGATATTTCTCACAACAGTCATATCAAGGAAATACTACATTCTCCGACAATACTAGTCATATTTGGTTAAAGGAGGGTATGATGTTTTGTCTTGACAACAAATATTTCGGTGTATTTGTGCAGGAAGAACAAAAATTATTGGAGAGCTTCTTCCGTCAGTCTTTTGGCATTAAGACCTTTACAAACAAATCCTTTTTTTCAGATGTCGTCCTTGGAAATAAGAAAGAATTGTATTCCACCCTTGATGACAAAGAGAAACTGAAGGCGTTTATAAACTACTTGAAACGAGACGAGGTTGATATTTTTGATGGAACAATAGCATACAACGATGTCAAAGATATACCTATGCTACTAAGTGATGACAGTGTAGCGTCAAGACAATTCTCGCCCAATCTGTATCTTTATAATGAGGCGGCCATAGAATTGAATAACCACAATTGGTTCCCTGCTGGTATAGTAAAAGTTCTTTCTGAAATCTACTCAACTGGATTTAGTGAGAAAACATTGCAGCTATTTGATTTTAAGTCTTTTACTCTTAAGCCAGTATTGGAAAGTGTCTTGGGCAATATTTTCTTTACACGAAGTATTGCTGATATAAGCCAGAACATCGATTTTTGGCGATATGTAAAAACAAATATAAAACTGATAGACAGTTTAGACGCATTCGTAAATGTAAAATTCATCGCAGAAGGGGATCTAAATGCAGATCGAATAGGGTCTTTCTTGTATATTTCAGACGCATATCAGAATGACGGTATTGAATCGTTGGTTAAGAAATACGATGAGAATGCACTCTTTGTATCTAAAGCATATCTTGAAGATGATACAGAATCCAACAAGCAGTCATGGGTTAAACTATTTAAGAAACTCAATTTCAAGTTTGATAATAAAGACATACTGTTTAAATCTGTTATTCCGAATCTAAAAGACATTCAAGATGATGCCGTAGTTTCGATGATGACCAAGCATCTAAAGGACATTAAAGAAGAATGGAATAACATTTCTGGAAAGTTGATGTACCTTCAAGTTAAATCAAAAACTGGAGGATATTTGCCGCTTTCCAGCACCTTAATAGTTAATACAAATGACGAAAATGTTTCAGAACCATTCAAGAGTATTGTTCTATCTAATGAAATTGATAGTAGCATTTTTACAGCTAACAGGGAAATAATATTGCTAGTTGCAGGGCTATTTGGAACCAGTTGCTTCTTGAACAGCAAGCAAGAATGGGCAAACGCAAAATTGAAAGATTATATAGAGACGATACAAACAGATGTAGATCGTAGAGAGACTATACATGTAGATATTATCCGTGAACTTGCGGTACTATGTGACAATGATTTCAAGTTTTCTGACGATTTGATTTCAAAGATCCTTTTTAAAACCAAAGGTGAAGTACCAGAGTATCTTCCAATTTCTGACATGGCATTAGGATCGGCATATAAGCCATCTTGTGATTTTGAAGCCTATGGAGTCACGGATTATAAATATATATCAGAAAGTTATCTTTCAGACAATAATAAAGATACAATAACTGCATTCTTTAAGTCCACGACAATTCACCAAGTATTTAGTGTTACGGACATCGATAAGCTCTCAAACAAGAATTTTGCTTTGTATTTTTGGAGAGAGTGCTTCACTAAGAAAGTGGAAGAATACAAAAAGTGGATTGAGCAAGGCCAATTCAATGGAAAGACTTGCATACCTACCGAAGAAAGCATAAAGAAACCAGAAGATTTATATTCTCCAGAGTTGTATCACTATGCAAAGTGCTCTCCGAACTGGAAGGAAAGTATGCCAGCTAAGAATGTCGTTGATAATATCAAGGATGTAATGTGTCGTACAATATTCATGTTACTTCCATTTAAGAAGAAGTTGGAATTTGAGGATTGTTTGTATTACCTTCTTAACGCTAGAGATCCGCGTGATGAAGAGCATGGAAGGAGACGTGATGTCATACAATGGATTCTGGAGTCAAACAACGTGTCAGAAGAGGCTGTTCACAATTACAGAGAACAGGAAACCGCAAAGTGGCGTAACGGAAAAGGCCGATTAGCTCATATTGCAGAATTATATGCTATTCACCCTGATGCAAAGCAGGAAAGAGAGATTTTCCGTGGTGACGAGCATGTAATGCAGACAGGTATGTTCCCTTACGACGCTAAAGATTTTGAACGAGTTTGCAATATTTTACAGATAAAGTGTTTGACTAGCGATGATTTTATTACAACCCCCATCAACAGTGATAATGAAACGGATGTAATGCTTAGAACTCTTAAACCAAAGTTGTTAGTCCTGGCTGCTATAGAGAATCCTGAGAAATACCAGTCTATTTACGAGGGCTATGCTGAAATTATAGAGCAATACTTATTCTTTGTCTGTGATAAGATAGACGTGGGGTATAATGATATTCATAATGACGTAGAGCGAATATTCGTTAACGACAATAGGCTTTACTATGTAAACTCATGGTTGCACAGAAGAACCTATTCCAAGTTCTGTAAGACACTAAAACGCCTATTGGATATAGGAGTTTATGACGAAGTGTGTGAAGATGTATTTGAAGACTCTATTTCCGTTGAAGAATGTATTGAGAAATATTGTTCGTCTTTGCTTTATGATAAGGACTTCCAAGCATACCTCGAAAAGCTCTATCATGGTATAGTAGTTGAAGATGAAGAAATAGAGGTACAAAATGACGGAGATTATTATACAGAAGCATTGACAGAACCAGACATTGAGCAGATTGAGAAAGAGACTGAGAACGATAATAATCAGGAACAGGAAGAACAATCTACTGATAATGATTCTGGGGCATATAATAACTCAACAGAACGACAGTACGAAACGTCAAGTAATGCTGCGGAACAGCCCACGCATTCAAATTCACAAGTGAAAGATACTGTTGACAAAGCTGAAACAGAAAATGCTCAATTAAATGACAATAATCCTCATGGAGAATCAACAAGTGAGCAAACCGACAATACTATAACTGAGGAAAAACCAACCAGCGAACATGTTGGCACCGAAAGAAGCAGCGGTTCAAGTTCTAGTTCACAGGGTGGGTATAGAAAGCCTTCAGGAGAAGGCTATCGTGCAAGGCCATTCTCAGAACCAGAGCCATTCTCAAAAGAGGATGTTCGGAAATTCAAATCACGCGCTGTAGCGAGGTCTCTCGACGAAGCATCTGCATCTACCATCGAGATTGACCAACTAAATAGTATTCTTGGTTCAGACATGACAGCAGAGGAAATTGCTGACACCAACTATCTTGTACGAAAACGACTTTTCCAGGATTTGAATAGTCGGGGTAGCGAATTTGAGACGGAAATCCAAGATGAGGTGGAATTCGTAAAATCAAAGAAAGGTGGCTATAGACTAAAATCTGGTAAGTATATACACACATGTAGTGCCAAATTCGGAATACTCTATATATCACCGTCTATTTGGAATAAACTGCGTGATGATAAGTGCATTGTATGTGTTTATCGAGGAAAGAAAGCAAGTCAGTTCATGTATCTAAAAAGCATAGAAGATTTGTTGACATGGGTAGATGAGGATGACATTTTGATTAAGTTGACTGGAGAAGAAAAGCCGGATGTAGTTAACGAATTATATTCCAGTGTACTTGAAGGAAAGACTGGTTCGGCTTATACGATGATTAGGATTGCGTCAAATGCACTCTTTGACTCTGTATTTGAACCTATAAGAGAGGATCCCAACCAAGAAGATTCGCTTGATGAACTATAAATTCGAGTAGTTATGAACAGTATTATTGACTATTATAAATGGTTTTTTAGTGACCAACTGCACCAAATGTATTTGGAGCAAAAGACTATTGCTTCAACTCCCGTATCTCAGTTAATCAATAGCGGTGACGTGCTAATTGGTTATGTCGTGAGAGCCGTACCTGAAAAGGGTCATATTGTCATAAAATTCCCCAAGGCACATGCTCCACGATTAAAAGTATTAAAATCGTTTGTTATTATAAAGAAAAAGGCCTTTCAAGTATTGGGAACACATCCAAGAGAATGGAAGTGTACTTTAGGTGATTTTAAAAGGGATTCTCAGATGAGGACAATATCGTCTGACCTGTTCCCATTGTATTATATACCCTCTAATGATGGATATGCTTATGTAGAATGCACTTCTGTATCATTAAAGATGTTCAGTCTGCTTAAAGATGCGCTAGCTGCTGGCAAAAGTCTGACTATCTTTATAAATGACCCCTTTGCTCCAACGGACTATTTGGAGAACCTTTTAAGTTACATGCGTACATATCCAGACAACAAGGAATTGTTGTTAGAACCTCAAATTCGGTACGAAGATTGGCATCCAGAAGAATTATCTTTTAATGTGGAGCGTCCAAATGAAATTGCAGATACCGTTTATGACACTTTGGAAAAAGAGGATTGTTGCATTTTACAGGGGCCTCCAGGAACAGGAAAAAGTTATGTTATTGCGACAATTATAGCTAGATACTTAAAAAATGGCAAGTCTGTCTGCGCAACAACGATGGCTAATAAAGGTCTTATGGAACTTATCCTTCAGAAACCGCTAAAAGAAGCCCTATACGAAGAGAGAATTTCTAAGACTAATCTTACTGCTGACGAGAAAGAAAGAGCGAATGGACTAAAAAACGTAGTCAATGGGTTGACAATTCCATCTGGTGAATTACTCTGCGCTACCAATTATGCCCTTTCTGCTGTATTTGCTACCGCAGGAAACACAGATGACCAAAAGAGTGTTGAAGCGAGTCCCTTAGAAGGATCTAAGTCACTTTCTTATGATCTTGTCGTTATCGAAGAAGCATCACAAGCCTTTTTGACTTCTATTGCGGCCTTTAAATCACTTGGGGAGAAATGCCTAATCGTTGGTGATCCAATGCAGTTGCCGCCAATAGTAAAGTCAATGAATAAGCCCCAATATCAGCAGTTTAACGCACTAACTCAAATTGAGGGTATGTCAACGTATGCACTAGGAACTAATATAAAAGCTTATAGAATAACTAGCTCCCATCGATTAACCCCTAAAAGTGCTGAACTTACAGGATTATTTTATGAGAACCGTTTGACTTCTGTCAATAAAGAAAGACCAGACTTCTCTAAAATAGTTGATCCACACATTTCGCCCAGTGGTGGGGTGATTTACGAAATTACAAATGATATTAGAAATTCATTGTGTTCTGATACAGCTATTAGAATTATTGGTGGACTATTAGACAAATTCAAATCGTTTTATCCAGAGGCTGAGGTTGCTATTATAGCACCTTTCCAAGATACAGTCTTAGAACTGCAAAAACGTTTCGGTAATGAAGATTCTTTAAAGAATCTGACCATCGAAACTGTTGACAGAATTCAGGGTATGACAGTAGATTACACAATTATGTATCTCCCCGGTTGGAAACACAAGTTCGCATTGGAGCAAAGAAGGTTCAATGTGGCTACAAGTCGTTCAAGAACCACTACACTATTGTTGAGTGATGAACCGTTGGAGAATATTCATTCTGCTCCAGAGGTGATTTTTCCATTCATAGCAAAATGCGATAGAATAGGAGAAACAGGCAACTCTAATAGAATCCAAGAAGCGTTGGAGGTTGTTGCCCAACAAGAGGTAAAGGTTGAGAATGTTGCACCAACGCCAACACTCCAAGGTGTAAAAGTTGTTGGCAAAATTGACCTCTCAAAATTTGAACGTCCGAAGAAAGAGATTAAACCAGGGAAAAAGAATTACTATATTATAGATACTAATGTGTTTGTAAACTGTCCTGACATTTTAGATAAAATAGATAAGGAATATCCAATAATTTTGTCAGCCAAAGTAACAGATGAGCTTGACAAAATGAAGATCAAGCTAGATGAGAAGAGCAAACAAAATGCAGAAAAAGCACTTAGATTGTTGAATAGAGAAAATATGCACAAGATTATATATGAATTCGCTGACGTTTCATTGTTGCCAGATGATTTTAACAAAAAATCTCCAGATAACATGATTCTATCAGTTGCACTAAAATACAAAGATGATAATCCGATCATGCTTACCTCAGACAACGGACTACAGTTGAAATCGAAGATTTTTGGCATTACAACTATATCATTAAAAGATTTTCTTAGAAAACGATAAGATAGACTATGCCTACAGAAATAACTGTTCAGCAATATACGCCATCAGATCATTAGCTTACTCCGCAATCACTTGGTTTAATAAAGAGAAAAGAAGATGAGTATCATCTTTAATGACGAGGAAGTATATTTTGATAAGTTTTCTTGGAGATTTGATAGATAATATGTATCTTTGCAGCATAAAGAATAAGTAACCTCGTATGAATATGGAATTGCCTTTTACGGACTATTTAGTCCAAATAAAACGATCAATAAATGAAGTGGTTAGTACAACTGCTTGGTTTTCAACAACGTCGCTACATTTCAACGAGGATGAGTATTAATAGGTTTTATTTAGTCTAAATCTTTTAATGCCAGCGAGATGGACAAATTTTATTTGTTTGTCTCGCTGGTGTTTTGTAGTCCTAATTGGTCTGTTTTGTTTGTCTAAATTACGATTTTTAACATCGGAAATTGAGTTTGTTGGTCTAAAAGTTAGTACTTTTGCGCATCCTTTGGAATAACAAGACAAACAAATTATAATATGGGAAGACCAAGAGATTATATCCGTTAGGCAAGTATCGCCTTCGTGTGCCGAAAGAAGTCGAAAAGGATAAGGCTTATTCTGTAGAGT
>Ga0247608_10007510_pt1 | contig 11165 bp, 7 predicted proteins | sample 176DNAGHGlowgp2_FD_193490 | JGI IMG/M metagenome (GOLD analysis project Ga0247608, IMG submission 193490) | Sheep rumen microbial communities from Palmerston North, Manawatu-Wanganui, New Zealand - 1766 DNA GHGlow gp2 | ecosystem: Host-associated > Mammals > Digestive system > Stomach > Rumen ... | reverse complement strand
ACTGGGGTAAGAACATCATTACTATCTTTGAAAGCGTCTAAACCAGTAATAAGACCGATTTCAGAAATACTTGCATTTTCGAGCGATTTATCAATGAATGTAAACCACTCTTTAAATTCTTCAGCACTAATCTTCATACCCATATCGATGTAGTTAGTTTGAACTTTATCACCTTTGAATGAGTTAACATAACCGCCAACAGTTTCAGCATTTGGATCTTTAGCTGTATCGGCCCACATCGGAGTATAAGGTTTTCCATCAACCATCATTTGAATACCATCAGTATCATTGAAGTTGATTTTCTTGAAATAATAACCTTTCCAACCAGCAAATCGCGAATTTGATGGATAAACGATTTCCATCTTATACTGACTTCTGATATCATTAGAAAGTGTATCACTTACTGGAATAAAACGGAAAGGAATCATATTATAAAGTTTATTGTCTGTAGAATGTGGAGGCCATGAAGTATTGTAAACTGTACCATTAATAGCACCATCACCAGCACACCAATATTCTACTTTTCTTCTGCTAAAAAGATCAGAAGGTAATCTATCATTATGAGCTACAACTGTTGGAACTGAATCTCCAGTAGCAGGATCATATTCACCAAGAACATTGCTATTAATAAACAAATGTTGAGACATATCTGGTTTAATAGGGAAATTATCTTCAAGTAACTTTGTACGTCCTAAAAGAACAGTTTTGTTTTTACAAACTTTAATTTCCTGTGATCCTTCACTTTTACAGTTTTTAGCAGTAATAATAACACATGTATCAAAACCTGTTTGATTCTGTTTAATATGTAAATCATCTGGAGTAATCAATCCGTCAGATATTTTAACAATTTTACGCATAATTTTTAGTTTCTCCTGTAGAAGTTTCAATCGTTAATTTACCATCCGATAAACTTATCGAATCTGTAATAGACGATTTAACGTTTATAGATAATTGATGTCTCATTTCAAATAAATCTAATATTTTACAAGCACATTGTGTTAATATTGGATCATATTTAAACTGATCATCTATATATTGAATTGTTGAATTTTCAATCTTCATATCATTATTTATATTATCATAAAGAACGTTGTAAGCATTTAAATAGTATGTGTATATCAATTCAAATTCATCACTATCTAAATCTACATTCATAGAAGATTTGATATATTCACGTAATTCAATTTTATCAACCGGGTTATACGTTTGCCAAACATTAATCGGATTATAAAATAATTGAATGTCTAGACCTTCATAAGATTTATCACCGAACGTATAACGATAATCAATGGAATAAAGTTCTGAGAATACTGATAAGAATTCATTAAACAAAATAATCATATCATTGATATAATCTGAAGATGAACCAGATGTATCTGAATTTTCAGCTTCATATACTAATTTTGAAAATGAATCATTTACCCATCGTTTAAATACATCAACAATTTCATTTTGTAGTTCTGTTATTTCTACATTAGTAGGATTATTTCCTAATTTGTCAAGTATATAAACTTTAAGTTTATCGGCTTCCAAACTAGTTAAATATTCAGTAAATGTAGTACAATTTCTAAAAATGAAATAGATACTATTATTAGTTCTAGATTGATTAAGAATATAAGTCCAAGCTTGGAATTCTCTAAAATCATACGAATTTCTTAATTTCCAAGTAATACGTTTTAGAAGATTAGGATATTGATTTTTATAATCATCTACTAATTCTTCAAATGTAGTATCGTTTGTAAATTCACCAAGCTGTTGTCCATTAGAATAGAATCTGTATATAGTCATATAATCTGAAAGATCTTCATCATCTGTATCAAGATGTTTATATCCATCAGCTGGAATTTTATCTAATGTTACAATATCTTTAAGTCTTACAGTTTCAATTCTTTCGCCATCAACTCCAACAAAGAAATCTTTAAAATCTTCTTGATTTTCTTTAATAAAATCTACAACTTTCCAAGTCGCAACTTCTGGGGAAATATCATATTGTGTTACAACTCTACCATCTACAATAACTTTATTTTCAAATGAAGTTTTTTCTAGAGCAAATTTTCCAAGTTGTCTGAAAACTGCTGTAGAATTTATAACACAGTTATCCTTAATAATGACATCAGGATTTGAATAATTCTTCATCTGTTGTAACCAACACATTGCACCAAATAATGCAGCAGGTGGAACAGATATATTAGAATTAAAAGCCGTTTTAATTTCAAAAAATTCTGGAGAATTATTTTGATCAAAGAATTTTAACATCAAATAAAGTAAATCTCTAATTTGACGCTGTGATTCCAAAATATCTACAGTTCTCGTTAATGTAATATAACGTGTTAAGATTGAGTTAAAATTCAATGCAAGTAATTCTTTTTTAAGAACTTCTTTTTTACTAGCTTGTAAATCATTGGTATCATCTGCAGACCAACCACCCCATAATTTATCTTCATTAACGAAAATATCATAATCGTGAATAACATCTTCAGATGTTGTAGTATTTACATCTGTAGCAGAAACTTCTCTAAATACTAAATCTATAGAATTTTCCAATCCTTTAGATGTATCAATACTGATAGAAGCATTATCATCAGTTCTATATTTCTTTTCAAGATAATAACGTTTTAATTGTACATTAGGGTCTTCAAGAATTTTTTCAAGAATAAGATTAAGAACGTAGTTATTTCCTTTATTAGCGATCAAATCGTTTAGATTTTTAACAACACGTTCTTTTAATTTCACATCACTAATTTTAGTTAAAGAAGAATATCCATGTGAATTAAGAATATCATTAAGATTCTTTTCAGTATAAATACCTAAAGAATATTTTTCAATGTATGAATTCGAATAATTAATAATCGTATAATACAAAAGATTTTCAAGCATAAGAATATTATACAATGGCTGTTTACTATCAAATCCATCTATATAATCAAGTAAAACTTGAGTTTTAGCTTTATTATATGCTTTGAAAAAATAAGTTAATTCTGTATTAGATAAAATATTCTTTTTATATTTAATAATTTCATAATTTCCTATCATTCTCAATTTAAATGGTGTATAAGATTCACCAATAAATTTTAAATAATTATAATTAGGATATTTTTCAATTACTTCATCAATGTGACCTTGAAGTATATAATACGAATATGTTAATGGATAATCTGTATTATTAATATCGTGAGCTTTAACCAAATTAATTGTATAAAGTTTATCATGAATTGCTAAAGCTGGAGCCCACGAACCTGTTGTTAAATAGAAATCAAGAGGATAAAATAATTTATCTTCTTCATCGTAATAATAATATTGAGTATATGGATCCGGAGGTGTAGAATAATCTTCAATTAAACTATAACCCAGTTCACCTTTATCAATATTTATTAAATAAACGACTTCAGCATTCGAATTAGGAACTCCCATGAATTGTCTATAATATTCATTTCGTTCTTCATACAAATAAACTCTTGATATTCGTAAAGCTGTTAAATAATCTTTATAAAGTTCTTTATCTTTATTATCTTCTAAATCTTTAAAAGAAGATTCGGTCAACATATCTAAAACTAATTCATTGTATGTATATGGTTTAGATTTATCTGAAGATAAATAAACATGTACATATTCTTTATATTTTCTACGATCATCTTTATCATAATCAGTAAAATGATCGGTTTTAGTATACGCACCATAATATGCATAGTAATTTGCTATAGATTCCGAAGTTTCTTTTCTATTAGCTTCATATTTATTTTTGATAACTAAACTTCCAATAAAGTCTGCTATCTTTTCAATTTCCGCAGCTCCAGTTTCGGAGCGATAGACGTTCTCAAAACTCATATATTCGGTATCTCCGCTTTAGAATTTACGTATTTAATATTGTATTGAGTGAATACAGGTTTAAATACATTTAATTTATTATTTTCCAAATTAGCCTGATAATGAATGAAATAATTCTTAAGATCAGATCTATTTTTTGGAGAAAAATATTGCCCATATTCTTTAATAAAACCTACTAAGTCACCGAAAGTCATATCTAATGATAAGAATGGTGCTATCTTAGGATTATCCATGGATTTATGAGCAGTCTCCGATAACATTACAGTTTGTACCAGTTTTCGTCTATGTAAATCTAATACTTCAGCTGCAATATCAAATGTGTTTATATCATTAGCGTTTTCTCGCAAATGTTTTTCAAGTACAATAGAAACATAATCATACAATGTAAAAATTGGTCCATGATGCATTTCTATTTTAGTTTTATCACCTTTTTCAGATTTAATATTTCCAAAAACAGAGCATCGATCTAACTTACAATCTACTTTAAGATATGCTACATAAGCTTTATAAAGTTTAGATCTTCTTACTCTATTTTCAACAGATTTAATAAATTTTTCACGAATTTTAGAATCTGATAAATCTAATGGTGATTTGTCAAATGGAAGATAATAATATTGTGCATCTTCCATACAAACTTGTACAGTTCCATTTGAGGTTTCTTTAGAAATGATATTAACCATTTTAGTAGTTGTAGCTGGTAAATCCTGTGTTACATTAGTTAAATTAGCCATAAATCTACCTCAAAAATTTATATTTAAATGTCGAGCTTTAAAGAAAAAAAGAGAGGGAATAAATCCCTCTCTAAGTTTAATTAATGCAGCTAGCTTTTAAGACTATCAACAATCGTTTTGATGATAAGTACTGGCAACCATGTAAACGTGATTGTTAAAATCATATCTTGTATAGTTGCTTTCTTCCATAAAACAGGTTGTTTTCTCCTAAAATTAGAATCGTAAGTACATCTGATAAAATATATTAACCTATTGGCAAATATAATTATCGATGTAGCGCAATAAACAGCTAATAAAATGAATAAGATATAATCACCATCAACCATTTATTCTCCTCCTTTTTTAGTTTTTAATTATTCAAACTTGGTTTTCAATGCAATGAGATGCTTATGAGCAATATCATGAAGTGAACAAATATCCATTTCAACAATTGACTCTCTATCTCCTCCATCATTTGCACTGTCATCAACGATGATAAGATTAAAGATGAAGGTAGCATCAAAGATATCTGAAGTCTTTTCAACTTCGCCCCATTCCTTAATAAGATTAAAGAATGTTTCAATGATAGCCATATACTTAGAAATCAGTTTTTCATTAAGATCCTGAATTTTCTTAGCAATGGTTTCAACTGCAGCATTAGTAGCTGCTCCTCCAGTGCTCTGAAGTTTCTTAGCAGCCTGATCAGCAGCATTGAGTTCAGCCTGTAATTCTACAATTTCGCGACTACCGATAAATCCTGTAACATTTCCAGAATCATCAAATGTAGACAATGGAGCAAAATCCTTAATAGACAGTTCTTTACAAATCAAACCTTTTGTAGGACTTGTAATAGCTGCCTTGAATTTTACTTCTTCGAAATCTTTACCAATAACATTATTTCCATACATTCTGGCAAATCTATCGTAGATAGAAACCACGAATAAAGAAATATCATTCATCAGATTGAAATTATTCGAAGCTACATCATTCTTAATACTTTCGATATTGAATGAAGCAGAATCTGTAATTGCAAGATTGATAAGATCTTCTTTTGAATTTGTAAGATCATAAAAATTATCACCTACAATACGCCTGATTGACTGAATAGGTGCTTCGAAACGATCGATATCCATTTTAGATGATGGTTCCAATCCTTCGAAATAAATTTTTGTTGCTTCTTTAACAACTGGCGATGCTTTTTTATAAAAAGCGTGATTTATCATATTTTTCCTCCTATATGATAATAAATATTTTTTAGTATTCTATTAGTATAATATATTAACCAAAAAAGGATAAGTTTTTAAGCTTATCCTTTTTAGTCATTTTATGAAGAAGCTTTCTGATGATTTACAAATGGATTATTATCTACTGTAACACCAGCTTTCTTCATAAGATCTGGCAATGATGTATATTTAACATCGTCCAAGAATTCATATGGGTCTGGTTCATCAGTATCACCAATTTCCAAGCTAATTGCTGATAAGTACTGATTCAACATCTTTGCAGGTATATTATCAGTTACTTCATCATCAGCCAGTGGAAGATCATGAAGTCTTGTAGGATCTTCAAACATTAATGATCTAGCCATATCAGATCTTAATTGTGAATTTGTAGATTGTACAGCATAGAATCTGTTAACCTTTTCAGGATCAACAAGATTTTTAAGATCGTTATTATCCATATCAGACATCTGGTTACAAGTATCACCAAATGGTTTACCAACTTCAGATTTCTTAACAGATTTGTTAGGAAGTCCAAGTGGAGTAACAGAACCTAATGAACGTGCGGAGAAAGCAGCATCAGGCATCTGTTTAAGAACCATCATATAAACATCAGCGATAATAATTTCATGCTGAGATGTGAATTCACGAACCAATGTATGATCATCTTTCTTAAATACACGAGCTTTAGTAGTGTCGAAAGAATTGTGTTTGTCAAGCTGGTTTTCTTTGAATTCTTCTGAATTCCATTCAGATTCATATGCCTGAATATTATTGATGTAACTTACCAAATCATCAGGTTCGAATGATTCATCATCGATATCAGATTCAGCAATTTCACCATCTGTCCAGACATAATCATCTACCCATTTATTATCATTATAAACTTCTTTAGGAAGTTTAAGAACGTTTTTATTGTCATTGATGTGTAAAATTCCAACTTCATCTGTAACATGCTTTACAGTTGTTTTTGTTTTCTTACCATCTTTAGTTTTAATAACTTTATCAATCGTTTGGAATACGTAGTTATCAGTGATTTCCTTTACAGCATCAATATTTTCTGTCGAATCATACCTTGCTGCTAATTCTGGAGAAACATGATAAGTTCTACACATCTTAACTTTAGAAGTTTTTATTTTATACTTCCTTGCAACTCTTTTAAGAATTTCCCATCCAATAGCATTGTGTGCTGGAGGATTATACATCATTATTCCCAAAGGAGATGTATAAAGATTATTAAGAAGTTCTTCTCTATCTCTATGAGGAATATTGTTGTAATATTTCTGCCAATACTGACCCCATTCAGGACTCATATCTTTGAGATATTCAAAATACAACTTATATGAATCTTCTATAGTTTTCTGTTTCTTCATTCTACGAAGAATTTCATCAGAAATGTAACTTATGGTCTGATCAAACAATTGATCTGGATTTGTTCGTCCAACAAGACCTGCAGAAGAACAAATAACTTCAGCACGTACACCATTCTTATCAATAGGCATAAATTCATCAGGCCATACTTTACCAATTACAGCTTTTCCACCACATCTATTAGTAAGTTTCATAGCAGATGTAAGACGCTGTTCTTCAGCAGTATAAATTGTAATATGTGCAAATTCAAAGTTACCTGTATTTGAAGAATATTTAATATTTGGAGTAATATAATTTCTTGCATTGAAAAGACACTGCTCCAAACGATCTGTAATATGATTAGATTCATCATTTACAATTGGCTGCAATACATTTACAATTTCCTGATTATAACGTAACTGATCATTATAAATCTGTTGTAACTGTTCTCTGTGTGGATCAGAATTAAGTTCATCAACATCATTTACTTTGATATCAATATCAACTACCTGACCAAAAGCACCAAATTTATTATCAGTAATATGAAGAGTCTGTAAAGCCATATCTGTAAAATCTGCAGATATATTTTTCTTATCCATTTTGCGAGTAGCAAACAATATACCTTTAGAGTTTACATATTCTCCTACCATAGGAAGAACTTTATATTCCTGGTTATTACCATAAATGTTGAGAAGAACATCATTTTTATTAATAACGTATTCTGTTTTGGTTACAGTGTGAAACACAACACGTTTAGCAAAAGATTCTGAAACTACAATTGAGTCTTCCTTTACTTCAGGAATTAACATAAATGCTACTTTTGCATTTATTCCATAACGATAATTTCCAAATTCATCAAGAGAATTAGCTTTATAAATTACATCATCTTTTGTAATATATGAACCTGGTCCTTTTGCATCGTTATAAGAAAATGGTCTAAGAAAACCATGCTGATCAGAAAGTTTCTCATAATGTGAAACTTTGATAACATCGTAATTCTTTGTACCCTGCTCACGTACGACGAGAACATATGACATATCTTGAAAAGATGAATGTCTGTTGATCTTTGCAATGATTTCAAGATTTTTATCAGCCTTCATGTAAGAGTTAAGATACTTACCGAATTGTTTTTCCCAACCTGTAAAGTTTCTAGGACTCTCTGGATTATCCAACATCAAATGTTGTGTATAATGGACACTAAACATATGTTGTCGTGGACCTGCTGCATGAAATGGATGAGACAATAAACCTGTTGAAAATACTTTATTGATATTTTCTCCAGAATATTGCTCAATAAGATACTTCATTTCCTCTTCTGTAATATTAGCACTATTCAACTTATTTATCCTCCAATAAATATTTCCTATTAAGTACTGTATAAATATATAATTAAAAAGTAAACTGGATGACCGAAATCATCCAGCTAACAAATAATATTTTAATTATTTATAATTACTTCTTTGCTTGTTCAGCCTTTTCTTTCTGCTTATTGAAGAAAATTTCAAATGGACGCCATGTGGATTCTACACCATATTTCTTTTCAGCAATTTGTGCACGAGTCAGTGGCTTCTTCTTAGGTGGTTCCTTTTTGTCGGAATCAGGCTTGTTTTCAGTTTTAGTAGCAGGTTTTTTGTTAGTTGGTTTAGCAACACGCTTAGCGACTGGCTTCTTATCAACAGCTTCAGCTTTCTTTACAAAATCGTTACTATTTCCTTTAACGACTTCTTTTGATTCAGTTTTTTCAGTTACTTCATTCATATGATGTTTCTCCCATTATAGATCAGAATTTTATATTAATATATAGTACATTTTTTAATTATTTATAGTTTTTATAGGTTCATTATCGAATATTGATGTATCATCTGTTAAATATTCGTTCTTTATTCTATCTATATCATCACTTCTAAAATTAAAGTCTATAATATACTCTAAATTACAAATAAGGATATCTGGAAAATTAAGTTTGAATTGTTGATCTACTGTTGATCTTGATAAATGTTTGTTATGATCGCTTATGATATAATGAACATTTATTCGTTCATTACCAAATGCAGAAACTAAGTTTTTCATATTTTGTTTAATGACTTCAAATTTTCCAGAACAATAAGATTCATAAGTTTCTTTATCAAAACCTGATAAATTAATAATGAATGTGTAGTCTATGTTATATTTTTTCAAGTATTCATATAATTTACGTAAATAATTAACATCTGTCAATTTAATTCCATTCGTTAAAAATGTAACATGTTTTATAAGCGATTTATGAATATTAAATAAAAAAATATCACGAATGTATGGATTTTCGAATGGTTCACCTTTACATGATGGCGAAATTCTTTTTACAAGTTTAGATTTTAATATAGCTTCTAAAACTCGTTCGCTATATTTATTATACAATTTCATTTTGCTTTTAGCATTTTTATGATCATCTCTAACAGCACAGAATGTACAATTATGTGAGCAAATATAATTTAATCTATAATTAATTCCTAAATAATCTTCCAATTTAAAACCATTATATTTCTCACATTTTTCACATATCTTTTTTTCTTTTATAATGTTTAATGTTTTCGAATAATATTTGTCGAAATTTTTACAAACCTCATCAATTGGATATACTAATAATTCACAATTACGTTTACAACAAAAACCAAATGATATATACTCTTCATCATTTTTAGTAACAAAATCTATTTCGATTGTCTGACTAAAGCAATTAAATTTATTACACATTTTATAAATCCTTAAAAAAATAAAGGGAGTAATTTTTACTCCCTTTATATTAATTGATAGCTTGATTATTACCAATTATCATCACAGAGATATTCTGTTTCACCAACTTTTATCTCATTAGTTGAATAAACTGGTATTTCCACTTTGTTATCAATATATGGTTCGTCGAATTCAGTGAGCATTATGATTTCATCTTCACCAAGAGTATTTGTATATCTATCAACTCTTCCGAAACCATCAGCTACCATATCGTGAATTTCAAAATATTCACTATCAACAATCCAACCATGATTTTCATATCCTGGATAATCCATAGAATAATGAAGAATCAAATAGATACGTGTTTCAAAATCAAGTTCACCAAGAGCTTTAATATCAGGAGGTAACTGATGAAGTAATACTTTACTTATCAGATACAAACGAGTTGTAAAGCTAAGAGCTCTTGCAAGGATTGGATCTTTATGACACAAATCCATAAGAGTTTTACGTGTAAACTTGATTTCTGGAAGAATATCAAGATACATACCCATAGGGTTGCCAGAAATACCCCACTGACCTTCTTCATAAAGAATTTCAAAGTCTGTAAGTTCCGGTTTGTATCCTGTAGCAGAATCAAATACCATTGGATATCTTACACCTTCTGGACCATTCTTATTTTTAAGCCAATCCATAAATGCAATGATACCATGAACAGCATCTCCAAAGATTTTTGTTTTTTCATTAAACAATCTTTCTTTAACTGAGAGCTGACCAACACAGAATGACTGATAAAGTAATTCTGTACCACCCTTAACTTTCTGATTAAATTTCATACCAGGAAGCTGAGGCTTTGGTGGATTATAACGATCAAGAACTGGAATTTCTACAAGGTGGTTAACCATTACGAGACAGATCTTTGCTTCTTCACAAAGTTTCTTAACTTCATTAATAAACATTGTGTTATCTTTAGCAATCTGCATAGCATCCATATTAGATGTACCTGCAATTGTATCTGTACTCTTAATATTTCCTTCTTTATCAAATTCAAGTTCTGTTTTAGAACGAACTGCAGCAATAGAGTCAATAAGAGCATAAGTTGTTGGAAGTACTTTAATTGTATCACCGGTAATAGATCTTATACCAGTATTAATTTCCAATTCTTTTCTATGTGCAATTTTATTTCTAGCCAATACAGCAAGATCGTTATAGATTTCAATTATTGACCATGGTTTAGAAATAATACGACATCTTTCCTGAAGCTGCCAATCATCCCAACCAGTTACATCTTGAATTCGTTTAGTTGTAGTATGACCTTCTACATTATAGAAAATCATTTCTGATACCGGTC